>ERZ773208.2740-NODE-2740-length-11527-cov-2.979690_pt1 | contig 11527 bp, 8 predicted proteins | sample MGYA00581006_ERZ773208 | MGnify/ENA primary metagenome ERZ773208 (study PRJEB29015, sample SAMEA2737793) | human gut metagenome | biome: human gut; feature: human-associated habitat; material: faeces | place: China | collected 2012 ...
ACGGTGTAATTACTATCGAAGAAGCTAAGGGTACTGATACTACTATTGGTGTGGTAGAAGGTATGCAGTTCGATCGTGGTTACCTTTCCGCTTACTTCGTTACTAATACGGAGAAGATGGAGTGTGAAATGGAAAAACCATACATCCTGATCTACGACAAGAAGATTTCTAACCTGAAAGATTTCTTGCCTATCCTGGAACCTGCTGTACAAACTGGACGTCCTCTGTTGGTAATCGCAGAAGATGTGGATAGTGAAGCTTTGACTACGTTGGTTGTAAACCGTCTGCGTTCTCAATTGAAGATTTGTGCTGTGAAAGCTCCGGGCTTCGGTGACCGTCGTAAAGAAATGCTGGAAGATATCGCCGTATTGACTGGTGGTGTAGTGATCAGTGAGGAAAAGGGGCTGAAACTGGAACAAGCTACCATCGAAATGTTAGGTACTGCTGATAAGATCACAGTTTCTAAAGATAACACTACCATCGTAAACGGTGCCGGTGACAAACAAAATATCAAGGAACGTTGCGAACAGATTAAAGCTCAGATTGCTGCTACTAAATCTGATTATGACAAAGAAAAATTGCAGGAACGTCTGGCTAAATTGTCTGGTGGTGTTGCAGTTCTTTACGTGGGTGCTGCTTCTGAAGTTGAAATGAAGGAGAAGAAAGACCGTGTAGACGATGCTTTGCGTGCAACACGTGCTGCTATAGAAGAAGGTATCGTACCGGGTGGTGGCGTAGCTTACATCCGTGCACTTGATGCATTGGAAGGCTTCAAAGGTGATAACATCGATGAAACTACCGGTGTTGACATTATCAAGCGTGCTATTGAAGAACCGTTGCGTCAGATCGTTGCCAATGCTGGTAAAGAAGGTGCTGTAGTTGTACAGAAAGTACGTGAAGGTAAAGGTGACTTCGGTTACAATGCTCGTACTGATGTATATGAAAATCTGCATGCTGCCGGTGTAGTTGATCCTGCAAAGGTTGCTCGTGTAGCTTTGGAAAATGCTGCTTCTATTGCAGGTATGTTCCTGACTACTGAATGTGTAATCGTTGAAAAAAAGGAAGACAAACCTGAAATGCCAATGGGTGCTCCCGGTATGGGCGGCATGGGTGGCATGATGTAATACCCGTTTTTCCCTGAACTCATAATTATAATAAATGACCACAGTATCTCTATGAAGGTACTGTGGTCTTTTTTTTTCTTTTCTAGTCTTTTTCTACTCATATTACCTGTATATTATTACGAAACTGTTACAATTTTGATTAAAAAAGATATCTTTTGTTCGTTTTTTATGTTTTATAAATAAAAAGTGATACCTTTAGGGTGATAAATTAGGATAACCTAAACAAAAACCAATCAATTATTTAACCTTTTTAATGACGAGAAGAGATGAACAAAAGCGACATCGGCCTGAACGCAGGCAAGATTTGGAGGTTGCTTAGCAATTACGCCAAATGGGACTATGGGACTTTGAAGAGAAAGTCCGGGCTGAAGGACAAAGAACTGGGAGCCGCCTTGGGATGGTTAGCTTGTGAAGACAAGATTGTATTGCACCAAGAGAACGAAGAGCTCTACATTTTTTTGGGCGTGAATGTTTATATCGGCTAAAGAATGAAAAACCGATTGAAAACCTAAACGAAAGCGTGGATTTTTAAAATCCACGCTTCTTTTTTTCTGCTAACGAATATATTTTGTTCCTTTGCATGCTCTTAGTAGTAAATGATAATTCGGGTGCTAAGATAATTTATTGATAAAATGAATATAACTATGAGAAGTTTTGCTTCAGACAACAATTCCGGTGTACATCCATTGGTGATGGAAGCACTAAACCGGGCAAACCAAAATCATGCAGTAGGTTACGGTGACGATCCTTGGACGGAGGAAGCCGTCCGTAAAATCAAGGAGACATTTACAGCTGATTGTGAACCGCTTTTTGTTTTTAATGGAACAGGTAGCAATGCAGTAGCTTTACAGTTGGCTACGCGTCCTTATAATTTGATTCTTTGTGCGGAGACAGCACATATTTATGTGGATGAATGTGGTGCTCCTGCACGTATGACAGGTTGCCAGATCCGTCCGATTGTAACACCGGATGGTAAACTCACCCCAGAGTTGGTACAGCCTTATCTAAAGAATTTTGGCGAACAACATCATTCCCAGCCGGGTGCTATTTATATTTCCCAATGTTCGGAATTGGGTACTGTTTATACTCCGGAGGAATTGAAGGCATTAACAGCTTTAGCGCATAAACATGGTATGTATGTACACATGGATGGTGCACGCCTGGCGAATGCTTGTGTAGCTTTGAATCTTAGTTTCAAGGAACTTACGGTTGATTGTGGTATTGATATACTTAGTTTTGGTGGAACAAAGAATGGTTTGATGCTTGGGGAAAGCGTAGTCATTTTTAATCCGGAGCTCAAAAAAGAGGCACTTTATGTGCGGAAGCAATCGGCCCAGTTAGCTTCTAAATTACGTTATCTTTCTTGTCAGTTCACAGCTTACCTTACAGATGATTTGTGGAAAAAGAATGCTATGCATGCCAATGCAATGGCACAAAAACTGTATGATGGTTTGAAGGTATTGCCGGGTGTACATTTTACACAGAAGATGGAGAGTAACCAGTTATTCCTGACTATGCCTCGTTCGGTTATTGATAAGCTGATGAAGTCTTACTTCTTCTATTTCTGGAACGAAGCTGAAAATGAAATTCGTTTTGTGACTTCTTTTGATACAACAGAGGAAGATATACAAACCTTGTTACAGGCTGTAAAAGATAGTTTTTAATTTTCCTTATTGTGCACTTATCTGCATCACCCCACACACTTATTTGCATCGGGTTGAAGACTTATCTGTGTAGGGCGATGCACTTATCTGCATAGGCTGATGCACTTATCTGCATCAAAATCTTCTTCATCATATTATAAAAATGACAGAAAAAAGCTCCGGACCTTCTCAGGCATGGAGCTTTGGTTTGAAACTTTTTCCCTTGGGGGTGGGAAAAAGCCTACTGAAAACAAACCGATTGAATATTACCTTAAATACCTTTGCATGATAACCTTTAACTAACCTTTTTATGATAATCGTATGGACTACATTCCTATTGCTTCGAGTACGGGTACAAAAGTATAGCCTTTCCGTTTCAATGTTTTAATCATTTTATCCAGATAGCCATTATAGAATTTATCCGTACGGCGGTCGTCCGTACCGAAGTGTATCAACATCAAATGTCCGTTTAAACCTTCTTTTTTCTCTATTTCCATGATTTTATCATAGATGAACTTACTGCTGCGATATTTCTGTCCCATATCCGGGGTAGTGTAATCTGCATTACTCATTGTACCGGGCGTATAGTTAATAAGTTGGATGCCCATATTTTTTGCCCATGCAGCTATTTCTTTATTATAATATTCATAAGGCGGGATATATACCGGAGCATCTTTGTATTCGATACCTGCCTCGCGCATACCTGCATAGCTTTTTAACATATCCTGTTCAAACTGCTCACGGGTTACTAATAGTGAATCGCGATTTTCCCACGGCATATACAGTAAGTGTCCATAACTGTGGCTACCTACCAGATGTCCTTCGGTACGCAGACGTTTGATTACTTCAGGGTAGAGTTCGTAGAATTCACCGGTGAAGAAAAATCCACCTTTGATGCCGTACTTTTTCAGTGTGCTGATGATAGCATCGGCACCGTCTGCCTTATCAGCTGCAGTAAAGACAAGTGTAATTTGTTTTTTTGATGGATCAGTGCGAATGATGCCACCATTTACATATATATTCTTATCGCCTTGAATATTGGCTTGCTTCATGCCCTCTTTTTGCATGGCAGAGAGGTAATAAGTGAGACATGCTGTTCCATCCATAGTCGGTTCATTGGTCGAATAGTCATGAATGGCATCATGATATACCATCAAGTCCGGCTGAAAGCGTTCATAATCTTGTCCGGGAGTACCGGGAATACCAGTCATATTTACTCCACGCAGACTTTCAAAAATAGTGCGGTAAACTGGTCCGTCTACCAATCCGCCTGTAGTGTTGCCTACTCCTGCATTTAGTAATGAAGAGTGGGGTTGTGAAGGATAATCTCCATATAGGGGAAGTTCTACGACCATACTGGTTCCCCATGGGTTACAACCGAACAACCAGTCGAGCATGGCGGCTTCCATTTCTTTGTATGTTTCATCACCTGTTGCTTCACGATACAGGCGGCACTGTGTCAACATGGCAGTTGTTAAGTTGTTAGAACACCAAGTGTAGGGAATGCCATGCATGAATGGGCTTTCGACTGCTTTTTCGTAAGTACGTACAATACCGGTATGTATGTTTCGGATGAATTCTTTGCTGAGGCGGTCATTGTTTACTTTTGCTAAGTGGTAATGTCCCATATTCATGAACGGATACCACTGGTAGTGGCGTGCACTGTCAGCACCCATCCATGGGGTAACAGGTTCACGTCGTCCATACTCAACGGCTTGCTGCAGATATGTCAGGTCTCCGGTACTTTTAAACAGTTCCATGGCTCCCAACTCCATATCGTCTACCCAGTTATCTTCTTCATAGATATACGGGGACAAGACGGATGCCGTCTGGCAAGCCCCTGGCTTCTTTACACCTTGCTGATAGGCTGCATCGGCCTTTGCCTCTATTTCGGCTGCAAATTCCGGATAGAAATTCTTCAGGAGACGTGCACCGAGAGCGAAGCAGGAAGCATATTTGCCTGCCGTGCTGGCTACACCTGTAGTTGCGTTCATAAACTGGCCACGTACCTGAGGTTCACCGCTACAGAAATAAACAGGACGTCCGTTACCCGGGCCATATCCGTAATCTACTTTATCTTTGTTGGGCAGACGCATACCAGCATGGTCACGGTCGTCAGCAATCTGGTTGTATAGTTCACCGGGAGCGGGATTCATGCGATTTAACCAGTCCAGTCCCCATTTTATTTCGTCTACAATGTCAGGGATACCGTTAGCACCGGGAAGTCCGGCAGCATCATAGAAATCACCGAAAGATTCCGGGTTTTCCTGATAGGCGAACATCATCTGATAAATAGCATTGGCGGAAGTTGTGGTATATTGCAGATAATCCGTTGCATCGTGCCAGCCACCACGGACATCAATGTGTTGTCCCGTCTTAGTGGGATGATACAAGATGTAGCCATCGTGCACATGACAACTGTCTTTTAGGAAAGGATTATAACCGCAGCGCTGCTGACGCATATAGTTCAATAAGAAATCTGCAGTTCCATTGTATACATGGTTATTGATGGGAAAATGGGGAGAGACAGCTTTACCTGCTTTCAGGTAATAGGTTCCCGGTTGATTGAAATCGCTAAAATTCAAACGATAGGTACTCTTCATTAGGCCCATCTTTCCGGTTGATTTGATAGAATTGAAAGTTCTAACTGTTTGTCCGGTGAAGGCATCTACAAGTGCATACTCTTGTATGTCAGTGGGTTCTTCACTCATGAATACTGCTACTTTTACAGACTGCGGCAAGTAGCCAAGTTGGTTAATACGTATCCATGCATCTGCTTTGGTTTGCAGGACGATGAAAGTGAGTGCTACCGTAAGTAGCCAATGGTTACTTTTCATAATAAGTCAATATATTAAGGTTGGGGGAATTATGCTTTCTGTAAATGCATTATTTTATATACAAATAAAGTGTTTTCTGTTTATTTTAGGAAGTTTTAGCATGAATAATTAATTGACGTTACGAGTCGTTTACATTGTTTTAGAATTAAAAAGACGTTAATGAATCTTTCTGTAAATGGATATTTTGTTGATTATCTATGGTTTATGCTTTTTGATACTCCTTTTTAGTTTTCGTTTATGTATTTTAATATTCAAAACACCCACTTGGTGCGTTATTTGTAATAGGGTATATAAGAATAATAAAATTTATAGACTATGGCTTATATAGATTATTATCAAGTCCTTGGGGTAGATAAGACGGCAAGCCAGGATGATATAAAGAAAGCGTTCCGTAAATTGGCACGTAAATATCATCCTGATCTGAATCCGAACGATTCTTCTGCCAAGGATAAATTTCAGGCAATTAATGAAGCAAATGAAGTGCTGAGTGATCCTGAAAAGCGTAAAAAATACGATGAGTATGGTGAGCACTGGAAGCATGCCGATGAATTTGAGGCACAAAAGCGTGCCCGTCAGGAGGCAGGTGCCGATGGATTTAGTGGCTTTGGCGGCGGTTCGGGTGCAGGATATGGTACGGATGGTAGTTCTTACTGGTATTCATCCGATGGGCAGGAATTTTCCGGCCATGGTGGCGGTTTCTCCGATTTCTTTGAATCTATGTTCGGAAACCGGGGGCGTGGAGGTGCTAATGCAGGCTTCCGCGGACAGGATTACCATGCAGATTTAAACCTCTCGCTTCGTGATGCAGCCCAGACTCATAAACAAGTGCTGACTGTAAACGGTAAGAATGTGCGCATTACTATTCCTGCGGGGGTAGCAAACGGGCAAGTAATCAAATTGAAAGGTTATGGTGGCGAAGGCGTGAACGGTGGACCTGCCGGAGACTTGTACATAACGTTTGTGATTGCGGATGATTCGGTATTCAAGCGTTTAGGGGATGACTTGTATGTGGATGTGCCTATTGATCTTTATACCGCTATCCTGGGTGGTGACCAATTGGTGGACACTTTGGATGGAAAGGTGAAACTGAAAGTGAAACCCGAAACACAGAACGGTACGAAGGCTCGTTTGAAAGGTAAGGGATTCCCTGTATATAAGAAAGAAGGACAGTTCGGTGACCTCATTGTGACTTATTCCGTGAAACTGCCGACGAACTTGACGGAAGAACAGAAAGAGTTGTTCCGTAAACTTCAAAGTATGAACTAAAAGGAGGTAGCACTATGCAGAATGAATTAATCATAGTCAGCGAGTATTGTCGCAAATGCCACATTGAACCGTCGTTTATCGATTTGTTACAGGAAGGTGGCCTGATAGAAGTAATGACCGAGGGTGGGGAACGCTATCTGACGTTTACTCAATTACCGGACATAGAACGTTACAGCCGTATGTATTATGACTTATCCATCAACATTGAAGGAATTGATGCCATCCATCACCTGTTGCAGCGTATGGAAGAGATGCAGAATGAACTTCATGAGTTACGCAGTCAGTTGAGACTGTTCCGGTAAGGAGCTTTATTCCTAAAAAAGAAGGCTGTCTCATTGATTTGAGGCAGCCTTCTTTAAATATAGTAATCGGTTAATTACTTGCGATAGCTTTCCAATTCTTCAGCCTTGAACTTACGGATGAAATTGAAGTGCTTTTCTACTTCAGCTTCAGCATAGTTCAGATAAACAACAGCTGATTTCGCGAACAACTCAGGAGCTTTGGTTGCATCCTGGATGAGAAGATGAGACATCACGCATACAGCCGCCATTTCGTAAAGGCGACGGGCTACGAAATCCAACAGTTCTTGGTTGGCAGCTTCTTTCGTTGCATTGGTGACAGCCTCAAACTTATTTGTCATTTCTTTCAGGCGATCCATCAGAGGTTGCATTTCTTCACTGCAAGGAATTGTTTCATAATCACGGAGTGTAGCAGCATACGAACCATTTGTTACGTAACGGATAGCGGCTACGGTCTGTAATTGAGTAGTACCTTCATAGATGCTGGTGATACGTGCATCACGATAAATGCGTTGGCAAGCATACTCCAACATGAAACCGGAACCGCCGTGAATCTGGATACAATCATAAGCATTCTGATTTGCATATTCTGAGTTCATACCTTTAGCCAGCGGAGTGAAAGCATCAGCAAGCTTAGAATATTTCTTCTGTTCCTGGCGTTCTTCCGGAGTCAGCTTACGTTCGCGGGAAATATCATCCAAAGCTTTATAAACATCTACGTAACGAGACGTTTGGTATAACAATGCACGTCCGGCATCCAGTTTTGCTTTCATGATAGCCAGCATGTCATATACAGCCGGGAATTCAATAATAGCTTTATTGAACTGTTTACGATCTTTCGCATAAGCTAAGCCTTCGTTGTAGGCAGCTTGCGACAGACCTACCGACTGTGCGGCAATACCCAAACGTGCACCGTTCATCAATGCCATTACATACTTGATCAAACCGAGTTTACGATCACCGCAAAGTTCAGCCTTTGCATTCTTATAAACAAGTTCACAAGTTGGAGAACCGTGAATACCTAATTTATTTTCGATACGGCGTACATCTACGCCACCTTCGCGCTTATCATAGATAAACATGGACAATCCACGACCATCTCTGGTTCCTTCTTCCGAACGGGCCAGTACGAGGTGTAAGTCTGCATCACCATTCGTGATGAAACGCTTCACACCATTCAGACGCCAGCAATTTTCTTTTTCGTCGAAAGTAGCTTTCAACATTACACTCTGCAAATCGGAACCGGCATCGGGTTCTGTCAAGTCCATAGACATAGTTTCACCGGCACAGATACGTGGAATGAAACGGCTGTGCTGATCTTCGTTACCGAATTCATACAGTGTTTCGATACAGTCTTGCAGAGACCAGATATTACCGAAACCGGCATCGGCTGCTGCTACGATCTCGGCACACATGGTGTACGGAGTGATGGGGAAGTTCAAACCACCGAAACGGCGTGGCATAGTCATACCATTCAGTCCGGCTTTCACCATTGCATCCAGGTTCTGTCTTGTACCGCTGGCATATTCCACACGACCGTTAGCACAGTGAGGACCTTCTTCGTCTACACCTTCGGCGTTCGGGTTGATAATCTCTCCGGTGATTTCTCCGGTGATTTCAAGAACTTTATCATAAGAGTCCATTGCGTCCGCATAATCTTGCGGGGCATAGTCAAATTTGTCTTTATCTTGGTATCCGCGCTCTTTCAGTTCGCAGATACGTTCCATCATCGGGTTGTTCAGCTGGAACTTCAATTCAGGAACTTCGGTATAAAAATTTGCCATAATTTTTTTATTGTTTTTAGTTATAAACGAAAATTGACGGGGATGGTGAAGTGCATGTTAGCCGGTTGTCCTTCTATCTTCCCAGGAGTGAATTTGTAAGTCATTGTCAGGAAACCTACTACTCTCATCGCTTCCTTGTCCAGTTCGGGGCAAACGCTCTTCACAACTTCTGCCATCTTAGGATTGCCTTCCTTGTCTATCGAGCATTTTATGAGGACCAATCCTTGCTTTTTGTCTTTTATGGCCTGCCGAGGATACTTGGTATATTGGGCTATCAGCTTTGATAGCTCGGCATTACCTCCTGGAAACTGAGGCAGCTCTATATAAGGAATGAAGTCCAGTTCTTTACCGTCAATATCATACAGATGCCCTTCGGAAGAATCGCCGTTCATGACTTCTTCACGCTTCAAGGCTCCATTTTCATAATACTGCTTCAAGTTCAGCTTGCGCCCATTCTTGTAGGTTGATATTAACCGTATTTGCCCATTGGGATAATATTCTGTCCGTTGTCCTACCAATCTTCCGTTTTTATAGAAGCATACTATGCTGTCATTTCCGTTGGCATATGAATAGACATGCTTGCCGTTTTTCGGAAGTTTGTTCTGGGCATTCAGCATTCCGCACGTACAGAATAGACATAGAGCAATGATGACTCCCTTCATTTCGTTTATAAATTTATTTACTGTTTTCTTTATAGTATTTAATCATCTTCGGAATGACTTCTTCTACCGTACCGTTAATTACATAATCGGCAATGGTGTTAATAGGAGCATTCTCGTCGTTATTTACGGAGATGATGATACCACTTTCCTGCATACCGGCAATGTGCTGGATTTGTCCGGAGATACCGCAAGCGATATACAGTTTGGGGCGAACCGTTACACCTGTCTGTCCAATCTGGCGGTCGTGATCGCAGAAACCAGCATCAACGGCTGCGCGGCTACCACCTACTTCGGCATGCAGTTCCTTGGCCAGTTCAAACAGCATATTGAATCCTTCGCGGCTCCCCATACCGTAACCACCGGCTACGACAATCGGAGCGCCTTTCAGGTTGTGCTTTGCTTTCTCTACATGGCGGTCGATAACCTTCACTACATAGTCCGTAGTAGGCACATATTTGGCAACGTCGTGGTTGATTACTTCGCCCTGATAGTTGGTGTCGAGAATTTCCTTCTTCATCACGCCTTCGCGAACAGTAGCCATCTGCGGGCGGTGTTCGGGGTTGACGATGGTTGCCACGATGTTACCGCCGAATGCGGGACGAATCTGGTACAGCAAGTTTTCGTATACTTTGCCTTCTTTCTTATCTTCATGCTCGCCGATTTCCAGTGAAGTACAGTCGGCGGTCAGTCCGCTGGTTAGCGCAGAAGAAACACGTGGCCCAAGGTCACGACCGATAACGGTGGCGCCCATCAGGCAGATTTGTGGCTTTTCTTCTTTAAACAGATTGATGAGTACGGAAGAGTGGGGCAGTGAAGTATAAGGGAACAAGCCCGGAGCATCGAAGATGTGCAGACGGTCGACACCGAAGGGCAATACTTGTTTTTCGATTCCTGCAAGGTTGGTACCGGCAACAATGGCTTCCAGTTGGCAGTCCAGTTGGTTAGCTAACTTGCGTCCTTTGGTAAGGAGTTCGAGACTTACTTCGGCAACTACAGTGCCTTCAAGCTCACAATATACAAATACGTTATTCATATTTTTTAGTTTTTAGCTACTAGCTACAGGTTACAAGTGTTGTTCAGGATAATGGTGCAGCAACTTGTAGCTTGTTGCTCGTAGCTTAGCCAATCGTATGATTGGCGAGTAGTTCAACAATAAGATCTTCTACATCCTGGTCGCTTCCGGTCAGCGTACGGCTTTCCTTGGCTTGGAAGGAGATGTTCTGAATGGCTTTCACTTTGGTAGGTGAGCCACTGAGGCCGCATTGTTTCAAATCGCCGTTGACATCGGCCACACTCCATTCGGTGATGTTCAGATAAGGGTACTTCTCGTAGAGGTCAGCATAAGGCAGAATAGCACCTTCCTTGGTGATAGCAGCTTTTTCCTGTGCACCGAGAGCACGTTTGTATTTCTGTACCAACTTAGCGTTGCGTGGGCGGCAGGGGGCTGCACTTCCATTCACAGTGATTACGATAGGTAGAGGACCTTCTACTGTTTCCACACCACCGTCGATATGACGTTTCACTACAACACGTCCGGTCGTTTTCTCCACGTTCAGAATTTCTTCGGCATAAGTAATTTGTGTCAGACCGAGTTTTTCAGCAACTTGCGGGCCCACTTGAGCTGTGTCACCGTCAATAGCCTGGCGTCCGCCGATGATGATGTCATACTCGCCTATCTTCTTGATGGCAGTGGCAAGGGCGTACGAAGTGGCAAGGGTATCTGCACCAGCAAAAGCACGGTCGGTCAACAGATAACCATTGTCGGCACCGCGGAACAATCCTTCACGAATAACTTCGGCTGCGCGTCCCGGTCCCATTGTCAGGATGGTTACGGTAGAGCCCGGGTGTGCATCTTTCAGTCTGAGGGCTTGCTCAAGAGCGTTCAAGTCTTCGGGGTTGAAGATGGCGGGGA
>ERZ773208.2741-NODE-2741-length-11524-cov-57.723690_pt1 | contig 11524 bp, 8 predicted proteins | sample MGYA00581006_ERZ773208 | MGnify/ENA primary metagenome ERZ773208 (study PRJEB29015, sample SAMEA2737793) | human gut metagenome | biome: human gut; feature: human-associated habitat; material: faeces | place: China | collected 2012 ...
TCAGTATTGACTTTGTATGCCATTTATTGAATAAATGATAATTAGAAGTTATCCTTTATTGAAGTGATAGAATAAACAAAATGTTTTTACTAATTAAAACAAAAACCATATCCATCAAGTTGTGGTGGAATTACTGATATTTCTAAAAATAAATTGGGGGAAATAAGTATGTTGTTAACTAAAATTAATGTTCAAAATTATCGACTACTTGTTAATGCATGGATGGATGTGGATAGTAGCATGACATTAATAGTCGGTCGAAACAATACTGCTAAAACATCTTGTATGGATATAATTGAAAAAGTTTTGAAGGGCCATCCTTTATCTTATGATGATTATCCGTTAAGCAAAAGACAGGAGTTGTTTGATTTATTTACATCTTTTATGAAAAAGGATATTTCATACGATGAATTAAATGAAAAATTGCAGTTTACTTCTGTTGAATTAACTATAGATTACTCTCTAGATGATCCAAATTCTAACTTAGGCGCATTATCTCCGTTCATTATTGATGTTGATGTAGATACCACATCGGCATTGATTAAAGCTGAATACGGCTTGAAATTAGATGAAAACTCCTTATATGAGTTATTCGAGGATGCTTTTTATACGGAAGGAAAATTTTTACCAAATTTAGAAGAAACTCGTGATATTTGTAACAGTAGTTTCTCTAAAATATTTGGACTTACTATATATGCAATTAATCCTAAAAACTATAGTGATACTCAGATTAAAACACAGGGTGAGTTGTCCGAGCTATTTCCATTCTTTTCCATACCGGCAGAACGAATTTTAGGTGAAGATGGCGCTCAAAACAATAGCTCTTTGAGTGCGTTAATTACTAATTATTTTAGTGTTAATGTCGACGAGTTAAATTCAGATGTTGCTACAGAGATTAAGAATTTAAGAAAAATTGTCGAAGAAGCAAACAAAACTGTTCAGAAGCATAGTAATGAACTTCTTAGTTCCGTCGTAAATAAGGCTGTTGGCTTTGGATATCCAAACGCTGAAGAACTTCAACTTGGTGTAAGCACTAAGTTGAGGATTGATGAGCAAATAATGGATCACACTAAACTCACATACACTTCAGATGTAGTAGGTGAAACATTGCCGAGTTCACACAATGGCTTGGGATATAAAAATTTAATAAAAATGGAGTTTTTGCTTGCGGATTACGCTCAGAGAATTGGACAAGGTAACAATGTATGTATCCCACTGTTATTTATTGAAGAACCTGAATCGCATATGCATCCTCAGATGCAACATGCATTTGCAGAATATTTGGAAACATTTTTACAGGCAATTACTGATGTTCATATTCAAACTTTTTTGACATCTCACTCAGCACATATTGCAAACACTATTGATTTTTCAAAAATCCGCTACGCTCAAAAAACTACAACTGGTGTTGAATATAAAAACTTACACACCTTTGCGCAAGATAACCCAACTAATATGGATTTTATTAAAAAATATCTCACCTTGAGCAGATGTGATCTATTTTTTGCAGATAAAATTATTTTTATTGAAGGAGCTTCAGAAAGACTTTTATTGCCGGATATGATAGAAAAATGTGAGAAAGAAGGATTGTTTAATTCGCAGAAGTATAAGCTTCCCGCACAGTATTATGCTCTTATAGAAATTGGTGGAGCATATGCTTATAAATTCATTCCATTTGTAAACTTTTTGGGTATTCCTTGCTTGATTTTGACAGATATTGATTCTATGATTGATGGTCGAACTAAATCTGTTGTTAGTAAAGGAAAAACCACTTCAAATGTAACGATAAAGTGGTGGATGCGCAAACTAAAGAACATTTCTAAAAAAGACAAAATCTCTTTGACTGACATAATTGCCTTAAAAGATGATGAAAAAACAATGGATAAATGCCACCTTGAATTCCAAACAGAAGAACAAGGATTGTGCGGAAGATCCTTGGAGGAAGCGATTAGAAATGTTAACCGTACACATTATGGATTATCAGCGACGCCGTCTGAGGCGGAAATTGAGTTTGACGAAAAAAGCAAGACTGATTTTGCATTAAAGCTAATTTATGATAACCCAAACTATACTATTCCACAGTACATAAAAAATGGTTTAATGTGGCTTAACGATCAGAAGGTTTTAATGTGATTATGGTAGGTGTTAATAGTGAGCGAAAGAATGAAGCAGACTAATTATAAAATAGCTAAAGCTGAGGCTGATAAGGTTGATGAAATAATAATTGACACTATTAAGGAAGGTGTATCTTTTCGTGTTGAAGCTGGCGCTGGCTCAGGAAAAACATATTCCTTAAATAGAGTAATCGAATGGATACAAGCCAACAAATGGTCAGAATATCATAAAAAGAAACAGAATGTTGTCTGTATTACCTATACTAATGCAGCTGTTGATGTTATAGCAGAAAGGCTTGCTAAAGATTCATTTATACTGCCTTCAACAATTCACTCGTTTGCGTGGAGTGCAATTAAACAATATCAAAGTACGCTTATAGAAATAATATCAGCAAATGAAAGTTTACAGCCAAAAGAAGGGGACTTTTCAAAAATTGTAGAAGTTCAATACACATTGGGGCACAGATATCAAGAGAATGGAGTACTGTATCTCTATCATGACGATGTCATTTTTCTCTTTAATATCTTGCTGGATAATGCAAAATTTCGTCGAATCTTTAGTGATAAATATCCATTGATATTGATTGATGAATACCAAGACTCTTTCCAGTCTATTGTTAATCGGTTTATAGAGCATTTTATTTCTAAAGGTATTGGCCCGCAATTTGGCTTTTTCGGTGATGCTTGGCAAACGATATATCAATCTAACAAAGCTTGTGGCCTTATAGAGCATGAGAATATTAGAGAAATTAAAAAGGGTTCCAATTTTAGATCGGCTCCTAAAATCGTGGAAACATTAAATTTTATTCGTCCAGATTTACCTCAGCGTTCAGCTATAGATGATTTTGAAGGTGAAATCACTGTAATTACTTGTGAGGATTATAACGGCTTAAGGAGAGTAGATCGAAACTTTAAAGATGACCTACCAGTCGAGGAATTTCAATTAAGATTATCAAAGTTGAAAGATCAAATTAAGAATAAAATAATGAGTCCTAAAGAAAATCTTAAAGTGTTAATGATAACTCATAGAGTTTTAGCTTCTCAACAAGGATATGATAAATTGTTGAACATTATTTCAGATGGACTGAGGGATAAAGAAGATGCATTTTTACTATTTTTTATGAATATGGTTGAGCCCATATATGAGGCCCTCAACACAAATAATATGCAGTTGCTTTTTGATACATTGAAAGTAAAGAGATATCCGATCAACAAAAAGTCTGAAAAACAACAGTGGAAAGAACTACACGAACAACTATCATTATCCCGTTCTCAGAAAAGTATTGATGTTTTGAAAACGGTGTTTAATTCTAATCTTATTCCTATCCCTCAATCTATTCAAGGATATTATGAATTGTACTATAGTGCACCTGAAACTATGTATAGTAATACAAATATAAAGGATTTTTTAGATTTGGACTATGCTCAGTTTTTGGCTGCAATCCACTTCTTATATCCAGAATCTGAGTTTTCAACGGAACATGGGGTAAAAGGTGAAGAATATGATAATGTTGTATTCGTTGTTAGCAGAGGTTGGAATCAATACCAGTTTGAGAAATATGCACCAATGATAAAAAATGGATATCCAGCAGATAAAGAAGCCGCATTTATTAGAAACAGAAATTTATTTTATGTATGTTGCTCTCGTCCTAAAAAGAGATTGTTTTTATTTATTACTATTCCTATTGATGATACGTTTTATAATTTTTTAAAAGAATTAGCAGGAGAATCAAATATAGTATCATACAGTCAATTTCTAGCTAAGGAAATTTAATAATTTTTGATTATCCGATTGATGGCGACAAGCAATGTTAAATAATTTATAGAACGGTATAATTTGTTCAATATTATATGATTAAAAACAAATGAATTTTATCAAGCATGGTATAGAGGTGTGGAGCGTTAATGAGGGCGAACAGCGTATGGATAATCATGTGGACAAGCTTATGAATTACATACGATTTTGGCAAGCCAACGGTGAGAGTCAGAAAACGTCAGCACGTGTTAAAACTCGCCTTAACCAAATGACGTTAGACGGCAAATTTACCGGAGGTGTTGCACCATTCGGCTACAAACTTATCAAAAGCGGTGAAATCAATAAAAAGGGAAAAGAGCTTATGGACATAGTCGTTGACGATGATGAAGCTCCGATAGTCAAGAAGATATTTGAGATGACAGTCAAGGAAGGCTATGGCTCAGATAGAATGGCTGACTATCTAAACAGTCACGGCATCAGAACTCATAACAACAGCAAGTTTCAATGTAATACTGTTAATCGTATTCTAAAGAACAGAATATATTGTGGCTATCTAGTATCAGGTGGTGTTGCATCACCGTGTATCGAAAGACTGTGCATATCATAGATGAAAATATCTTTGACTAAGCACAGTTTATACTAAATCAACGCTCATCAAAGAATGAAGAAAAACAGCAAATTGCAAAAACAACAAAAGGCAGTACATTGCTGTCGGGAAATATATACTGTGCTCACTGCGGTCAGAAGATGGTATCAACAAGCTATATCGACCGATACGACAGGGCAGACGGCAGTCAGTACAGAGTTCGCAGACAGAGGTATATATGTACCAATAAAGCGATGAAAAGAGGTGCATGTGACGGGCAGTCGGCTTATGTAGCACACAGAATTGACGGTGCTGTACTTGCAACATTGAGAGATTATCTCGCTAAAATCAAATCAACACCAAAAGATATAGCATTGGAAAAACGATATAAATCAGAAATAGCAGAATATAAAAGGAAACAAACTAACCTTGAAAAAGAAGTAGAAAAACTAAAAAGACAGATTGTTGAATTATCAGCAGAAATAGGAAAGTCTCTTCTGGGAGAGAGTAGATTTACTCCGGATATGTTGTCAACTTCTATTGATAACACAAACGATTTGCTCCATAAAAAGGAAATTGAATTAAGTGATATAAAGTTTAAGCTTGCCAATCAGCAAAATGCAATGGGTAAGCTTGATTTTTATTATTCACAGTTCAGAACATGGGCAGATGAATTTGATAACTCCACAATGGAGCAAAAGAAAATGATAGCTTGTCAGCTAATAAGAGAAGTAAATGTCGCCAGAGGTTATGAAATAGAGATTGTGTTTGATATTAATTATAAGCAGTTTGTATCTGAAACTGTATTAATATAGAGCTTTAATAAATAATGTGGGCATAGAAAAGATGTAGATAGCCTTATCCGTAAAAAAATTGCGGATAAGGTTGACAGTTCCTGATATTTAAGGGTATAATAAAAATGGTGATTAATGTGTTAAGAAAATTTAGTGTAAAAGGATTTAAAAATTTCAGCAAAAAAATAACATTGGATTTTTCAAATGTTCGTGATTATAGGTTTAATTCGCAGTGTTTAACAAATGGCTTGGTTAGCAAAGCGATTGTATATGGCAAAAATTCTGTCGGAAAGACTAATCTTGGACTTGCAATCTTCGATATTGTTTCTCATCTAACCAATAAAAATGTTACTCCTAATCTATATGATTACTACTTGTGTTCAGATGGATTGAGTAATTATGCTGAGTTTAATTATGTATTCCAGTTTGATAAAGATATTATAAAGTATTCATATAAGAAAGATAAGAAACAAACTTTAGTATATGAAAAGGTAGTATTAAATGAAGAACTGTTGTTTGAATATGATTATATAAATAATCAAGGTGATACTTCCGGTATTGATAAATTAGCATCAACTTTAAATTGGGCTTTTCAGGATACTGATTGTATTTTAAAATATGTTGTTAATAATACAGTGCTTTCAGACTCTCATCCACTTAGAAAAATGATAAGATTTGTATCCAATATGTTATGGTTTAGAAATTTAGACGAAAACAGATACATTGGTTTTAAATCTGACAGCAAGGATTATTTAGATTTTATTTTTGAAGATGATACACTACAGGAATTTGAGGAGTTTTTGCATATAACCGGAATTAAAGAGGATTTGGTAGCAATAAAAGATGCAGATGGAGTTAAAAGATTATATTTTAATACAGATACACCGCTGCCGTTTTTTAAGGTGGCTTCAAGTGGAACTCGTGCTTTATATACTTTTTTCTATTGGTATAAAACAGCTAAAGATGTATCTTTTATGTATGTAGATGAGTTTGATGCATACTATCATTACGAACTATCTGAGTATATTGTAACAATTCTTGAAAAAATGACAAATACTCAAGTGATTATAACTTCTCATAATACAAATCTTTTAACCAATAAAATTATGAGACCTGATTGCTACTTTATACTTTCTAATAACAAGCTTACATCGTTTGCAGATGCAACAAGCAGAGAACTGCGTGAAGGTCATAACCTTGAAAAACTTTATTTGAGTGGTGAGTTTGATGGGGAAGAGTAAAATACTTGTTATTGTTGAGGGTGCTAAAACAGATGTAAATTTGATGAAAAGATTGCTGAATATTTATGGAATATCTGAGACTCATAAAATCATATCTTATAACACCAATATTTATACTTTATATAATCAGTTGCCCGATGACTATGATGAATATGAAGATTTTGATTTACTGCAACTTTTAAAAGAAAGAGAAAGTGATCAATCAAAACTTGATTTATTAAATGAGCGTTATTCTGATATTTTACTCATTTTTGATTTGGATCCTCAGGACCCTCAATTTAAACCTGAAAAAATAATTAAAATGGCTAATTATTTTACAGAATCAACCAATATGGGTAAGCTGTATTTGAATTATCCAATGGTTGAAGCATTTTATCATATGGAAAGTATTCCGGATGAAAACTTCAATAAATACATAGTTACTTTGGATGATTTGAAAGATAAAAAATATAAGCAAATGGTACATAATATATGCAGAGATGGCGATTATGCGAAATTTGCGTCAGATAAAGAAGAATGCGGTATTGTTATAAATCAAAATCTTGAGAAAGCAAAGTTTTTGACTAATACCAAAGATGCTATACCGGATTCCGTTGAAATTTTAAATAAGCAACTTGACTTACTGACCAATAAAAAGATAGTTTCTGTGTTATGTACTTGTGTTTCTGACCAATAAAAAGATAGTTTCTGTGTTATGTACTTGTGTTTTTTATATTACTGAATATAATAGTGATTTTATTTAATTTGATGTAATACAAAAGCGTTTTGTGGTGTAATGAAATGCGAAGTGTATGTGATGGACAATAGGCTTATGTAGCACATAAAATTGACGATGCTGTACTTGTAATGCTAAGGTCAAATCAACACTCAAAGATATAGCATCGGAAAAACGATATAAATCAGAAATAGCAGAATATAAAAGAAAACAAACTAAACTTGAAAAAGAATTAGAAAAACTAAAAAAACAAGTTGTTGAATTATCAGCAAAAATAGAAAAATCTCTTCTTGGGAGAGTTGATATACTCCGGATATGTTGTCAACTTCTGTTGATAATACAAACGATTTACTCTATAAAAAGGAAATTGAATTAAGTGATATAAAGTTCAAGCTTGCCAATCAGCAAAATGCAATGGGCAAGCTTGACTTTTTTTATTCACAGTTCAGAACATGGGCAGATGAATTTGATAACTCAACAATGGAGCAAAAGAAAATGATAGCTTGACAGCTAATAAGAGAAGTAGATGTCGCCAGAGGTGATGAAATAGGGATTATGTTTGATGTTAATTATAAGTGGTTTGTAGTAGATAATGATTAATTGTGCCAAAAGCTATATAAAATATACTTGCACCTGTAATTATGAATAATGAAATTTATGCGATATATACAAATATTTATTTTATGTTTGTGTAAGATTATCATTAATATTTATTGATTAATTTCGTCTAATTGTGATATAATTTCAACATAAGGCGCAATAATTTATGTTGAAGTCAAAAATTTTGCGTAATTATATTAGGTTTATTATTTGGAGATTTTAATCTTGTTTTTTATATCCATAGATTATTAAAGAGTAAACTTAATTGATAATTTGAACCATAGGGGATGTCAAAAATGAATACTATTAATAAATTGCGTTTTATATTACATGTATCCGATTTTCATTTAACAGATAATGAAGATGACATTGAATATGCTAAAAATGCTTTAAAATCATTGACTGATAAATTGGTTTCCGAAAACATCAAAGTCGATTATTTAGTGCATACAGGTGATATTATAGAATCTGGTGATTTATATGAAAAGGTTGCTGAGGAATTGAATTTAGATTCAAGCTTTTTTTCAAAAGACGAAGATAGCCAAAGGATACTATTTGATGAAAATATTTTTGTAAATAAAGCTGACGGGAAACAAAAGAAAAAATTTAATTCTAAGTTAATTGAAATAACAAGACAACGTTTTAAAAAAGCAGAAGAAGTATTTAAAGGATTTGTTTCAGATTTAAATATTTCATTTGGAAGTATTGTGATTTGTTGTGGTAATCATGATGCATTACGATTATTTCCGGTTAGTACTAATACAGTTGTTTGTAAAAAAATGAGTATGATGATTGGGAGTATTCATTACCAACTGACTTTCAAGATGATTTTGCTATTTTTGAAGAATTCTTAAATAATATGGAAGTTGCCAACAGCCAAAAGAGATGTGGTTCTTCAGAATCTATTACCTGTTGTTCAATTGATAATCTTAATTTTTTGATTTTTAATACCAATTGGAAAAATCCTAAAAAACAGAAAGCAGGATATGTTTGTACTCGCTGCGATATCATAAATTCTGCAATTAGTAAATTTTCAAAATCTAAGGATAATTTAAATATTGTTTTGGCACATAAACCTTTGTATGAAATCTGTGAAAAAGCTAGATTATCATATCAACGCTATATTCAAACTCCATTTATGAGTAATTTAAGAAAATTTATTGGCAAAAATGGGATTTATTTATGTGGAGATAAACACACAAGAAGCATTGTTGGTTCTCAATTCCATGATATTCCACATTATATAGGAGGCGAGCCCTTAAGAATATCTTCTAACAGAGAAGTTGAATATAATCTTCTTGAAATTTCAAATAATAAACTTGGGATGGAACGAAAAATACATCTAAAATATAAACAAACAGCAAATTTTAAGTGGGAGTGTGATATATGTCCGCAAGATGATGTAGTTTCTAAATTATACGAACTTAGCAATGTGTATATTATAGAAAAAGTTTTTTATATAATTGCTACTTCTCATAATCCTAATTCATGGGAAGATATTTGCCAAGAAACTCATAACTGGGATAAAGTTTGTGTACAACCATGGTATTTAAATCTAAATAAACAATATCAGACTATTTGTAAATATCGAAATTTTGGTTCTTATGAAACCCCTCTAGAGAAAGAAGATATTTTAGATTTTGTATGCAAACAACTAAAAAAGAAAGTAGGATGTTCACTTTATAAAAATGTACTGAATATTAGAGGTGAATATAGTTCAGGAAAAAGTACATTTTTGGGAATATTATATATATATCTTTTAAATCAATATTCTATAGGTAAGATTAATTTTATACCTGCGTATTTTAATCTTGAAAACAATGAAATTTTTAAAGAAATAAAAAACAACGACTCTTATGTTAACACAGCTGAACAAATTTTTAAAGAATATTGTAAAGAAATTCAGAAAATAGCTGTTAAAGAGCATCAACCTATTTGTTTTATTGTCGATGGACTTGATGAGCAGGATTGTTGGAGTTATAGTACAGAAGATAGCGTAGGACGTGCTTTGTTAAATGTTTTGTCAGAATATAATAATTCATGGTATGTAATGTCTTTTAGTCAACACCGTTTGCCAGGTTTTAAAAATACAATGCCTGCAAGAAAATACAAAGATAATAGCGATATTATGTATTTTAATCCAATTGATATTCTTGAAAAAGGTTCTAACGATACTCGTTTTATTTCATTTGTTGAATCCTTTTTGGGAATTTTACATAACTCTCCTCGTTTATTAAAATCACTTAATGAGGATATAAATATTCCTGAAATAACTGAACAGCTTGTGGAACAGGTTTGTGATACTATTCGTAAGTTTAGAAGACTTACAATAACTCCAGGTTTTATGTATGATAATATTGAATATATCATGCAACAAGTTAAAACGGAACTAGTAATGGAAAATAAGTGCCATTCAGATATTTATAAATATTATATAGATAAGCAGTCAGAAAAATGTATTAAAGAACTTGGATATAGTTTTGTTGATTATGCACCTACAATGGCATATTTATTTTCATATAAAGGGTACACTTATGAAAAATTTAAACGTTTACAAGGTGAACGCTCAATAGAAAAGATCTACACTATTCAACCAATTAATGAGCATTATGATCAAATATATCATACTTTTTTGTTTATAAAAAAATACAGAGATTCTCGTGAATACTTGGTTGCATTTCACTATAATCGAGAAATCCGTTATTATGCAGAGCATCCTAATGAACCAATCGATCCTAACTCAATATTAAATGAATTCATAAGTCGAAATGTAGCAGTTATGATTAGAAAGTTGTGGTCTGATACAAATAAGTTTTTAATTGCATGTGAAAATCTATTAAATCGTGGAAATTTACCAGCTTGTATGTTATCAGTATTAATATATTGCTTAGCACATTTAAAAATGTACATGCCTATAAGAGATCAAATTCGAAAAAAACTCCAAGATAAAGGTGTTAATTTTTTAAAAGAAGTAAAGTGTGATGATTGGACAATTAAAAATGGTGATAGTATTAAAAAATTAGAAAATTTTCTTAATTTAAGCTTAAAGCATTCTATTGAGGTTTTTAAGTTAATGGATTCAAATAATTCAATTCAATTAGTTAGTGAACTTTTGAATGATAAGGAATTCCGAAGATATAATAGACAGTTTCAAATGCTTTATTATGAAGATTTATCTATCAAAGGTGAGGAAAGTAGACATCCCCTTAATCCAGAGCGTGATGTGTTATATAAAGGATTTGATTTTCACAATTGTTTTTATTATCTAACTGTAAAATTATTTTCAGCTAATTCATATCCATTACGTGAATATGATATGTTTACACTATGGGATTTAATACAAAGCAGGTTAATGACCGATATTTTGGATGAAGATGATTCCGGTACTAATTTTGAAACTTTTTTCTATCGTGAAAATTTTGAAAATAGATCAAATATGGTGCTTTTACATACGTTAAATATTTTTCAAAAATATATTTTATGTAATTCGTCAAACTCCAATATTAGTACTACTACAGCGTTTAAATATTTTAAAGAGGTACAAAATGTTCTCAAAGAGATAATTTGTATAAAAAATGAAGAAAATAAAACGAAAGACTTCCATTCAAAAGTATTAGAAAAATTAGATTATCTAAATAAAAAAATAAAAAGTGTATAGTGCATAATGACCCGACCCCCAAAAGTTAGACCTAAAAAATCTAACTTTGGAGGTCGGTAT
>ERZ773208.2745-NODE-2745-length-11516-cov-9.035075_pt1 | contig 11516 bp, 9 predicted proteins | sample MGYA00581006_ERZ773208 | MGnify/ENA primary metagenome ERZ773208 (study PRJEB29015, sample SAMEA2737793) | human gut metagenome | biome: human gut; feature: human-associated habitat; material: faeces | place: China | collected 2012 ...
CAATCGCCTTCTAAGCGATCGGTCTGGAGTTCGAATCTCCACCAGGACACCACTTTAAATATTAAAGCCTTATAAAATAAGGCTTTTTTATTTTACTTTTCACCTATTTTGGAGTAATTAAAAAATACTAGAGTTTATTATTCTAGTATTTTTTTTAATTAGTTTGAACAGCAGTCACATTAGCTTTAACAATAATATTTTTACTATCAATATCATCATTAGCTTTATTTCCATCTATATAAAATATTATTAGATAATCTTGTCTTGTACCATCATCAGCAAGTGCTTTTTCATAGACAGTTCTACTACCAGAACTTGGAATAGTATCTGTAGCTAAAATATCAAAAGTCATATTTTCTAGCGTTCTTGCATCAACTCCAGAAAATAGGGATGCATCATAACTTGCTACTACATAATTTAGTGCTCCAGAACAACTACCCGAAGCATTATATATGCTTGGTATTAAATCTGCATTTAATTGAATGGATAATTTGGCTTTTACTTTTGTGCATTTTGGATCTTTGCTAGCACTTAAATTAGTTACAGCCATTCCTCTTTTTATTGTAATCTTATTATTAGATATTAATTTATTAGCATCTACAAGTAGCATATCATCAGTAACTAAATTACCTTCGGTATAATTAATATTGAAACAAGCTGTATTACCACTTATATTTATTCTACTACTTTCCCAAGTAAACCAAGCAAAAGTAAATCCTGCGATCAATATAACAAATAGTACTATACCAATAATAGTTCCAATTATTTTAATTTTTTTATTTTCCTTCATAGATATCTCCTACTCTTTCTATTTAAGTATATCATTTTGAAGTTTATTAGTCAATTGAAAGAAAATATTTTTTATTTTAAATCACTTAATGTTAAAGCATATACCTCATTATTATTAACATAAAAAGATACTGTTTCTAAATTATTATATATATCATTCATAGAAAGTCCTATTGTGTATATAACTTCTTCAAGTATTTTGTTACTATCTGGATCACTTAATAATAGTTCATTGAAATTTAATTTTAAATTATTACCTTCTAATTCATAGTCATTTAATACTACACCGGCATTTAAATGACTCATTAAATTTGTTTCATATATTGGAGAACTACTTAATTCTTTAATTATTACTTTTACCGGTTCTATTTCCTCTTTATTTATATATTTAGTTACTGGTACATAATAATTACTATCGTTATATTTATTTACATAATATACCGTATATGAATCAATATTATTAATCGTTGTTAATTCATATTCTTTATTTATACCATAACTTCTATCTAATACTGAAGGAATTATTTTTTTGCTATGTGGAAGATTTGTTAATATATTTCCTTCTACTTTAATTATTATTTTATCTATACCTTTGATACTAGTTAAAGTATAAATTATTGATTCAATCATCTTTTCTTCTTCTACTTCTGATACATCAAGAAATTCTTTTGAAAAATCTATTGTTAATATTTTATCTTTTAATTCTATATTAAGTATACTAGTATCTGGTGGTATAATACTCCTGAAGCCATTAGGAATAATATTTGATTTTTTTCCTCCAATAGTAAGACTATCTAATAGATCTTTAGCTTTATCTATATCATTACAATTACAACTAACAATATTTGTTCTTGCTACATAATCATTTTTATCTATTAAATATATTGTGTCAGTAATATTATTATAAGTATATTCAATATCTTTGTTTTTTAATTCTATTTCTTTTCTATTATCTGGTATTAAATATATTATTAGCAGCAGTAAAACTGCTGCAGTAGATACCATTATTTTTTTAATAGACATTCTTTTTAACATAAACCTATCACCTAGTAAAATATATGTGTTAATTAGTAAATAAATTACTTAAGAAAAAGAAAAAAGCACAAATTGTGCTTATAATGATATTTCACCAAGCCTAATTAGTTCTACCACCGCTTGTGCTCTTCCTTTTACAGATAGTTTTTGCATAGTATTAGAAATATGATTTCTAACTGTTTTCTCACTAATATTTAAAATATCAGCTATTTCTTTCGTACTTTTATTATCCACTAGTAACGAAAATACTTCTTTTTCTCTTTTGGTTAATATACCTTTACTCATAAATACCTCACTTCCCTTGTACATAGGGTGGTCAATGTCTTTTCATATTATTGTATTCCTATATTAAAATAAAGTGAGGTATTTTAACCTAATTTAATTAAATTTTACTGAAATATACATTTTATTATCAAATTCTTTTTGAACTAGTCGCATTATTTCATTAGCTTTAGAGGTATTAGAATCATCTGAATCGAGTACCACTCTTACATTATCACCATCTATTTTAACAAAATTATCACAACTGCACATTTCTTTTATCTTAGTTTCTATTGTCTCTTCTTTAGAAGAATTTTTATTTATTAATTTTAATTCTTCAAAATAATTGTTTTTTTCTTCGATACTGACACTTTTATCAGTAATTTTTTCTTTCAAGCTATTTATTTTTTCTTTAACTGTGGTATCATCTTCTACTTTAAGAGAAGCAACTACACTTGATTCTTTTATTTCTGTACTTGTAGTTTCTGATTCTTTATTTGATAAATCTTTATCAAATACTTCATTAGGCATTGTTACATAATAAATAGATAATACTAATACTAAACTAAATAATGTTAAAAACCATAAATTTTTCTTATTAATCATATTCTTTCCTCTTCTTTCTATTTAAATATATTAGTAATAAGAAAAAAATATGAAATAAATTCATATTTTTTAGCTTCTTTTATAATAAATGATAGTTTGTTCCTCTTTTGAAATTTCTTGTTTTAATATCAGCATATTGGCATCCTCTAAAGTAACATAATATTTGCCTTTTAAATACCAATCATTATCTTTAATATTTAAGATACCGCCTTCATATGTATAATTTACTGTGCCACACTCGATATTATCATCACTATTATAGTGGCAAAGTTTCATATTATTATTTTTTTGTAATTCAATAACACATCTCCATGGAACCATATTAGAAGTTTCTTTTCCATCTAATATAGTTTTATTTTCTTCAAGTGTCCATGTTCCATATAGTTCTTCTATTTTTATATTATTTCTATTTGTAATATAAATAATAGTTACAAAAATAATTGCAAATACTAGTACTAATAGTAGTATAATTAATATCTTTTTTTTCATAATATTTCACCTCTAATTACATGCATCATAAGTTCCTGTACAACTACCATTTGGCTTTTGCTGATATACTCTACACTGGTTATTTACGCATGCAGCACCACATGAATTACTAGCACTACATTGACTATCTTTAGTACAATAGCCACATGGTTTTACGGGAGAACCGCCAGTACCACCACCACCAGTACCACCACTACTAGGGCAATACCAATTAGCCTTAAGTTCAATATTGTATTCATCACTATCAACATCAAACCACTGCCTAATGACTTTACTTTCTGGATAATAGTACCAACCATATAGTGAGCAGCCGCTTCTTGATATCCTTGGCATAGTAATATTCGTTAAATAATAACTACTATCAAAGGTATACCTTACTCCTGCGGTGGCCATAAAGAAGAATTCTGTAGTGCCATCACTAAATTTACCTCCATCAGCATAAAATGTAACTTTATGACATTGTGTTAAATTATTTCTGAGAATAGTGCCTGATGTACTTTGTTTATTCTTTGATGTGTAGTTACATCTTGCATCAGCGCTTGAAGCAGAATCACATGTAGTAATATAATAGTAATCACTACCTGAACATCTATAATCATTAATAGAATCTTCCTTAATCCAATTAACATATAATGTTACTTCACAATCTGAATTAGATGCATCACATAAATCATTGACATCATATCTAGTTGCTTGATTAAATGTATTTTTTGCATCATTATACCATTCTTTACCACTAACTGCTTTATAGCCACTTCTTACAATATTTATATATGCAGGATTATTATAATTATATAAACCATTCGAACCTAACATATCACCATAATTATATGCTTCTATTATTGTACTTCCGTTTAATGTTACATATGATCCACTTGTACTATAAGCAGAATTATTAGTATTTAATTGACCACCATTAACATTATATTTAATTTTAATTTTATTTGCCTTCCAGCCAGCATAGACTGTTATATTTTTTGTATAGTTATATGTATCAGATGATAAATATTGTGCTACTCTTCGGCCTTCATTTACACCATATGTTAAATAATGGTTATATAATTTATCTGCATCATAATTAAAAGCATTATATAAATCTGGATTTGTATCAGCATAATAATTTAAAGGTTTGTCTTTGTAATCAGGGTTATACCATCCAATAAAAGTATAGCCTTTCCTTTTTGGAGTACATAAAGTACCAATTTGTGAATTATAATTAACAGTCTTTGATGTACATCCACTTCCATTATTATTATTATATGTTATGGTATATGTTGACAATTTAGTTATTGGATAATATGTTTCACTCTTATTTATAGATTTTGAAATATTTACATTCCAACTGCTTGTTGTAGCACTACTATTAGTATTCCAACCAACTACACTATATCCTGCTTTTTTTATAATTGGAGAAGTAATAGTACAACTTTTATTTCTATCTGCTAAACATAACTTTTTAATATCACTAGTTTGTCCACCAATTGTATCAGCAGTTCCTCTACTAAATATAGTTATATAAGAACTAAAACTTTTTGTACTTGACTTAGAATTATTACTTTTATCTCTTGTTTCAGCAGTAACATCAAAATCTCCATTCTCTGTATAAGAAAGTATTACTTCTTTATCTGATACTTTATACCAAGAATTAATTGATATTTCCTTGGTCTCTTTATCACAAACATAATTATTTGTTATAGTACTTAATGTACACTTCTTTACATTTTTATTAGATGTAGCATTAATATCAGATTTAAAATAATGATCCCCTTTGGCTTCTATTATATTAGTGTCATCATAAGTTATCTTAATACTATCATTACCATTTATGCTTATAGTAGGTTCTTTTATATCTAGTGTTTTAATATTTTTTGTAGTACATGCCTCTGAATCATTACTTGATGTCATACATACTCTTATGTCATATCCCGTATTTGATTCTAGTCCTGTAATCTTACATTTATTACCATTAATTGTAGTATTGTTATTTTCTATAAATTCTGCATTTCCGCCATCAATTCTACTCTTAGCATAGCTGCATTTCCTTTCTGTTATATTACTACTAGTACCATCTTTAGTTTTAAACTCGGCATCAGTAAATTCTGCAATTATAGTATCAGTATATGTTTTTTCCCCTTTAATAGTAGGGAGTTTCTTTATATTTTCTGGTTTTTTACCACCAGTACAATAATTAAATGCCTCTATTTTATCCGTTTCATTCTCACTAATTTGTGGTGTTAAAACAAATTCTTTTTTTATTACTTTAGTAGTTTTATCTTTTACTACTGCTATATAATCATTTAAACCTATTGTATTACCTTCAACATTTTTAGCATTTTTATCTAAAAGACCCTTATTAATAAGTTCTTGTATTGTAGTACAAAAATATATATTATTAAGTTTATTAGAAGCCTTCCAAGTATCATCTGTGTATTCATTTGAATATGTTCTAGCAGCTTCTTTTATACCACTTACTGATATTGTTGTACTAGTAGTTTTAGCCTTATCTACTGAACTAATAATACCATAAGTTGTTAAACCTAATACTAAACCTATTATTAATATTGTGGCTAATAACTCTATTAAAGTAAAACCCTTATTAGATAATTTCTTCATTCTTTATCACCTACCATAATTAAATTATACAGTAAAAGGTAAAAAAGAGCAAGATATTTTATAACTGAAATATAATGCATTTCTTGCTTGCTTAAACAATAAGAAAAATTTGTATAAAAAAACAAGTATTTTAATATTTACTTGTTTTCTTACTTTCTATTAATTTTTTTTAAGTAGTTTTTTATTATAATTAAATATTTGTCTTTTTATCGAGTCCAACACCAATGTGTAACATTTGGTTTGTATTTATTTTTCCAAGCACACATATATTTTCCTTCTTTTTCTGTTTTTCCACTCTTCATATTTGTATCACAATATAAATTAATTAAATTACCTCCTGCAACACCACAATCAGCATCTTCATTACAAGTACAATTTAACAATTTTCCTTCACTAGAATCACCGCCTGAGCCTCCAGAACCGCCAGAACTGGTTGGACAAGTTAATTTACTTCTACTATCAACCAAATAATCTTTCCAGTTACCATCTGAACCTGTTCCACCTTTTGACATGTAGCATTTATCATCAACCTCATACCACCAATCATTAACTAGCTTAGTTCTTACTTTAACTGGTACACCGCAGGCATAAGCTGTAACTATAGAGTAACTTGTTCCTGAACCACTACGGCAATTTAAACCAATATTAGCATTTATATACATTGTTTTTGTACTAACTTCAGTCCAATTAACTCCAAGCGTTATTGTACAATCAGTTTTACTAGCATCACAGAAATCACTAGCTTTATATGTATTTGTATCTTGACTATATGTTTGCTTAGTACAGTTTCCACTTAAACATTTCCATTCTGCTCCACTTACACCTTCATAACCATTTCTCATAATATTTAAATAACTTGAATTATTATAATTAGGTAATCCAGTAGACATAATAGTATCATTATAATACATTGAATGTAAATTACTACCATTTTTAGTAACTATACCATTTGCATCTACTGAATATGCTGCCGTAGATATCAAGGTACCACCATTAACACTAAAGTTTATTATTACTCTATTTCTACGCCACTGAGCATACATAGTTATATCACTATTACCAGAATATGTTGCACCAGCAGAATATGAGGTTCCATTACCAGCACTACTAGTATTCCAATTAACAAACGTATATCCTGTTCTAATAGGTTTACTAGTACTTAAAGTTATGTTTTTATTATGTTCTTTTACTTGATTACTAGGCGCACCACTTCCACCATTAGCATTATATTTTATAGTATACGTCTTTAATTTTACTATTGGAAAATATGTTTCACTCTTATTTATATTTTTTGAAGTGTTTTGTGACCAAGTACTTGTCATAGCATTACTATCGGTGTTCCAACCAACTACATTATATCCTGCTTTTTTTATAATTGGAGAAGTAATAGTACATGTTTCATCCTTATTTACCAAACACAATTTTTTAATATCATTAGTTTGTCCACCAATTGTATCAGCAGTTCCTCTACTAAATATAATCTTATATAAACTATAGTTTTTATCAGTAGATTTATAATTACCACTCTTGTCTCTAGTTACCGCAGCTATAGTAATATCTCCACTATTTGTATAAGATAATTTAACTTCTTTGTCATCTACTTTATACCATTTATCTTCTGTAATATTTATAGTACTATCACTACTACAAGAAAAAGTTTCTCCCTCTTCGTTACAAGTACTTACATTTTTATTAGATGTAGCATTAACATCAGATTTAAAATAATGATTACCATTTTGATTACCATTTTCATCTATTATATTGGTATCATCATAAGTTATCTTAATACTATCATTTGTATTTATATTTATACTTGGAGATTTTACTTCTTTTGTTTTAACTATTTCTGGAGTAGAACAAGCACGTGAATCATTTTTTGATGTCATACAAACTTTAACATAATAGTTTTTGTTTTGCACTAATCCTTCAATCTTACACTCTTTATTAGTGATTGTACCTTTGCTTGTAAAATTACCACTGGTAGTTTCGTCATAAAGACATTCTCTCTTTTTAATATTACTAACATTACCATCTTTAGTTTTAAATTCGGCATCTGTAAATTCTGCAATTATAGTATCAGTATATGTATTTTTTTTGTTAATGATAGGCAATTTCTTTATATCTTCTGGTTTAATATTACCAGTACAATATTGATGTGCCTCGTGTTTTTCTTCATCTTCATTGAAGGCTTGTAAAGTTAAAACAAATTCTTTTTTTATTACTTTAGTAGTTTTATCTTTTACTACTGCTATATAATCATTTAAACCTATTGTATTACCTTCAACATTTTTAGCATTTTTATCTAAAAGACCCTTATTAATAAGTTCTTGTATTGTAGTACAAAAATATATATTATTAAGTTTATTAGAAGCCTTCCAAGTATCATCTGTGTATTCATTTGAATATGTTCTAGCAGCTTCTTTTATACCAGCTAATGTTAATTTTGAGCCTTCATCTTTAGCACTTTTTACTGAACTAATAATACCATATGTTGTTAGACCTAATACTAAACCTATTATTAATATTGTGGCTAATAACTCTATTAAAGTAAATCCTTTATTTGATAACTTCTTCATTCTCTATCACCTACCATAATTAAATTATATAGTAAAAAGAAAAAAAGAGCAAGATTTTTATATCCTTATTGGATCAAAATCAAACTCTACTTTTACCTTGGAATTATTTTTATACATACTATCAATAAATTTTAATGTATCATATAGGTTATTATCCTTTTGATATTTTAATATTATTTGATAATGATATATATTATTTATTTTAAACATACTTGCAGTAGTAGGTCCCAATATTATGGTACTGGGGTTTAATTTACTTTTTAAATAGTTTCCTATTTTACCGGATTCTTCAAAACCTATATTATAATCTTTAGAGGTAATACTAATTAAAGTCATATAATAGTATGGTGAATATTTTAGCATTTTACGCATTTGCATTTCTTCTTTATAGAAACTTATATAGTCGTGTCTTGAAGATAATTCGATACTATAATGTTCTTTATTATATGTTTGGATTATTACTTCACCAGGACTTGTACTACGGCCCGCTCTACCAGATACTTGGGAAAGTAACTGGAAGGTATTTTCTCCCGCTCTAAAGTCTGGTACCATTAATGATGAGTCAGCAGATACTACTCCCACAAGAGTTACCAGTGGAAAATCTAAGCCTTTAGCTATCATTTGAGTACCTATTAAGATATCATATTTATGACTACCAAAGTCTTCAATTATTTTTTCATGTTGTCCTTTTTTACTAGTGGTATCGACATCCATTCTAACTATTTTAGCGTCATATAATTTATGTAATTCTTCTTCTAGTTTCTCAGTACCAAGACCATAGTCTTTGACATTTTCGCCACCACATTTAGGACATTTGTTATTTAATGGTACTGATTTACCACAGTAATGACATTTTAGATTGTTACTACTTTTATGATAAGTATATGTAATATCACAGTTTGGACATTTCAAAGTATAACCACAGTCCCTGCAGGTTATTACTGAAGAGTATCCTCTTCTATTTAGAAGTAATATTACTTGTTCATTTTTAGCTAGTTTTTCTTTTATCTTCTCTTTTAAAATACTTGATAATATGAAATTGCCTTTTTTTACTTCTTCTTTCATATCTACTATTTGGACTTTAGGAAGAGTACTAGATCCTACTCTAGTAGTTAGTGTTAGAAGTTCATATACTTTATTACCTGCTCTTGCCATTGATTCTAGACTAGGAGTAGCACTACCTAGTAATACTGGGCATTTATGATAGTTACTACGCCAAATAGCTATATTTTTGGCATTATACCTTGGATGATTTTCTTGTTTATATGAAGAAGTATGTTCTTCATCGATTATTATTACTCCAATATTATTAAATGGTACAAAGATAGCACTTCTTGTACCTATTACTATCTTAGATTTACCTTCGGTTATTTTTCTATATTCATCATATCTTTCAGTATCAGATAATTTAGAATGTAATACAGATATTATATTACCAAATCTAGAGATAAATTTACCTACTATTTGAGGTGTTAGACTTATCTCTGGTACTAACATAATAGCGTTCTTTCCATTATTAATAGTCTTCTCTATAATATTCATATATACTTCAGTTTTACCAGAACCGGTAACTCCATATAAAAGAAATGTTTTTGAAGTACCGAATGAATTTATTACTCTAGAAGCTACTTCTTTTTGTTTATCAGTTAGTTCTACTTTCTTATAGTTATGTGAACCTGTATAATTATATCTTTTTTCTTCTTCCATGACTATTTTAGCAAAACCATATTTAATAATAGTATTAATACTACTGGTCATTTTAGTTATTAGAATATCCCCTTCTTTTAACTTACATAATATATTTATTTGACTTTCATATTTACAATTTTTAATATATTCATCTATTTCTTCAATACTTTTTAATCTTTTAAGATATTTATTATATTTTATTTTGATATTGGTATTTATTTCAGCTTTTAGGGCTTTAGGTAGCATTACTTGATAGGCTGATACTAATGAACATAATAGTTTATTACTCATATCTTTACCTAGAAGAAGCATTTCTTTATTTAATACTGGAGTATCATCTACTATATCTAGTATATCTTTTATTTTGGTTTTATCATAATTTATATCTGGATTTATCTTAGTAACAAATCCTTCAAGAATCATTTTACCAAAACTTATTTTTACTCTAATACCTACTTTTATTTTACTTATTAATTCTTTTGGTACTGAATAGATATAATTTTGATCTACTGCTTTGGCTCCTATTTGAGTTAATACATTTATATACATACTACCACCTACTTATTATTTTATCATATTATTATGAAATTTGTTTATTAAATATTTAAGATGGCTATAATATTTTATAGCCATCTTCCGCTAGTTATATTTAATATTTCGTTATTTTCATATTTAGTGGTATAATTAATAATCTTTTTAATTAGATTTTTAATACTTTTATCACTATTTAAATCTATATCTTTTATATCTATTATTTTTTTTAAGCCTATTTTATATTTATAACTATTTACATACATATAGAGACTTCTATCAATTAATCTAATTATTTTTACTTCTTCTTCGTTATCGGCATTACAAGAGAATATTAAATCTTTATACCAATCTATTAAATCAAATGATAATTCATCTTCATAGTCGACTTCTGAATTTATTATATCATCGTAATGTGGACAACATTTTAATATCTTTTTTACATTAGATATATCTATAGTTTGTGTAATCATAGGCTCTCCTTTATTTTACACTTACATTATAGCAATAGTTTATTTATTTGTAAAGATATTCGACATATTTAGATAATATATTATATTCGCTTTAATTCTAAGGTATTAAAGTGTTGTTATTAGCCTATAGTCTAATAACAATGTATCTACATACCCATTATATATAAGCCATAAATATATACTAAAAGAAAGATATTAGTCATATCTTTCTTAGTTATTACTTTTATATGTTAAATATCCAGTAGTATAATTAGCCATAGATATATCTGTTTTTGTATTATCGTAGGATACTGCTCCAGATAAAGAAGTACAAGAATGAAACATTAAAGAAGAACTAGTAACATTTGATGTATTCCATAAATCAGATACATATATAGTTTTAATATTTTTACAAAAGGCAAACATACTATACATATTAGTTACATTTGATGTATTAAAACTAGACAAGTTTAAA
>ERZ773208.2750-NODE-2750-length-11498-cov-3.225640_pt1 | contig 11498 bp, 8 predicted proteins | sample MGYA00581006_ERZ773208 | MGnify/ENA primary metagenome ERZ773208 (study PRJEB29015, sample SAMEA2737793) | human gut metagenome | biome: human gut; feature: human-associated habitat; material: faeces | place: China | collected 2012 ...
CTTTTACACACATTAAAACATCTGATGATTTAATGCTTATAACAAGATTATCATAACCAAGATCTTCTATAATCTTTACTTTATCAAGTGCACTCTCAACAAGTCCTTCGGCTGTAACACCGCCATATTTCTCTATAAGGTCTTTCTCAAGTGAACCACTGTTGACCCCTACTCTTATAGGGATATTCTTAGCCCTGGCAGCATCTACAACAGCCTTAATCTTATCTGTTCCACCGATATTGCCTGGATTAATTCTTATCTTGTCAGCACCATTATTAATTGCCTCTATTGCCATTCTGTAATCAAAATGTATATCTGCAACCAATGGAATATGAATATGCTTCTTAATCTCCTTGATTGCTTTAGCGGCATTAATATCTGGAACTGTACATCTTATAATATCACAGCCTGCTTTCTCTAAAGCCAGTATCTGGCTGACAGTTGCCTCAACATCATCAGTTCTTGTGTTAGTCATAGACTGAATCATTATAGGATTGCCGCCACCGATTAACTTATTGCCTATTTTTACAACCTTTGTATTATCTCTATACATATTAAGCCTCATTTCTTAATTAAAAAAGTCCTCTTATATCTTTAAACATAACATATATCATAAGAACAAATAAGAATATCATACCAACAAAATGCACCATACCCTCGTGTTCTTTCTTGACCGGCTTGCCTCTTAATACTTCAAGTATAAGAAATACAAGTCTTCCGCCATCAAGTGCCGGTATTGGAAGAAGGTTCATAACGCCAAGGTTGGCACTTATAAGTCCTGCAAGATTTAAAAGATTAAGGATTACATAAAATGTTCCATCTGCCTTGCTTTCTTCTACAATATTACTCATAGCACTTACTGTTCCGACAGGACCAGAAAGATCATTAATCCCCACCTGTCCTGTAAACATCATTCCAAGGCTCTTAACTACAGTATTAACACTATATCCAACTTCCTTAAATGCATAGCCGATTACTGATATAGGCGAAACCTTCTGTCTTGCCCCATAGCTTGCAAAGCCTGTATAGTAATATTCATTCTCTACAGAATCCGGTGTCACATTTAACTGCATTGTATTACCATCTCTGTTTATTGTAATATCAACACTCTCGCCATTACACTGTCCTACAAGCTCAATAATCTTGGTACTTCCGTCAACTGCAACGCCATTAACCGCTGTTATTATATCACCCTTCTTAATCCCAGCCTTCTGTGCTGGTGTTCCGTCAGATACGCCTGCTATTGTCCCATTCTGCTCTAAAGTAACACCCATCTGGTACTTCTGCTGTTTAACATATTCCGGAGTAAGAGTTGTTGTATATTTCTGTCCATCTCTTTCATATATTATATTCATAGTATCATCAGCGTGGTACACCCTATAGAAAGAATAATCCCTGTAAAATGTTATCTTCTGGTTATTAACCTTTATAATCTTGTCACCTTCCTGAAGCCCTGCACTTACCGCTGGTGAATTATCATATACAACATCAACCATACAAGGGTCATAGCCTATACTTCCAATAATTACAACCGAGCAGACAAATGCCAGTATAAAGTTAAATATTGGTCCAGCTGCTATAACTGCAATCCTTGCCCACACTGATTTATTAGCAAATGATTTGGACATATCATAGCCAGCTTCCAGTGCTTCCTGCTTTTTCTTCTCAGACATATAGCTTCCAGCCGATGTATTATCAGATGAATACCTTGAAGCATTTCCAAAGCCATTATCTTCTGCTGTTTTACCATTGCAAAAGTCATTATCCAACTCGCTTCCAGATTTGCCAGTATTATTGCCTTCTGTTGCATCTTCCTGCTCATCATCATCTGCCTCTAAGAAATCCTCACCAAGCATTATACAGGCTCCACCAAAAGGAAGCAGCTTAAGACTATATTCTGTTTCACCTTTCTTAAAATGTATAAGCTTAGGTCCAAATCCAAGTGAGAATTCCACAACTGTAATTCCATTTGCCTTAGCTACAATAAAATGTCCAAACTCGTGTATAATTATGATTATGCTTAATACAAGTATCGCTAATATTATATTTATAACCACTCTGCTCCTCCATTCTTCAAACGGTTTTCTATCATTTCATAGACTGTCTGTTCTGTTTCTAATATTTCGTCTACAGACGGATTATCAATATAACGTACTTCATTCATTGCATACTCTATAATATCAGGTATATCAAGATACTTTATCTTTCTGTCAAGGAACTTTGCAACTGCAAGCTCATTTGCCGCATTAAATGCTGTTGGAATGTTACCGCCCTTATCAGAAGCTGTATAAGCAAGCTTAAGTCCTTTAAATGTATCCATATCAGGCTTTTCAAATGTAATATTGCCAAGTTCAAAGAAATCCACTCTCTTAGTGTTAAGTTCTCTTCTATGAGGATAATAGAGGGCATACTGTATAGGAAGGCGCATATCAGGACTTCCAAGCTGTGCCATTATTCCTCCGTCAATGAATTCAACCATAGAATGTATTATGCTCTGTGGCTGTACAACCACTGTGACCTTAGATGATGGAACATTGAATAACCACTGTGCTTCCATTACCTCAAGGCCTTTATTAACCATAGTTGATGAGTCTATCGTTATCTTTCTTCCCATAGCCCAGTTAAGTGCATCCTCAACTGTCACATTTACAAGGTCAGCTCTTTTCTTTCCTCTGAATGGACCACCTGATGCTGTAAGAAGTATTCTTTCAACCTCCTTAGGATATTCGCCGTTAAGTGACTGAAATATCGCTGAATGTTCGCTGTCTACAGGATATATATTAACATTATTGTCCTTAGCAAGCTTCATTATAATATGTCCTGCTGTTACAAGTGTCTCCTTATTGGCAAGTGCAATATCCTTATGTGCTTCAATTGCTTTAATCGTTGGAACAATGCCCATCATTCCAACAACGGCCGTAAGAACAATATCAGCTTCTTTATGTGTTGCTGCTTCTATAAGTCCCTCATCACCATACACTATCTTTACATCAATATCTGAAAGCAGAAGCTTTAACTCGCCCGCAAGCTTTTCAGTTCCAATACATACCAAAGATGGTCTGAATTCCCTTACCTGTTCTGCTAATTCTTTTACTCTTGTTCCTGCTGCAAGTGCAACAACCTTTATATCTTTATTTCTTCTAATAACATCTAAAGTCTGAGTTCCTATTGAACCAGTCGAACCTAGAACTGATATTCCTCTCATTATCTACACCCTTTCCTAATCTATATTATAGTAACTTTAAAGTCCTATACTGTTAAGCAGTATTATCGCCCAGTATACAACCGGTGCTGTGAATATTACGCTGTCAAATCTATCCATAATTCCACCATGTCCCGGAATTAATGTACCATAATCTTTAACATTATAATTTCTCTTAATTGCAGATGCCGCCAAGTCACCAACTATTGACAATAACGCCCCTGCAAGGCTTGCTACTGCAAATGCTACAGACGAATTATCAATAACACCTGCCATTTTAGAACTTACTAAAGCTCCGTATACCGCACCGAGTATTGTTGCACCAATCACTCCGCCTATTGCACCCTCAACCGACTTCTTAGGTGATAACACAGGTGCCATTTTGTGCTTTCCTATGCACACTCCTGTGAAATAAGCAAATGTATCATTTCCCCACGAAGCAATAAATATAAGCCACACAATAAATATTCCATTATCTGACATTCTTGTTTCATATATATAAGCTATCATCACGGTTACATATATGATTCCAAAGAATGCCCACATAACATTTTCCGCCTTATACTTTGGAAACGTGAATACATACACGCTCATCATAACAAGAAATGTTAATACAAGAATTAGCGTAGTATATCTATGCTCTGCTATGTTAAGGCTTATAAAATATGCTATTGTTGCCGCATATGCACATATTCCCAATGGTGTCTTTTGAAGATTGGTGACCCTTAACAATTCAAAATTACCTATAAGTGCTACCATAAGACATACCGCATATAACAGCCAGCCACCAAAATACAATGATGGAACGGCAATTGCCACAAGGCATATTCCGCTTATTATCCTCTTTAACAAATTCTATTCCTCCTTAACTCCGCCATATCTTCTGTCTCTTTTATTATATTTCTCACAAGCCTTAATAAGTTCTTCCCTGTTAAAATCCGGCCAGAATACATCTGTAAAGTAGAATTCTGTATATGCAAGCTGCCATGGAAGATAATTAGAAAGTCTTTGCTCGCCACTAGTTCTTATCAAAAGATCCGGGTCAGGAATATCCTTTGTGTCAAGATTAGCATTTATCATAGCCTCATCTATAGCCTCTGGTGCAATCTTTCCCTCTTTAACATCCTGTGCAATCTTCTGGACGGCTCTTACAATCTCATCTCTGCCACCATAATTGATTGCTATTGTGAAATTGAGTCCTGTATTATTCTTAGTCTTTTCTTCAAGATTATTAATACTCTCAACTATATCATCACTTAATTCTTCCCTGCGTCCTATAACACGGCACCTTACATTGTTCTTCATAGACTTCTTGACACAATCTTTAAGATACTTTCTTAAAATGCTCATAAGAGTGCCTACTTCTTCTTCTGAACGCTTCCAGTTCTCTGTTGAAAAAGCATATACTGTAAAATATTGTATGCCAAGGTCATCTGCAACATACAACATATCTTCTACAACTTTACTTCCCTGCATATGTCCATATGTTCTTGGCATATGCTTCTTTTTAGCCCAGCGTCCATTACCATCAAGTATGACAGCAACATGAGCAGGTATCTTAAGCCCTAATTCCTCATTATATTTATCCATACATTACCCCACAGTCAATATTTTATAGTTTCATATATCGGTATCCTTATAACTTCATATTTAGATACATTTATCATTTCATATATTATTATATTTTTATATGCCAGATAGCATCATTATATTAATGTATATATAATATTATCCATATAACTTATTAGGAGGCTGTTGCTATAAACCAACAGCCTCCCCATATATTATTCATTATACTGTAAGTATCTCAGAAGTCTTTTCTTCTATTGCCTTATCTATTAAAGCTATATATTTATCTGTAAGCTTCTGAACATCATCTTCAAGATTCTTAGCTTCATCATCTGAAAGCTCTCCTGCCTTGTTCTCTTTCTTAACAGTATCATTAGCATCTCTTCTTACATTTCTTATGGCAACCTTAGCATTGTCACCCTTCTTCTTTACGTCCTTAGCAAGTTCTTTACGTCTTTCCTCTGTAAGTTCAGGGAATATAAGTCTTATTACCTTACCATCATTATTAGGTGTAAGTCCAAGGTCTGATACAAGAATAGCCTTTTCAATATCTTTAATAAGGCTTGCTTCCCAAGGCTGAATCTGAATCATTCTTGCTTCTGGAACAGAGATATTAGCCACCTGCTGAAGTGAAGTAGGTGTTCCATAATAATCAACCTTAATTTTATCTAATATATGTGGGTTAGCTCTTCCTGCTCTTATTGTTGTGTAGTCCTCTTTTAATGAGTCTACTGATTTCTTCATTTTATCTTCGTATTCTTTAATGTCACTCATTATATTTCTCTCTTTCTTAATATCTTTTATTATATAACTGAATATTACAATAAATCGGCAAATTAATCAACAGTTACAATTGTTCCATTAAATTTACCTGAAAGTGCATTAACAATGCTGTCTTTCTCATTAAGTCCAAATACCATAAGCGGCATCTTATTCTCCATACACATAACAGAAGCCGTCATATCAATTACGCCAAGATGCTTATCAACAACATCTGTAATGGATATTTTATCATACTTCTTAGCTTTTGGATTGATCTTAGGGTCGCTGTCATATACGCCATCAATTGCCTTAGCTAAAAGTATAGCATCTGCATCTAATTCAATGGCTCTAAGCACTATACCTGTATCTGTTGAGAAATATGGATGTCCTGTTCCACCTGCAAAGAATACAACCATCCCCTTTTCAAAATACTTATTAGCTCTATCCTTAGAGAAAAGCTTTGTCATACTTCCACACTCAAATGGTGTAAGTATATTAGTCTTAAGTCCCTGTGATCTGAATATTTCTGATACATATATGCAGTTCATAATGGTTGCAAGCATACCAATCTGGTCAGCCTTTGTTCTGTCGATATTATCATTAGAACGTCCTCTCCAGTAGTTACCACCACCAATTACAACACCTACATTAATGCCTTTGTCTATAATCTGCTTTACCTGTCCTGCTATATCCATAATTAATTCATCATCATAGCCTGACTTCTTATCACCTGATAAAGCTTCTCCACTTAACTTAAGAATTACTCTTTTAATGTCGTTCATATTATTTCTCCATTCTTTATATATATTGTATTTTATCAGAGTACTAACTATTATCTTTACCGATTATTAACTGTTATTTCTTTATTATCTATAATATCTGTTAATTCGCTGGCCTGCTGCCGGCTGTACTGTTATCAGCTGACATATTATCTGCTGCTTTGCCATCGACCGCTCTGTCGTTAGCTGACTTACTATCTGCTGCTTTGCCATCGACTGCTCTGTCGTTAACTGACTTGCTATCTGCTGACTTGCTGTCTAACCCTGCTGTCTCTTTATTGACACTACTCTTAATCTCGTCTTTGTTATGCTTTCCAACTGCCTTTATATCAAATATTGAAGATGTATCAACATCGGCATAGCACTGCGAACATCTTCCATCTATTGTAGCTCCATTATTAATCTGAACTGACTTAGACTTAATATCACCAACTATTACAGCGGATGAGTCTATGACAACCGGGCCATTAATGTCCACATTACCTTTAACAGCACCAGCTATAACGGCAGATGTTGCTGTTATATTACCTATAACAACTGTACCCTGCCCTATCTTAGCTGAACCCTTAGACTGTATATCTCCTGAAATCTTTGCATTATTAGCAAACACTTCATTAGCCATAATCGCTCCTTCTATTGTACCGCTTACTGTAAGCTTTCCACAGCAGGCAACATTACCTTCAACAGTTCCAAATACATCTATAGAACCTACTGAGTCCAAATCACCGCTGACAACAAGACCTGCTGTTATAACCGCTGTCTCCTCTGCCATCTGCTCTAACTCCGATCTTGGTTCATCTTGTGCAACACTGTCACTGAACGTCTCTATAGCTTCGCTCTCATTATTAAGCTCTGCCTCAAGCTTATCTGTAATAGACTCTCTGCTCTCTGAGCCTGTAAGCTCACTTTTCATTCCAGCTGCTAACTTAGCCAGATCATTATCTTCTAATGTATTGACCATCATATCTTCTTTAACTTCTTTTCCAAGTCTGCTGAATACATCTTTAGAATTATCATCAGATTTACTGCCAAATAAGCCCATCTTAATCCTCCATTAGTCTGATATATATAAAATATTGTCCATTATAACCAGCACTGATTATAACCATAATTCAAGCCTGTCTTATAATGCAAACCAGCCAAAAAAATGTATTGCATTATAACAATCATTATCCGATTAATTATAACACAATACATTATATTCTTCAATATTAATTAATCTCTAAGTGTGAACTGTGAAATTAATTCATTCATAGCTTCTGCCTGTGCAGAAAGCTCTTCACTTGTAGCAGAACACTCTTCTGATGCTGCTGAGTTAGACTGTACAACTTCTGAAATCTGGTCGATTCCCTTTTCAGCCTCTCTCATAGCTGCAATCTGAACATTAGAGTTCTCGCTAAGCTGCTTAGATACATCAGCAATATCATTGATTCCCTGAACAACTGAATCCATTGATTCAGCAACCTTCATAGCTACTGTATTACCTTCTTCTATTTCATTTAATGCGCCTTCAATAAGAGTTCTTGTATCAACGGCTGACTGGGCACTCTGGTCAGCAAGCATTCTAATCTGCTCAGCAACAACTGCAAAGCCCTTACCAGCCTCACCTGCTCTTGCTGCCTCAATAGCTGCATTAAGAGAAAGAAGATTAGTCTGGCTTGCAATACTTTCAATATCAGAAATGATATTCTCAATCTTCTTAGATGTATCACTAATACGCTGCATAGCTTCCATAAGTGAGTGCATCTCTACCTTGCTGGCATCAGCATTCTTCGCATGGTCTACAGCCTTGTCACTTGTCTTTTGTAAATTATCTGCTGTATCTGCAATCTGCTCAGTAAGAGTTGCTATTGTAGCCTGAAGCTCTTCAACAGCTCCAGCCTGTTCTGTAGCGCCTTCTGCTAATTCCTGTGCAGACTGTGCAAGGTTCTCTGAACCTACTGTTACCTGCTGTGATGATTCATCAACACTCTTAAGTGTAGCATCCATCTTTCTATTCATATTACGAATTGCATCTTTAAGATTAACAAATTTACCAACATATTTATCTTCGATATCTGTCTTAATCTTAAAGTTACCGGCTGCCATCTCATCCATAAGTCTGCTTAAGTCGCTGATGATAAGATTAAGGTCAGCAGCCATCTCCTTAGCTACATTATTCATATAAGCTATCTCATCATCAATCTCACTTTCTGGGAATTCGCTGTCAAGATCACCTGCTGCGAACTTCTTAAGTCTTTCAGCCAATGCTTCTACTGGCTTCTCAATATTATCAGCAATTCTTCTTCCAAGGTGTGTTGACATATATACACTAAATGCAATAATTGCAACAACTAAAACAATTAATATATACATAAGAACATTCAATGTATTCTGTACTTCATCACCCTTAGTAACATTGATATCCATTATATTCTTTAATGCAGCATATACATTATCGTACATAGGTGAAAGCTCTTCAATCTCTTTCTTCTGAGCTGCACCAGAAGCTCCATTATCTGTTGTAGCACCCTGCTTTAAAATGCTGTCAGCCTTGGTCCAGTAACCATTAAGTGCTGATTCAACCTGTGCATAAGCATCTTTACCGGCCTTAGTTACTATTGTCTTCTCAACATCTGCCATATAACCTTCAAATGCTGACTTCTTAGTCTCATAATTCTTCTGTTCATCAGCAATCTCATTCATATCTGTATAACCAATTACAGCTCTTAACGAACTTCTTGCCTCAGAGAATGTTACCATAGCCTTACCAATATCTCCCTGGGCAAATCCATAATTAGTAAGTGCATTATGATACTGGCTGCTTATTACAAATAATGAAATACCACATATAACAAGACCAATACTGCATACAAGAGAAATCATAGCAAAGCTCTTGTTCAACATTTTTCTAATCGAATCTTTTACATTCATATTTTTCTCCTTTTTATGTAACTTTTTGTTTCATACAAGGCGTGCATAAAATACACATAATATTATACCCCACATATATTAATTGTCATATGCTGTTATATTATATTCTAAATATATAACACACTAATATATACTTCGCAGCATTACATATTTACTTTTTAATATGACATAATATGACTACTTCGTAGTCACTTAGAAGTTTCTTCGAAACTTCGGATGCGTGGAAAAGCAACGCAGTGCATATGATATAATAAATCCAATTTTCCAACAATTATTATCCAAAATTAACACGTCTCATATATAACTTAGATTTATTATATCAATCACTCTTTTATATTTCAATAGAAATTATTAATTTTTATTAAATACTATTCATTAAAAAAACCATATCCTGTATTAACAAGATATGGTTTAGTAAGTATAATTATTAATTACTTAATCTGAGCTGCAACTTCCGCTGCGAAATCTTCATTCTTCTTCTCAAGACCTTCACCAACTTCAAAACGAACAAACTTCTTAATAGTAAATGGTGAACCAGCTGCCTTGCCTACTTCTGCAATATACTTAGATACTGACTGCTTTCCATCCTCAGCCTTAACATATACCTGATCCATAAGGCAGATTTCCTTAAGCTGCTTAGACACACGGCCTTCTACTAATCCATTAAAAATCTTATCAGCAGCAATATTAGCTCTGTCAGCTAATGCAAGCTCAGCTAACTGAGAAGCAGCTTCCTTTGAAAGGAAGTTGAATAAATACTGCATATTGCTCTTATGTTCTTCATATGTTGCAATATCTTCATCGCTCCATACTTTATCATTAACAGCCTTATCAATTAACTTATTTAAGATTGGCTTTGGAAGAGTAGCTGGGTCATTTAACGCACTCTCTTCGATGATTTCTCTTAACTTAGTAAGTTCTTCCGCTGACATATCATTTCTACTGATATACTGTGGGTTCATAGCTGCTATCTGCATAGCAATGTTAGTAAGTGCTTCTTTAACTGCATCTCCTGTAGCACCTTCTGCTGCAACAAGAACGCCAATTCTTCCACCACCGTGAACATATGAAGCAACACAGTCACCTGTAAGCTTTTCAAATCTTCTTAAAGAAAGCTTTTCACCGATTACGATAGTCTTTTCTTCAAGCTCAGACTTCATATCAAGAATTGCACATACATCTTCGCCATCTCCAGCCTTATCAACTGAAGCCTTAAGAGCCTTATCAGCTACGTTCTGAACAAATTCCTGGAATACAGCGTTCTTTGCAACGAAATCTGTCTCTGAGTTAACTTCTACTACTACTGCTGTGTTGCCTTCTGATGCAACTCTTGTGATACCTTCTGCTGCGATTCTGCCGGCTTTCTTTTCTACCTTAGCTGCTCCGCTCTTTCTAAGAACATCAACAGCTGCTTCCATATCTCCATCTGTCTCTGTAAGAGCCTTCTTACATTCCATCATACCTGCACCAGTAGACTCTCTAAGTTCTTTAACCATTGCTGCTGTAATTGCTGCCATTTTACTTTCCTCCAAATTATAATATTTTAAAATAATCTTAAAAAATGCTTCAACCTGAAACTACAGGCTGAAGCATACATAAACTTAAGTCAAACCTTAAATATTAAGCTTCCTCAGCTACTTCTTCTGCATCAGCGGCTACAGCTTCTTCACCCTGATTAGCTTCGATAACAGCGTCAGCCATCTTTGAAACGATTAAGTTAACAGCTCTGATAGCGTCATCGTTACCAGGAATAACATAATCTAATTCATCTGGATCACAGTTAGTATCAGCGATACCGATTAATGTGATACCAAGTGCGTGTGCTTCCTGAACGCAGATTCTTTCCTTCTTAGGATCTACGATAAAGATAGCATCTGGAATTCTCTTCATTTCCTTGATACCACCAAGGTTCTTCTGAAGCTTTTCTAATTCCTTCTTTAAGTTAATAACTTCCTTCTTAGGAAGAACATCAAATGTTCCATCTTCCTGCATTGTTTCGATTTCTTTAAGTCTTGCAATTCTTGACTGGATTGTCTTGAAGTTAGTGAGCATACCACCTAACCATCTTTCGTTAACGAAATACATACCACATCTTGTAGCTTCATTAGCGATTGCATCCTGTGCCTGCTTCTTTGTACCTACGAAAAGGATTGTACCACCATCAGCAACGATATCAGAAACTGCCTTATAAGCTTCATCAACCTTTCCTACTGACTTCTGTAAATCGATGATATGGATACCATTTCTTCGATTTACAGAAGTCAGTAGAAAAG
>ERZ773208.2751-NODE-2751-length-11498-cov-2.182994_pt1 | contig 11498 bp, 9 predicted proteins | sample MGYA00581006_ERZ773208 | MGnify/ENA primary metagenome ERZ773208 (study PRJEB29015, sample SAMEA2737793) | human gut metagenome | biome: human gut; feature: human-associated habitat; material: faeces | place: China | collected 2012 ...
TTCGGACTTCCTAAGATATTCCATATTCTGGTAATAGAGGACGGTTCGCCGGACGGAACGGCAAACATCGTCAAGACTTTGCAACAAGAATTTCCCGAACGTCTTTTTATGATTGAACGCAAAGGAAAGTTAGGGCTGGGCACTGCCTATATCGCCGGATTCAAGTGGGCACTGGAACATTCGTACGAATATATTTTTGAAATGGATGCTGATTTCAGTCATAATCCGAATGACTTGCCCCGTCTGTATCAGGCGTGTGCGGAAGCAAGAGGAGATGTAGCTGTCGGCTCCCGCTACGTCAGCGGAGTGAATGTAGTCAATTGGCCTATGGGCAGAGTACTGATGTCTTATTTCGCATCCAAATACGTGCAGTTCATTACAGGTATTCCTATCCACGATACCACTGCCGGATTTGTTTGTTACCGCCGACAGGTACTCGAAACGATTGATCTAGAACACATTCGTTTTAAGGGATATGCCTTCCAGATCGAAATGAAATTTACCGCTTATAAATGTGGTTTCAAGATTATCGAAGTTCCCGTTATCTTCATCAATCGCGAGTTGGGTACTTCGAAAATGAACAGCAGTATCTTCGGAGAGGCCGTATTCGGAGTGATTAAATTAAAAGTAAATAGTTGGTTCCACAAATTCCCCCAAAAGAAATGAAACGTACACTGATTCAAAATGCCGTTATAGTCAACGAAGGAAGAAAAGTTCTGGGTTCGGTTGTTATCGAAGGCGAGAAGATTGCCGAAATACTGACCGGAGAAGAAAAAACAACTACACCTTGTGATGAAATCATAGACGCAACCGGATGTTATCTTTTGCCGGGCGCAATTGACGAACACGTGCATTTTCGTGACCCGGGACTGACTCATAAAGCGGATATAACTACCGAAAGCCGTGCTGCGGCCGCCGGAGGCGTTACCTCTATCATGGATATGCCGAATACGAAGCCTCAGACGACAACTCTTGCCGATCTGGAATGGAAATTGCAACGGGGAGCTGAAACGTCGGTTGCTAACTATTCCTTCTTCTTCGGCGGGACGAATGACAATATGGATGAAATCCGTAAACTGGATCGTAGCCGTGTGCCGGGCCTGAAACTCTTTCTCGGTTCTTCCACCGGTAATATGTTGGTCGATAAGAAGGATAGCCTGGAACGTATTTTCGGCGAAGCCGGGATGCTTATCGCTATCCATGCTGAAAAGGAGGAGGTCATCAAACGGAACATCGCTCATTATACGGGCTTGCGCGGTGACGACCTGGATATCTCCTTCCATAGTAAGATCCGTAGCGAGGAAGCCTGCTATGCTTCCTCGTCCGAGGCAGTTGAACTGGCTACCCGTCTCGGTTCCCGTCTGCATATTCTGCATCTTTCGACAGCAAAAGAACTTTCTTTGTTGAGCAATAAGCTCCCGCTTAGTGAAAAGAAGATCACAGGTGAAGTATGTGTGCATCATCTTTGGTTCCACGATGGCGATTATGAACAGTTCGGAAATCGTATCAAATGGAACCCGTCGATTAAGACGCTGGCAGACCGTACGGCACTGCGTGAAGCCGTTAATAACAACACGATCGATATTGTGGCGACCGACCATGCCCCGCATCTCCTGTCCGAAAAGGAGGGAAGTTGCCTGAAAGCTGCTTCCGGAGGACCGCTGATTCAGCACTCGCTCATTGTCATGTTGGAGTTAGCAATGGAAGGTCGTTTCACCTACGAGAAGGTTGTGGAAAAGATGGCACACATGCCGGCAGAACTTTTCCGCATAGATCGCCGCGGCTATATTCGTCCGGGTTATTATGCCGATCTTGTCCTGATTGATCCGAAAGAAACTTGGACGGTGGCAAAAGAAAATATATTGTATAAATGCGGCTGGTCTCCCTTTGAAGGCTATACATTCCATCATGCCGTCTGGAAAACATTCGTCAACGGGCAACTGGCCTATGATAATGGACGGGTGGATGATGAGGTTCGCGGGATGGAAGCCAGGTATAGTTGAAAGATGAAAGTTCAATTCACGCTCTCATAGCTTTCATCTTTCACCTGATATTAATGAGCTTGTGCGTTTGTAAGCTGAGACGCCATTGGGGGTGGTGGAGGATATACTCTACCACCTCTTTTGTATTCAGGCAGGAACAGGGTTGGAGGAAATGCCAGGTTGCTTTCAAACCGGCGTATTCCGTCAGGTCCTGTCCTGTATAGACCACTTTGATCTCATCTATATGTGTCAGCCTCAAGGGAAACCCTTTCGGGGAACAGGTCACCCAGTCGATGCCTTTCGGCAACGGTTTTGTCCCGTTAGTCTCGATGCAAATGTATTTCCCTGCTCGGTGTAGCAGATCGATAAAAGCTTGGTCGATCCAGAGCGAAGGTTCGCCTCCTGTCAAGATAACGACATTTGAAGGAAAGGCTGAAATAGCTTGTAAAATATCTTCATCAGACATCAAGATCCCTTCCTCGTGTCGGGTATCACAAAAACTGCATTTCAGGTTGCATCCGGAGAAGCGGACGAAAACGGCAGGCGTACCCGTATGGAAACCTTCTCCTTGGAGACTGTAGAATATCTCGTTAATCTTTCTCATAGATTGCCGTGTTTCCTTCTGATTCCTGAACTTCTACTTTGTAGCAAGTGGGTAGTTGGTTGCATATCCACCGGGCGATATTCTCGGCTGTCGGGTTAAAAGGGAGCACCTCGTTGAGGTTCCGGTGATCGAGCTGATCTTTTACGACCTGCTTGATATGGGTGAAATCGATCACCATGCCATCTGTGTTTAATTCTTTGGAACGGCAATGCACGGTGATAATCCAGTTGTGACCATGCAGATATTCGCATTTGCTCGGATAGGAAAGCAGCAAACTGTGAGCTGCCGAAATCTCCATACGTTTGATAACGGTATACATACGATAAAACTGTTTTAGAATATTATGCCTGCACCTAATGTCACCTCGGTACAAGGTGCAAATTTACTGAAAAAATCGGGTTCCGAAGCGGTACTTAATGTATTGAAATATTAAAAATATCTGTAACTGTTTGTATGTATTTAAAACAAAGGTCTGGGGAGGATCTATCGTAAAAATGAACTTTTTTGGCAAAAAATAAAAATGTTATGTGTTAATTTGCTTCATAATCAAAGATATGAGGTGATTTTGACGTCTCGGAATCGGCATTTCGGTAGCAGTTCTATATTGTTAAAAAATAGAAGAAGCTGCAAATAAGTTTCGATAATCTTAAAAATGTGTTTTATAATATCTTTTTTTATTTGTTCAGTAATTTAAAATGCCTCATATTTGCAAGCAGATAACCTAAACAATCTTTTTGCCTTAAAGACTAATACCTATTAAAACCTATAAAGAGGACCTTTGAGAAAAGGTCCTCTTTATGATTTTAGGAGGTTATTCTTCTGTCTCTTCTATTTTTGACGATATTTTTCCGATCGCTTCATTGAGTTTTTCTTCTGGTGGGATCACATTGAAGTTGCCCCAGAACTTTTCATCGTAAGTAAATCGGGTTTCCGCAAAGATTGTCCGTGTCGGTAATGCTTCGCTACGGGCAAAGCGGCTTACTCGGTTCGTGTCTATTTTGCAGGTAACCATCTCGAACCAGGTATGCAATGGGAAAGTTCCGAACAGTTGTTTCCTTTTCTTTATCCTGAAAAAGAGGTCGCCTCGGACATGGTTGATGTAATATTGGCCGTTGTAAGGTTTGTATGTTACGGTATAGATCACTTTTTGGGGAGTGATCTTTAGGTTGCGACTCTTTTTCTCCACCAGCATCCCGGTAGCCTGTTTAATGTATTTGGGGTTGATTTCGAAATGGGCGCGGAGCAATGCGTTGTTTCCCGTGTCGATATACAGTTCTCCCCGGTAAAGGGCGGAGTTGATGTTTCCTTTTTGTTCGAAATAGATCACATGGACTAACCGGTCGTCGATCACGGCGATATCGGAAGATGCATACATATAAGACTCTATCTTTTCATCTATCAGAAGGAAGTCAGGCAATTCTTTTATCAAGTCCAGGCTCAGGCTGGCGTTGATTCCCGACTTCATCCGGGCGATGATCGTGTCTTTTTCCTGCTGGCTGATGATCCGGCGCATTTTGAGCAGTTTGACCTGGTCCGGTGCCGGATTGGGCTTGTAGGCCGATTTGTAAATTTTGAATACAGCTTCCGTCAATCCTACGAATTTATTTTTTCGTTCGATTCCTTCCCGGTAGAAAGTAGTCAGGTAAGCGGGTGATTGCGGGTAGTTTTTCCGGATGTTTTCTTTCATGTCTCGAAGCAGGCGGAGTGGGTTGACGATGCGCACTACGACTTCTTGGATCGGGATTATTTTGGCATCGAGCGTGATCACCGTGTGTTGTCCGGCGAGAAGAGAGGCCTCTATCTTGCGGGGTTCGTAGCCTAAGTGGGAGAAGTAGAGCGTAGACCGGCGAAGCGAGTCGGACAGCGTGAGTCGGAACTCCCCGTTTGCATTGGTGATGCTGCCGATTGAAGTAGCAAGGACTCCTATAGTGCCCGCCTTGATCGGTTCATTCGTCTGTTGGTCTTGTAGGATTCCTTTGACAATAAAATGGTTGTCTGCCTCTTTCGGAGGAATGATCTCGGGAATGGCTGTTTGCCTGGCAGGTTGCGGCCCGGAGATCAGGATGTGATCGCCTATCACACGCAAGCTCAGTTCTTTGTTTCTTGTGATCAGGTAAATTGCCTGCCGGATGGTGTAGTCTCCTTTCGGGATGCGTACCGTTTTTTCATTATCGATCAGCTTGCTGTCATAGATAAAGAGAAAGCCGGTTTGTTCCGATACTTTGTCAAGCAGGCGGTAGACGGTATTTTTTTCTTTGGATAAATGAATCATGCGGGCCAGAACATCATCGCCTCCCTCTGCGCATAACAGGCCTGTCGGAAGCAAAAGCATCCAAAAGCACAGACAGAGAAGGCGAAAAATCTGAATCATTAGCTTCACTATATAAATAACATTTAATTGTCAATTGAATAAAAGGATCATGTTGTCCTGTCGTGTTTTCTTCAAATCGAGGGCAAGGCAGATCAGTTCAGCCATCGCTTCGGGTGTATCATTGGAGAAGGTGACGGTAAGCGTCCGGTTCCATAGCTCCGGTGTCGTTTCCAACCGGATATCCGGATTTTGCAGATTGATCACCCGCAGGATATTGCCTAATTTTTCGTCTTTGAACCTGATTCGTTTGGTATAGCGGTCGAATAGTGCCGGATCGGGCGTCATGCTCAATTGCAGTCTTCGGGAGAGGAGCGTGACGGTTTCCCCGGCTTTTACATGGATGTCCTGTCCGTCCTTCTTCAACGTCACTTTTACTTCTCCTCGCTGTACAGACAGTTCGAAAGGAGAGCTATCGTTACTTTTCACATTGAAGGCCGTCCCTAACACTTCGATACGTGTATCTTCGGTTTCAATCATGAACGGCCGCTTGTGGTTGCCGGCTACATCGAACAGGGCATTCCCCTGCAAGCTCACTTCCCGCCGGTCGGAAGAGAAATGTTCGGGAAACTTCAATGAAGTATTTCCTGCCAGGTAGACCACGGAACCATCTTCAAGGGTGGTTACCAATGTCGTTGCCGTCTCACTGTTCTGACGGGTGAGCAGGTTCGGATCGGTATCCTGCCCGGACCTGTTCAGGTAGGTGACAGAGACAAGCAGGCAAAGAAGGGCGACGGCAGCAGCGGCTACTCCTCTTTTCCATGCAGGGCTTCTGAATGGCGAAGCCGGTCTGCCCGAAAGCAAACCTTCTTCATCCAGGCGTTGGTACAACGTATTCCAGGCCCGGTCTGTTTTTCTTTTATTTCTTTCTGTTTCAATCATATTTCATGTAAATCTCTAATTCGTCTCGTAGTGTTCGGAGTGCTTTCGTCATTTCGGCCTCGACTGTTTTGACTGAAAGGGAGAGGCTGGAAGCGATTTCCGCATATTTCTTTCCTTCGAAACGATTCTTTTCGAAAATGAGGCGAGTGTTCTCCGGTAGTTTATCCAATGCTTCAGACAACATCGTTCTAAGTTCGACAATCGAATAGATATCTCCACTTGGTTCGTCCCCCTTGCCTATCTTCCATTGTTTCCAGGCCAACTCGAGTTCCTGTTTTCGGAGATAGTCGATACAATTATTGCGTACGCTTGTGACCAAAAAATTGCGGGCAGATGTTTCGATTCTGATACTTTTTCTGTTTTCCCAGATTTTGAGAAAAGATTCCTGTACGACGTCTTCACATGTTTCCCAACGTTCAATGTACCGGTGGGCAAAGATGCAGAGGGGAGAAAAGAATTGGAAGAATAATGTTTTAAAGGCATTCTCGTCGTCGTTTACAGCGATGTTCCAAAACAACTTGTCGATTGTATGTGGCAGTGTCTCCTTCATGTTTTCGTTTGATGACAACAAATATTTACTAAGTTCTCATAGGACTACGTTAATTAGACCGTCTGTATATAAAAGAATATCAATTGATTAGGGAATTTAATAAGAGAAACACTTCTCCAAATGGAGGCAAATTCGATTTGAATATCATATCGAATTTAGACCTCACTATTAAAAGTTTATGATAATTTTATTATAACTTTGTACATCTAAATTGAATTAGTCCTATGAGAACTATGTGTATCAAAGAGGCAATGAGGTAGAAATAGGTCAAAAAAATAAGGCGTCCCATCACGAGAAGCCTTATCTTTGGTATATTCAAATTCAATAGATGTAGGCTTTACCTCTGTATTCTTGATGTGTCATACCTACATGCTGACATATATGGTTTGTAGGTAAAACACCTATGTTTTAAATTCAGATGTTTTTCCTTAATTATATATTGGTTCATTTGCCATCGGATGAATCCTTTCCACTAATGTCCAGTATATCCTTGACTATGTACCAAATCACGAATAGGACCATGATGCTTCCGATCAGGATACCTCCGACTTTGATGACTGTACCGATGTATTCTTCCATATCTATTAAGTATTATTGGGAGTAAATATAGAAATAAAATAATCGATTCTCGTTTTTTTTCATGAAATATGTTGGCGGAGTGTAGTAGAGGAGCAGACACTTATCATAATTGACAGGTATTCTGTCAATTTTATAACATAATATCACGGTTAACTCTTTATTTTTGTTCTTATAATTCTTAAATTCTCAATATTATGATGATTCCGTTTAAGGTGAAGACTTTCTCTTTCCTGTTGGCTTGTGCCTGCTCGACGGCAGGGATGGCGCAAGTAGGCAATGACTCTCCTGTAAAGCAGGTAAAAATATCTGGTTATGTAGGGACTCGAATCACAGATTGTATCGAACATCGTGTGAAAGCGCAGGATGTGGACCATCTGGTCGAACCGTTCCGCCACCAGAACGAGAAGTCGCGCTGGCAAAGCGAGTTCTGGGGGAAATGGATACAGGGTGCGATCGCCTCCTATCGTTATAACCGGGACCCCGAACTGTACCAGATCATAAAGGATGCGGCCGAATCGCTTATGGCAACGCAGTTGCCGAACGGTTATATCGGGAATTATGCGCCGGAATACCAGTTGCAGCAATGGGATGTCTGGGGGCGCAAGTATACATCATTGGGATTGATCGCTTGGTATGACCTGTCGGGTGATAAGAAGGCATTGGAAGCAGCTTGCAGAGTTGTCGACCATCTAATGACGCAGGTTGGGCCCGGAAAGGTGGATATCGTCTCAACCGGCAATTACATTGGCATGCCGAGCTCGTCCGTCCTCGAACCTGTCATGTATCTGTATAACAGAACGAAAGAAAAACGTTATCTCGATTTTGCCAAATATATTGTCGGACAATGGGAGACACCCGGTGGTCCGCAGCTGATCAGCAAAGCTATTGCCGATGTGCCCGTAGCCAACCGTTTTCCGCATCCGAAAACTTGGTTTTCGAGGGAAAACGGACAAAAAGCTTATGAAATGATGTCCTGCTATGAAGGCTTGTTGGAACTGTATAAGGTAACGGGCAATCCACTCTATCTCTCTGTCGTGGAAAAGACGGTCGGGCATATCGTACGCGAAGAAATCAACGTGGCCGGATCGGGTAGTGCATTCGAATGCTGGTATGGCGGGAAAGAACGTCAGACGCAACCTACTTACCATACGATGGAAACTTGCGTGACCTTTACCTGGATGCAGCTCTGTAACCGTTTGTTACAGATGACGGGCAACTCTCTGTATGCTGATTATATGGAAACGGCTATCTATAATGCTTTGATGGCATCTCTGAAGGCGGATGCTTCGCAAATAGCCAAATACAGCCCGTTGGAAGGTTGGCGTCATGAAGGGGAGGAGCAGTGCGGCATGCACATCAACTGTTGCAATGCGAACGGCCCGCGTGCCTTTGCCATGATTCCTCAATTTGCCTATCAGGTTCAGGACGATTGTGTTCGGGTAAATTTTTATGCTCCCTCGGAAGCGGAGTTGGTATTGCCGGGCAAGAAGCCGGTCCGGTTGAAGCAAACGACCGATTATCCGCAGACTGATCAGATCGAGATAGAGGTCGATCCTGCGAAAGAGACGGCTTTCACCATTGCCTTGCGCATCCCGGCATGGAGCAAGATTGCGGTGGTTTCCGTAAATGGCCAACCCCAGGATGGTGTCCTGCAAGGTGCATACTTGCCAGTGAACCGTAAGTGGAAAAAAGGCGACCGGATCACTGTCAAACTCGATTTACGTGCCCGTCTGGTGGAAAGGAATCAAGCGCAGGCCATCGTGCGCGGTCCGATCGTCTTGGCTCGCGACAGCCGTTTCGGGGATGGCTTTGTCGATGAGGCGTCTGTTGTTGTTAGTAAAGACGGGTATGTGGAGTTGACGCCTGTAAAGGCTCCTGGTTTTGCTTGGTTGGCCTTTACCGCCCCGATGGTGTTGGGTACGGACTTGGAAAGCAACCGGGCTCCGAAACAGATTCATTTCTGCGATTTTGCTTCTGCCGGAAATACCTGGGACAAGACGCAGCGTTACCGGGTGTGGCTGCCGAAGACATTGAATGTGATGCATTCGCCTTATAGGCCGTATAATCAGTGAACGGGGGCATTTTTACACACTTGGTAATCCGAAGAATGAGTACGGATAGTGGCACACATAGCATCGAGAACAGTGACCTGAGGCAGGACAGTAAATAAAAATTCGTACCTTTGTATCCCTAAAAATACAAGATACGTGGAAGAATATCTGAAACAATTGAATGAAAGTCAGCGCGAAGCAGTTGTCTATACAGACGGGCCTTCGCTTGTGGTAGCCGGAGCCGGATCGGGAAAGACACGCGTGCTGACCTACAAGATAGCCTATCTTTTAAGGCAGGGACTGCCTCCCCAAAGCATTTTGGCACTGACTTTTACGAATAAGGCGGCACGCGAGATGAAAGATCGTATCGCCTCCCTGACAGACGAACGGATGGTACGGCGGTTGTGGATGGGGACGTTCCATTCCGTTTTTTCCCGTATTCTCCGTTCCGAGGCGGAGTGCATCGGCTATCCATCTAATTTTACCATTTACGATGCGACAGATTCCAAAAGTCTACTCCGTTCCATAATGAAGGAGATGCAGCTCGATGACAAGGTGTATCGGCCGGGAATGGTACAGGGCCGTATCTCGAATGCAAAAAATGCACTTATTACCTATAAGGCATACGAACAGAACAAGGAGCTGGTGCAACATGATATAGATTCTAAAGTTCCTTTGCTGCGTGAAATATATAAGCGGTATCAGAATCGTTGCCAGCAAGCGGGGGCGATGGATTTCGACGATTTGCTGTTACAAACGAATATACTCTTCCGCGATCATCCGGACGTATTGGAGAAGTACAGGAGCTTTTTTCAGTTTGTGCTGGTGGACGAGTATCAGGATACGAATTTTGCCCAGCATCTGATTGTACAGCGCTTGTGCGAAATACACCGACGTATCTGCGTGGTCGGAGATGATGCGCAAAGTATCTATTCTTTCCGGGGAGCCAATATCGATAATATCCTGCAATTCAAGAACCAGTATCCGGGTTGCCGTATTTTCAAACTGGAACGAAATTATCGTTCGACGCAGAATATCGTAAATGCGGCGAACAGTTTGATACATAAGAATACGAAGCAGATCCCCAAAACCGTTTATTCAGAAAAGGAGGAGGGTAGCAAGGTCTCCATTTGTTCGTCCTATTCCGATTATGAAGAGGGATATGCCGTTGCTGGTAAGATTAACGATATGAGGATGCAGAATTACGATTATGCTGATTTTGCCATCCTGTACCGGACAAATGCACAGTCACGCATCTTGGAAGAGGCCTTGCGTAAAAGGGGAATTCCTTATAAGATATACGGAGGCTTGTCTTTCTATCAGCGTAAGGAAGTGAAGGATGTCATTTCGTATCTTCGTCTGATTGTCAACCCGCATGATGAAGAGGCTTTCAAACGTGTGATAAACTATCCGGCTCGTGGGATAGGTGATACGACTCTCAATAAATTGGTCGTTGCCGCTACAGATCATAATGTCAGTTTGTGGACCGTGTTGAACGATCCGATCGGGTACGCTCTGCCGGTCAATAACGGTACGGCAAAGAAGCTAAGCGATTTCCGGGAGCTTATTTCCGGTTTTATCGAACGGAATGTTAAGCTCTCTGCCGAGGAAATCGCCGCTGCAGTAGTGAAGGAGAGCGGCATTGTCAGTACCTTGTTTCAGGATCGCTCGGTGGAAGGAATCAGCAAGCAGGAAAACTTGCAGGAGTTGTTGAAAGGTATTGCCGAGTTTTGCGAGATACGCCGCGAGGAAGGAACGGAGCATGTCTCGCTTGCTGACTTTCTGTCTGAAGTCTCGCTGCTGACAGATCAGGATAATGATAAGGAAGAGCAGGCAAACAAGGTGACGATGATGACGGTGCACGCCGCCAAAGGCCTGGAGTTCCGGAATGTTTTCGTTGTCGGGCTGGAAGAGGACCTGTTTCCCTCCGCCATGTCGAAAGACAATCCGAGAGCGGTGGAGGAAGAACGCCGCCTCTTCTACGTCGCCATTACTCGTGCGGAAGAAAATTGTGTATTGACACACGCCAGAAGCCGTTATCGCAATGGCCAGAGTACGATGTGTTCGCCCAGTCGTTTCTTGAAAGATATCGATCCCAAATATATTTATACGTCGGCAGATGCCGTTACTACCAACGGTTTATTGGCTACTCGTCGTTCCTCGGTTTTTCAGCAACCGAAGGCAATGGAAGGAGAGGCCTATGTCTCTCCGGTCGCTCAGGCAGTCGGACGGCAGGCTCGTCTGACACGGATGGAAACGGCTTCTTTGTCTCCGGCCCCGTCTTCGTCTTCTGCTCCGGCTCTGTCGGGTTTGCATGTCGGGGCTAAAGTTCGGCACGATCGTTTCGGAGAAGGTGAGGTAACTGCCATTGAAGGAGAAGGGGGTAATGCGAAAGCAACCGTTTCATTTGCTCATTTCGGTCAAAAACAATTGCTTTTGAAGTTTGCACGCTTGACAATTGTTGAATAAATCGGCTAGAAGT
>ERZ773208.2757-NODE-2757-length-11477-cov-3.676151_pt1 | contig 11477 bp, 10 predicted proteins | sample MGYA00581006_ERZ773208 | MGnify/ENA primary metagenome ERZ773208 (study PRJEB29015, sample SAMEA2737793) | human gut metagenome | biome: human gut; feature: human-associated habitat; material: faeces | place: China | collected 2012 ...
GGTGGAGCATCTTCAATAACCTCCTCCGCCGTTCGTGATGTATTCACAAACGGTACGAAAACCGGTACGGATACTGGTACTCCCACACTATCTATCAGTGGTTCAGGATTTACTCTAAGCGGAAATACACTGACTGCAATTAGTAATACTGGTTCTGCCCGGACGTGTACTATCACAGCAACATACGGTGGAGTTAGCAAGACCTGCACAGTAACTCAAAATGCTGTTGAAATAACATATGGTAACTGGGTTGTCAGTGTGAACGCAAGTCCCACGACTATTGTAGCAACAGGCGGCACTTCATCTATAACTTCCTCTGCCGTTCGTGATGTATTCACAAACGGTACGAAAACCGGTATTGATACTGCTAATCCTTCGTTATCTATCAGTGGTACAGGATTCAGTCTTAGTGGTACGACACTTTCGGCTGTAGAGAATACCGGATCTTTACGCAGCTGTATAATAACCGCAACTCATGGAGGTGTCAGTAAGACATGTACAGTAACTCAAAATGCTGGTGTGATTACATATGAATATAGTTTCAGTGTGAGTCCTACATTCTTGAGCTTCTCATCAAAAGGAGAAAGTAAGAGTTTCACTATTACATCAACAAGGGTTAAGGTTGTAAATGGTACAAATACTGGTATATCGGAAAATGTCGGATATACATCTTCTGTAAGTGGAGCTGATGCCGGTGGCTTTTCTGTATCTGGAACATCTGTTATTGCTTCTGAAAATCCGACGACGGATTTCCGGGATGCTACAGTCACCCTCACTCAAACGAATAGTGGCAAGACTGTGAAAATTACATTGGAGCAGGAAAGAAAGATCAACATTGATACAGAGATTTAAAATAGGAGTTAATAACTAAAAAATTAAAAATGAAGAAAAACAGAATTTTATTATTACCCATATTGGGTATGTTATCAGTAGTATGTTGTTTCGTTTCCTGTGGGGATGATGAAACTACATCTACAAAAAGTTCCGTCCTGTCTATAAACAGGGCGGAAGTCCTGACCCGCAGCAGTAAGGATACCTTTGCTCAAGGTGACGAGATTGGGATTTTCGTCCTTGGAGAGAACGGTGATAAGTATAATGATTGTCCTTGTTGCTGGAACAATAAGGTAACATTGTTGGATAATGTCTGGAATGTGGAAAAGAACATTTACTTGAATAGTAAATCTGGAACGCTGCGTGCGTACTTTCCTTATGACGCTGAAGTGGAAACACCTGGACAAATTACGGTCGAAAGCGCAACGCAGACGGATTATCTTTATTCCAGGCCTATAACCGTGAATGCGGAAAATCCGGTTGTGACATTACAGATGCAGCATGCGCTCGCCTTGGTGAAACTTGTCATTAGTAAAGAGGGTTATCTAGGTGAAGGGAAAATCTCTGGAGTTTCACTTCAGGGGATCAATACGGAAGGAATGCTGAACATCTCTACTGGGGAGATTGCTATCAGTAAAACGGGGAATGAAACTTATAAGGGTGAGTTTCTCCTTGGTGCGTCCCCGTTGACAATTGGAATTATTGCACTTCCTCAAGGTGTAACGTCTACTACTGTCCTCCTTTTGATCGATGGCGAGAGATATGGGTATAAGCTTTCTGAAGGAATATGGGAGCAGGGTAAAGAGACAACCTATACCCTGGGGATCAATACTGTCGGAAAGAAGCTTTTTGAATTAGGAAATTCTTCTATCGACGAATGGGGAACTGGTGGCAGCTATGAGGGTGACTTAGCTCCAGGAATTGATATTGGTACAGAAATTTAATAACTAAAGAAAGAACAAGATGAAAACACTAAAAAAAATATTGTGGTTGGCCGCAGTTCTTCTTTGCATTGTATCTTGTAGCAAAGAGGAAGTTACGGAAAAGGTAATCGAAGTACCGGAAGGCAAAGTTTTGGTAGAAACGGAAATTGTTGTCGATGGAGTAATTCAATCAAAGACTCGTGCTTCCAGTGATGCTGGGTCTACTACCGGTGATGGTTTGTATGATGAAGGTGATGACGTGACTGTAGCAGCTACTGCTAATGAGGGTTATGAGTTGGTTAAGTTCTACGATAAGTCTGGGGATGCAAAATATCAAGATCAGTCCTCTTATACATTCAAAGCTAAAATTCCTCAAACTTTTAAAGCGGAGTTTGCAAGAAAATACACGATTACTGTATCAGCTAGTCCTACAGCTGGCGGAACTGTTAGCGGTGGAGGAACTTATAGATCCGGTAAACCCTGTACTCTTACGGCTACTCCTAATGCCGGTTATACATTTGACGGATGGTATGAAGGTAGTACTAAATTGTCATCAAATACAAGCTATTCTTTCACTGTTAGTTCTAACAGAACTATCATAGGGAAATTTGCAGTTGCAAAGACGGCGGTAAGTTTGATTATAACGACAGAGAGAGAGGGGGAGTCCAATAATACTTATCAGGAATGGGATAGTTATATTTTGTTTGATAGTTCTCTTGGGAGTCGTATGAAATTTAAAATTTATGGAGATACATCATCATCAGAATACTATTCCGGCCCTATAGTTTACTATCCCGTAATAGTGAACGCCAATACAAGAATTTGGTATGAATATTACTATTTTTTCAGTGATTATGGAGATCGTGAGGAATATAGTAGTTCATCAGCTAGTTCATTCGATATACTGATTGATGGGACGATAGCACAGAGTCTATCTAAACCTTTATCCGGTCATCATAACAAGGTTTATGAGACTGATAAATACAAGATTTCCATCACAGTAGTTGAGAAATAGAAAACATGATATATCCAGGTATAGGCTTTCTATACCTGGATACATTTTTAATTGGCAACTCCTATTATTAAATATCTCTGAAAGCATTATTATGGCACAATGCAGATATCATAGAGATTCATATTCAATACTTGCCCTGAATCATCTTTCACCTGATCGGGAGTTGTCCAAGTAATACCATCAATAGAACTTGATATATATCCATTGGAACCTACTGCAATGAAGGTCTTGCTGATAAAATTTATGCAATAATAGGACATGTTGAGTGTTGGAGCTGGTATTTTTTCAGAAGCAGACCATTTTAAAGCATCAGAGGAAGTATATACATATCCACTACCAGGAGAAAATAGTAGAACAAATCTACCATTACCATATGTAGCAGAAAGGCATGGTATATTCGTAACCTGTTTTAATGATCCCCAAGTTACTCCATCCGTAGAAGAAGCAACCATTCCGTTTATAGTTCCTGAACTGCCTACAATAATAAATCTACCATTACCATATGTTATTTTTTTCCAATCATATTCACGAAATGTTGTAGTTGTCCACGTTATTCCATCCACGGATGCTGCAATGTTCCCCATCCAACCCACTGCTACAAATTTACCATTTGCGTAAGTAATATCATAAAAAACACTTCCTAAATATACTGATGTTGACCAACTTACACCATCAATTGTTGTGTAAGAATATCCTTTTTGATCTATTGTTACAAATTTTCCATTCCCATAAGCTATACTTTTCAAATCGTAGTCCCCTATTTGTTTAGGTGTATCCCATTTTATGCCATCAGTCGAGGTTGTTACATAATTTTGTCCACATACTATATATCTTCCATTGCCATATATAATTTTCCCCCAATTGTATGTACCCACTTGCTGCACTTTATATATGTTCTTAATCTTGGTGCATATATAGCCATTAGTCCCTACAGCTATAAATGATAAAAGCTCAAACTTTCCTGTGATAGTTCTGTTAGAATAGCCTGATTTTTCCGAAAGTACAATATTGAGGTTGTAAGTAAAAAAAGTGATAAAAATATTTTTTATATTGAATATATTTATTACTTTTATTTTTAGTTTGAAAAACGCACAAGCGAAACTTATAAAATATAGTTATATACCTTTAATACATAACGACTTATGAAAATAAGCAAACAAGACATTATCATTCACACAAATAAATGTATAGATTAACGTTTAATTTTAAAATCAAAGAATTATGAAAAAGAACACTGTCTTTATGTTAACTACAATCTTGCTAGCTATAACATCATGCAGAGATTCTGAAATTATTTCGGAACAGCGAAATGGAAGTGATGCAACGACAAGAACCGTTTCTGATGAAATGAATATTTCTTCTGACGAAGCCATTTACAAAGCGCAATCAGATTTTGAGAACATGCTGATGGACCAGATAGTCTACCGGGACTCTGTCTATATACTTAATATGAGCAGGGATGAAGCGAGGGATCTGACAATCCCGGATAGCTTGTATGTTGTATATACTAATCTAGTAGAAAAGCTAAATGGAAAACAAGAAAATTAGAATGCTGTTTTATCTTTTGATCTACCCTTTGATAGTATGTTCTTTTACAGGCTGCAAAAAGGATGTAGTAGATTCTTTGTTTAAAAACAACAGCTATATTGAGTGTAACATTAATGGGAAAAATGTTAGGGGCGAAGGTTTAAGAAAAATGTTTGAAGCTCCTACGAATTTTCATATGAACTATTCATATTATGACGATGGTTCTTTTACATTCAATATTGATAAGGGGGTTAATGATAAGGAGGGAGGAAACTATAGGATCTATATTTCAGTCACTCAAAAAACATTACCGGAACTGGGGGAACGATATTATTTCAAGAAACAAATAGATAATAGTGGTCCTTTTGAATTTGAAGATAAATGCTATATAGCTTCTATTGAAGTAATTCCGTATCTGTATCAATGTTCAGACACAACACTTATCCCAGAAAATATCAGGAAAAAGAAGATTATTCTGAAGACTGACGTTGTGAAAGAGGGGTATATAGAGTTTACGAATATAGATATAGATAAAGGTGAAATTTCTGGGTTATTTGAGTTTGAAACTGAAGTAACTAGTAAGCGTGTTCCGCAGGCTTCATATAAGGCATCAGTAACAGAAGGTAAGTTTGTTGGGCATGATATAGAAAGAAACAGAACCTTCTATACACCGGGATTATTTGATTATATTTTGTAAAAAGTCTACTAATTATGAAAAATATTATATTTGTGTTGTGCTGCATGTTTTACATGTCGGCACTAGGGCAATCACATTTTGTTGAAGATACCCCTGAAGTAAGAAACTGGCTTGACAATATGTTCCAGCACCTTGATAAGAGTAAGGTTCCACATGGTCTTCTTCGTGATTATGCATTTGAATTAGCCGATCTTGACATTTATAATGGGAAGGAATTGAATGATAGTAATTATGTGAATCGAGTTGCTTTTGAGAATCTTCTTCGTACCATCCGTTCTTCCACTGTAGGTGTAAAACCATTCAATGCTGAAGAGGTTCTTGCCAACCAGTATTCCTTATCAGGAAGGGGGAAAGGTGTTATGGGAGTCCTTTTATATCAGTATTCGTATATCCGTGAGGACGCATTGGACAATCATCTTATACGTTATGATAATGAGCAGGTTTTCGACAATGAGGTGAATGGTGTCTGGCAGAATCCTTATGCTACAGGATATACACTAGGCTTTTCCGCTCAAGATACAGTTTTTTATGGTAGTAAAATATCTTATTCTTTTCCTTCTTCGATTTGGAAGAGCAATATAACTGGTAGCAAGGTTGAATTTGATGCTGATGATGGCAAAGGTTATGTGTCTGTTTCCAGTGGTAGCAGCTATCAGACCGATTATTCTTCTGCTGGTGTGAAACACTTGAAGATGAGAGTGAGACTTGCTAACGGTAGCTATCTGTATAGTCATAGTCTTGTCAAGGTCATAACCGATAATGTTATTACACGCACGGAAGCTACTAAATTTCAGCCGGACAGGTGTGTTGATATTACCGCCAGTTTGCCCTATAATAGTGAAAAGGCTGCTGGTCGGATATCTTATTTGTACTCAACCGGCAATCCTGGTAAACTCACTAAGCCATTTATTGTTATGGAGGGGTTCGATCCACTGGAGTTCGTTGATGATGAAAATCCCTATATGGGTGATGTGAATTTTGGCAATACTAACCTTCATACTTTTGTCAGTGGTCTTAGTCAAAGATATACTGCATTTAATAAGTTAAGGAGTGAATATGATATCATCTACATTGACCTATTCGACAGTAAGCTTTCTATTCAGGCTAATGCTCGCCTCTTTGAAAGTGCAATTGAATTAATCAATCAAGAGAAGGCTTTCTGCGGCTGTACGGAAAAGAATATCGTAATGGGACAGAGCATGGGTGGGTTGATTGCCCGGTACGGTCTGAAAGAAATGGAGAATACTTCCAAGATACATGACGTCTCGCTTCTTTTCTGTCAGGATACTCCGCACCTTGGTGCTCATGTACCTCTTGGCATTCTCCAGGGAATGAATGGCATTTTGCGGTTCTATCATGATAAATGGCTTTTCGGACGGTTAGATATGGGAGATTTCAAGTCAAAGATAGCTCCCGTTCTCTATAGTAATGCCGCTCGACAGATGCTTATCAACTATGTTGATGACAATGGGAATTTAGATAATTCCTATCATAATGCCTGGCAGCGTGAATTGACGCAGATGGGCTATCCGCAGGGTGATAATGGTTATAAGATGAGGACTGTCAGCATAAGTAACGGGCAAACACAAGTTATAGATTGTATGAAGCCTTATATATATGTTGACGGTAAGATCTCTCCAACAATTCTTTCAGATATAATGATGGAGTTTATGGCTCCCCATCTGATGGGGACTATTTTGGGGGTAGCATTTCAAGACTGGCAGACGTTTGTTCTAGGTCTCCTTCCTGGTAGTTCTACAATGATTTTACATTTTGAGGCAAATCCGATCGGCTATCAACATCGGGGGTCTGTGTGTGATATGTACATTCGTTATGTGAAGAAGTTCCTTTGGACGATCAAGATCCGCAGGACTATTTTCTCATATCAGCGGGATTACCCGTCACCAATGATCAATTATGATAAGATGCCTGGTTCCTATTATCAATTATCCAGTACTAATGGTTCCACAGAAAGTAGTAAAGATGCCAAATGGTGGGTTCAGCTTTTTACGAGATATAACCTGACTACAGATTTTGAGAATAAGTTGATGTTTGTCCCTACAGTAAGTTCCTTGGATATCGGTGAGGGTAAGGTAGAACTGACTCAAAGTGATTATGAGAAGAAATATTTGATGGATTTTCCTCCGGCAAGTCCAAAACATACTCCTTTTGATGCCTTCTATATAACGGATGGATCTACTTATCATACTTCCTTCGAACCAACTATGTTAGATTGGATGATGGAACAAATGAAAGTAACGGTGGAAGGTCCAGAGATAGCAACAGATGGGAGTCGGTATACAATACGGAACAATACAAAGAATTACAATATAACCTGGAACAGTTCCGATGAGTCGGTTGCTACAGTAGACAATACCGGCACAATATCAATGAAGAAGTATGGAATTATCACCATTACTGCTAGTTGTGTAGTTAATAATGTTACAACAAAGTTTCATAAAGAGATTATGGTTGGATTCCCTCCATTTGTCCTTGAATGGTACGTGAATTATACTTATCGGGCTAAGGCTAGGTGTATAGATCCGAAGGCGGAGCCATTCTTGAAATACATACAATATGAATGGCAGGTTAAAGGTAATAGTGGTCAGAGTCTTACAGAGAAATGGATTCAAACACTAGAACCGTTAACAGGGCTTCCAACATTAGCAAAGGCTAATAAAATAACAGTTTATATGAGACCATTTAATGTAGATGGTGTAAAAGGTAAGCCTGTTTTTTTAAGTATGGATGCTACGATTCCTTTTGAATTCTATCCATCGAATGAAATTATTGATGTTTATAATGGTTCCAGACCTTCCGCAGGAATTGAATTCTTTCCTAATCCGGCATATGGAGATAAAGAAGCTTTAAAAAGTGAAACCAGATTACATGTAAGAAGAGTTAATTGTTTAATAAACGGGGCAACGACTAATCCTCCAGTGAGTATTTACTTCCCTAATGCCACAATTAGTGGAGTTATTGAGTTTAGAGATTGTTGGAATAATGGTATGTATCAGAGTTGGTATAATCAGTGCAGTAAATATGGGAGTAGCTCTCTGCTAATGATGGCAGTATTAGAATTTCGAAACAGTCAAGAAGAAATTATTCATAGAAAATTAATCCGATTAAGGTTTGTAAAATAAAAAAAATGAATGTAAAATGAGTCTGTTGGGTAACTAATAATGACTCTATAATCTATAAAAGAGGTGCATCATAATTTACGATGCACCTCTCGTGTTCAAAACTCAAGTGTAAGTTGCTTTGCTTCTATCTTCTCCCTGATCGTTTCTCTCATTTCGGGCTTTTCTTCAAGTGCCTTTTCCATTCTTTGTATGAAGCTCGTCTCTCCTGGTCCGGTAACTGTTAATGATGGAAACCACATTCCAGCTATCAGGATTAGTTTGATATGATAACTTCTCCAGTGCTCCATTGTTAGAGTATTCATCCACGCTATTTCTCCAGGGATAGAATTTATTATCATATTGATAACACACATCTTTACGCAGTTTAGGTCAATGTCCGATCCATAACAGTATGGACGTTCGGTTTCCTTTTCGACGCATTTTTTAGCTGCAGATAACAATAACTGGCCGGATCCGCAGCTGGGATCGCATACCGATTGTCCTGGCTGGATTTCATCTGTTGCAACTGCTTTTGCCATAAAATCACCTATAATCATGGGCGTAAAGAACTGGCCATTATGTCCGTGGCTTACATATTCCATGAAAAAATCACCTAATGCATCTTTGCAACCCTCCGAATGAATGGAAACTATATCTAACATTTCTCTAAAGGCTGCTAATTCATCATCGCTGTATTTTTTTTCTAGCTTAGTATACTCTTCCCTTAGCATACCTACTGACAAGATATACAAACAGTAATCGATAAAATCTGTAAAAACCTCACTTCTGTTTCTGCTGTAACAGAGGTTGTCGTAGTATTGTTGAAATTCCTTTGAAATCATATTTTGAATATTTGCAGGGAAAATAATTTCCCTGCTATGTTACTTTATTTTATGCACTCTCCAACTGTAGTATTGTCTTCTATATACAAATCTCTTTCTATCTTAAATATTCCCTTATAGCTGTAATTCTGTAGTTCAGAAAGCATGACGTATCCCCATTCCCATTCCCATTCAGTGATGTATATATATCCAAATAATAACCAATCTCCATTTGGATATTCTTCAGCTTCAGTTATTAACCAAGTTGCATTAGATAGTGGGAAGAAATACTTGACAATTACTGTTGCTTCCATATACTTACCTTCTTGTGAGTAAAGAGGATTACTTTTAAATACTTGTTTTAAATCTTCGTTAATAAGTTCCATTGTTTAAAGAATTAGTTGTTTAACTTATGCCTTCAGGAGTGAGTTTTTCCGTAAGTACCTTTTCCTCTTTCCTTCGGCTGACTTTTTTTTAAAGGTTGTCCTTGCCGGGTTATTCACCTAAATCTGTAGGCATGTTTGTGTAGGAGATAACCCACACAAGGTTCTATATAAAAATACTACCTGCATAGGTGGAGATTTTTATGTAGATGCGCAGGACTTGACCTTGTGAGGGCTAAATCTCCGTAGCTTCCTTTGCCTTAAAGATAGAGGTGATCCGGTGAGGGCATGACAAACAATGAGGAAGCCAGTTAGAAAGAGGAAAAGTGAATATAGGTAGATTCCGCTCTCCTGACCTATAAGGGTAGGGCTTTTCATGATGGGTGTGTAATGTGCCCTTTCATACTTGCGGAAAAAGATGCTGAAAGAACATCCTTAGTAGGGTGGGTGGTGGGAAAGATTTGTTATAGTGAGAATACTTCTATGCAGGTTGTTTTCCTACATAGAAGTATAATTTTATTCCTTTCTGTTTTCGTTTTACTCTATTTTATTCATTCAAATTATTCCTGATCTGACGTTCTTTTGTGTGTATCTCTTATACATGGGTATATAATTTTAAAATTTGATATAGACTTTGCAAGAGATGAATGTTCTATTTTACAAGGGTGATTGATCTTTTTTTTGTGCTCAAACAATATGAATTCCCAACCAATAAACAAGTCGTTATCTGAAAGACCTGTGGTGTCATGATCGTCTGCCACATAATCTCTAATATGCTTGATTGCTTTATTCATATCTGTCAGATTACACACCCAATCTATTTGCTTTAATTGCAAATCATATACAGAATATAGCATGTTCATTTCTACTCTAAATTACGTCAAATGATGAATCACATTCAATACAATAATAACCACGCCCTAATTCATCTACGAACGTGTCGGATGGATTCAGAAAATACTCCTTTCCACAATTCAAACAGAATGTATGGTATTGTAAGATATAACAATCTTTTTGTTCACTAGTACTTATGTCATTATCTTCCAAGTATTTACTGGCTTCTCCGACAGAATAAAAATGTATATATTTTCCTTTCTCATCCAAAAGATACTCTAGTCTGTTAGAATCTGTATTATAACGCCCGATTACTACGCCAATATTCATTTTTTCTTCCTTTCTATTTTTTTATTTAGTGATTAATCAGCTTTGGATAGATTATTTTCCGTAAGTACCTTTTCCTCTTTCCTTCGGCTGACTTTTTTTTAAAAGGTTGTCCTTGCCGGGTTATTCACCAAAATCTGTAGGCATGGTTGTGTAGGAGATAGCTCACACAAGGTTCTATATAAAAATACTACCTGTAGGGTGGAGATTTTTATATAGATCCGTAGGACTCGACCTTGTGAGGGATAAATCTCTGTAGCTTACTTTGCCTTAAAGATGGAGGTGATCCGGTGAGGATGTGGCCAACGATGAGGAAGCCGGTTAGAAAGAGGAAAAGTGAATACAGGTAGATTTAACAGGGTGGGTGGGGAAAGCTCTCTCTGGAGGTTATTCTAATTTTGTGTATGGTATACCTAAAATGAATGAACCGCTTGGATTAGTTCAAGAATGTAAAATTCATATTATGTTTTCAGGAATCGTAGAACGCAACATGGTGATGAATGTCTGACGTGGAAGGACACTTCGTGCAGTCCACGTTGATCAGAGTGCTACTTCTGCCTGCAATCCCCAGCCATTGAAATTGATGGTTGGCTGATCTACTGATCTATGTCCTTTATTGTTTCTATCTTTATGATTATATAGTCTTTTGAACCTAAGAAAGAATAGATTTAGATATATATTTCATTCTTCAACTTTAAACAGCTTCAGTCCACATTTGGGGCATTCGATGTATTTCTTGTTTTTCTTTATTTGCTTTATAAATAGTTCCGTTATATCGACGTCTAGTGCTTTTGCTATTTAGGCAATTGTCTCAACAGTAGGATTTGCGTTTTTTAGTATTCTGTGAATACTAGATTTCTTTTTTCCGATACGTCTCCCTAATTCTGTTATTGATATGCCTTTCTGTTCGCAAATTTCTTTGATCTTATCAATAACCATTTCATTTATATTTGTAATGACGTTTGCAAAGATAGCATTGAGTAAAGCGGTGTGTATA
>ERZ773208.2763-NODE-2763-length-11464-cov-2.781664_pt1 | contig 11464 bp, 10 predicted proteins | sample MGYA00581006_ERZ773208 | MGnify/ENA primary metagenome ERZ773208 (study PRJEB29015, sample SAMEA2737793) | human gut metagenome | biome: human gut; feature: human-associated habitat; material: faeces | place: China | collected 2012 ...
GTTTTGCAGGAGTATCGAATTGATTTTATTGTGCTGGCAGGATTCCTTGTCCGCGTGCCGGATTTACTTTTGCATGCTTATCCTGATAAAATCATAAATATACATCCTGCACTTCTTCCGAAGTTCGGCGGGAAGGGGATGTATGGAGATCGTGTTCACCAGGCTGTGGTTGCTGCCGGTGAAAAAGAAAGCGGTATTACTATACATTATATTAATGAACACTATGATGAAGGAGATACGATCTTTCGGGCGACCTGTCCCGTTCTTCCGACAGATTCTCCTGGGGATGTCGCCGAGAAGGTACACGCTTTAGAGTACGAACATTTCCCACGAGTAATAGAACAGATTATAACGACGTTATAATCCCCACACTAAATTAGCCTTCTAAACTGTTATGTTGTTCAATTCAATAGAATATGTAATATTCTTGCCATTGTTTTTTATCGGATACTGGTTTATTTTTAAACGTTTGAAATTACAAAATATATTTGTTGTAATCAGTAGTTATATCTTTTATGGTTGGTGGGACTGGCGTTTTCTAATTTTAATAGCATTTACTACTTTGTGTAGTTATGCTAGCGGAATCCTGATAGAGCGGCAAGAACGTCGTTTGATTCAACGATGGATATGTGCGGCTAATATTACATTGAATTTGTTGGTGTTATGCATATTTAAGTACTTTAATTTCTTTTCTGAGAACTTTGTGTCCTTATTTGAGACTTTCGGGATTAAGTTGGATTGGGTAACATTAGATATTCTGCTTCCTGTTGGAATCAGCTTTTACACTTTTCAGGCTCTCAGCTATACTATTGATATATATCAGCATAAAATGAAACCGACACATGATATGGTGGCATTTTTTGCTTTTATCAGTTTCTTTCCTCAATTAGTGGCAGGTCCTATCGAAAGGGCTACTAACTTGTTGCCGCAGTTCTTGAAAGTTCGCACGTTCGATTATGGACAGGCAGTAGACGGAATGCAGCAGATACTGTACGGGTTATTTAAGAAAATGGTGATAGCCGATAATTGTAGCCGATTGGTCGATATCGTTTTTAGCAATTACCAACAGTTGGGAAGCATACAACTATTTTTAGGAGCTGTCTTCTTCACCTTTCAAATCTACTGTGATTTTTCCGGTTATTCGGATATAGCTATCGGTACAGCCAAGTTGCTCGGGATTAAATTAATGAAGAATTTCGATTATCCGTATATCTCGCGTAATATAGCGGAGTTTTGGAGAAGATGGCATATTTCGCTAACGACATGGTTTAGAGATTACATTTATATTCCTTTAGGCGGAAGCCGGGTAGGGAAGTGGAAAAGTGTGCGGAATACTTTTATTATATTTCTCGTAAGCGGCTTCTGGCATGGAGCTAACTGGACATTTATTTGCTGGGGACTTTTCCATGCTTTATTATTCCTGCCTTTATTACTTACTTCTTCCAATAGAAAATATCGTGGCATTGTGGCAGAAGGAAAACTTCTTCCTTCCTGGAAGGAGGCTATTCAGATAGGAACAACATTTTTTCTGGTAGTAATCGGCTGGATACTGTTCCGGGCAGAAAATATGGAACAAGCTATCGGCTATATCGGACGACTTTTTTCTATGCAACAGTCTACCGGCAATATGCCTTCCCACTCTTTGGAGGTAGGATTGTATATTCTGCTTTTCTGGATTTTGGAATGGTTTCAGCGAGATAAGCCATATGCGTTGCAGATTCAGTTTCTAAAAAGTAAATCATTGCGCGTTGCTATCCTGACGTTTGTAATCTTATTCATAGAGATAACCATGGGTAAGTCCTCGGAGTTCATTTATTTTCAATTCTAAATAAGGAATATGAGAAAGTTCTTAAGAAATCTTCTTTTAGCATTAATTCCCGTAGCTGTTATTAATGCATTGTGTTGGGGAACGTTGGTCTTTTTAGCATGGCAAGATGATTTGACATATGTGAATTATGCGTCTGCACTGGATAAAGAAAAGCGTTTGGAAGAATTGGGAAATCAGTCCCGCTTGCTAATAATAGGTGGTTCTAACGCCCGCTTTGGCTTTGATTCTTCCATTCTGAGAGATACATTACATCTGGAACCTGTGAATATGGGAATACATATCGGGTTGGGATTGAATTATATGTTTGAGGAGGTTTACGACCATTTACGAAAAGGAGATGTGTTGCTCGTTTCTGCAGAATATAATCATTTTCTTAAGGAGGGCAGTTATTATGGGGATGAAGGTCTGACTGATATGTATCTGATAAAGCATGAATGGGGAAAGGCCTTATATAATATGGTAAATACACATAATTTTTTTTCGATGTATCGCTTGATTCGTAAACGTGTAAAACGGATAGGTATGGATATAGAAGATATACCGGAGAATATGGAAGTTCGTACCAAATATAATGAATATGGTGATTATACCGGACATTATAATCTATCTTCTGCCAGACATTGGGACAGTGCCCCATTACCTATGGTATCACCCGATGAAAAAGTTTTTATAGATTTAAAAGAGAAAATATCTATTTTAAGTGAGCGGGGGGTGACTATTTTCTTCTTGCCTCCTCCATATTGTCGTTCTTCTTTTCAAAATGATTCTTTGGCCATTAACCGTATCTCGGAGAGTTTGAAGGCTATAGGCTTTCCTTATTATTTGGAACCTTCCGGTTGTGTTTATCCTGATAGTATGTTCTATGACTCGCGTTATCATCTGATTAGGGAAGGTGTGGTGATGCATTCTCGGAAGATAGCAGGTGAGTTGAAAAGAACTTTATAAATATATGTGAGAAATTGTTTTATTCGATTTTTATTATGTAGGCTTTTTCTTCTCTTCGTAACGGATAGTTTCCCCGTAATTCTTCAAACAGTTCCGGTTGAGCTTTCAGCCGGTCGCTGTCTTCGACAGGGTTATATATTTGGAGCAATGCTTCTTCCTGACTTTGTGCATGAATGATAGGAGAGGTGGGTGCGGGAGCGTTAATTTCATACTTTCCCTCTATATGGAAGAACTTACAGATTGCATCCAGCGACATTCGCGTTGCGTTAGCCTTGCCGTCAGCGGAATATCCGGCAATGTGTGGAGTGCCGATAATCACTTTCTCTAATAATTCACGATTGATTTCCGGTTCGTGTTCCCATACATCAATAATAGCGTCTGAGATAGAACCATTGTTCAATGCCTTCAAGAGAGTGCCCGTGTCGATAACTTCTCCTCGTGAAGTATTAATGATAACAGGTTTGCGTTTTAGCGAATTGAAGAAATCTTCATCTGCCAGGTGGAATGTTTTGTATTTGCCTTCTTTATATAAAGGTACGTGAAAAGTGATGATGTCACATTCTTCCGCTATCTTATTTAAAGAGGTAAAGGATTCTTTTCCTTCTTTTTCTTCCCGTGGCAGATCGTTCAGTAGAACGCGTATGCCGAAGTCTTCGGCGACTTTGGCAACTTTACTCCCCACATTTCCTACTCCTACGATTCCAATAGTCAGTTCGTCCAGTTTCTTATTTCTGAGAGACTTCCATATCAGGAGTGAAGATTGAATATATTGGGCAACAGAAGCTGAGTTGCAACCGGGTGCATTTGTCCATTCGATACCTGCCCGCTTACAATATTCAGTATCGATATGGTCGAACCCTATGGTTGCTGTAGCTATAAACTTTACCCGGCTGCCTTCCAGTAATTCCTGATTGCAGTGAGTACGGGTCCGGATAATCAGCGCATCTGCGTCTTGTACCAGTTCCGGAGTAAAATCCTTTCCGGGGGCGTAGATTATTTCGTCGGCTATTGTCTGGACAGCCTCTTTTATATAAGGTATCTTATTATCGATAATAATTTTCATATACAATCTGTATTTAGTTCCCACAAAGGTAGGAAATAAAAAAGTAAGAAAGGGTTGCTTGTCTGAAAAATATTACATAGATTTGCCCTATTATATATCTATTAGCTAGTTAAGATTATGACATTTAGTAACCTTTGCAACGAGATTTTTTGGAAATCGACGACTGATTACCACGTAATGGACAGTGTAGATGCACCGATGAACAATCCTTACGAGTTGAAGACGATTGAGTATTATTTATACTTGAAAAATTGGATCGATGCCGTTCAATGGCATTTCGAAGATATTATCCGTGACCCTCAAATTGATCCTGTAGAAGCACTGGCTTTGAAAAGAAGAATTGATAAGTCCAATCAAGACCGTACTGATCTGGTTGAACTGATTGATAGTTATTTTTTGGACAAATACAAAGCTGTTAAACCGCTTTCTGATGCAACTATCAATACAGAGAGTCCTGCATGGGCAATTGACCGGCTTTCTATTCTTGCGTTGAAAATTTACCACATGAAGCAGGAGGTGGAACGTACGGATACTACCGAAGAACATCGTGAGCAATGCCGGACCAAGCTGAATATTCTGTTGGAACAGCAGAAAGACCTTTCTTCTGCTATCGAACAGTTGTTGGCAGACATTGAGGCCGGAAGAAAATATATGAAAGTATATAAACAGATGAAGATGTATAACGACCCGGCGTTGAATCCGGTGCTTTATGCAAAAAAATAACGAATGGCGCGTATTCTCATTATCCGTTTTTCAGCTCTTGGCGATGTAGCCATGACAATACCTGTGATACATTCGCTTGCTGTGCAATATCCACAGCACGAAATCACTGTATTAAGTCGTGCCGTATGGCAACCTCTTTTTCAAAGTTTGCCTGAAAATGTGAATTTTGTCGGAGCTGATCTGACAGGTAAGCATAAAGGGCTATGGGGATTGAACAGCCTTTATTCGGAACTGAAAAGAATGCATTTCGATTACGTGGCGGACTTTCATCACGTACTTCGTTCGAAATATCTGTGTCTGCGGTTTCGCCTTGCCAATATACCGGTTGCTTTCATTTGTAAAGGGAGAGCCGGAAAAAAGAAACTGGTTCGCCGCCGTCATAAAGTGCTGGAGAACCAGAAAAGTTCTTTCCGTCGTTATGCTGATGTGTTAGAAAAGTTGGGACTGCCGGTTTTATTGAACTTTTCTTCTATTTATGGAGAAGGAAAGGGTGATTTCGCAGAGATTGAACCGATGACAGGACCGAAAGGAAAACAAAAATGGATCGGTATTGCTCCTTTTGCCAAGCATAAGGGCAAGATTTATCCGTTAGAATTGCAGGAACAGGTTGTTGCTCATTTTGCTGCTAATCCTGCGGTGAAAGTTTTTCTGTTTGGTGGTGGGAAAAGCGAACAGGAAGTCTTTGACTCCTGGATTGCTAAATATCCTTCGGTGGTTTCCATGATCGGTAAATTGAATATGCGTACGGAACTGAATCTGATGAGTCATCTGGATGTGATGTTGTCTATGGACTCTGCTAATATGCATTTGGCATCTCTGGTGAATATACCTGTGGTTTCCGTTTGGGGAGCTACTCATCCTTATGCCGGGTTTATGGGGTGGAAACAATTACCGGTCAATACAGTACAACTCGATTTATCCTGTCGTCCTTGTTCGGTTTATGGACAGAAGCCTTGCTGGCGGGGCGACTATGCTTGCTTGAGGGATATAACTCCCGAACAGGTGATTGCAAAGATTGAGGGAATCATTGATTAATCATAAATAGCTTTTGAATGTATATGAAAGAATATGACTATCTGGTAGTTGGAGCAGGGCTGTTTGCGGCTGTGTTTGTTCGTCAAGCCATTGATGCGGGCAAGCGCTGTCTTGTTATAGATAAACGTAGTCATATCGGCGGAAATATCTATTGTGAGAATATAGATGGCATTCATGTACATCTTTACGGAGCGCACATCTTTCATACAGACAATAAAGAAGTCTGGGATTATGTGAACCGTTTCGTAACATTTAATCGCTACACTAATTCTCCATTAGCTAATTATGAAGGCATATTATATAATCTGCCTTTTAACATGAATACTTTTAATAAGTTATGGGGAGTTAACACTCCTAAAGAGGCTAAGGATAAGATTGAAGAACAACGTAGCGAATATGCACATATCCAGGCTCCTGCCAATCTGGAAGAACAGGCTTTGACGCTTTGTGGAAAAGATATTTATCAGAAACTAATCAAGGGATATACGGAAAAACAGTGGGGGCGTCCTGCAACGGAGCTTCCGGCCTTTATTATAAAACGACTTCCTTTCCGTTTCGTTTATGATAATAATTATTTTAATGACGAGTATCAAGGCATTCCTAAAGGCGGATACAATAAGCTGATTGAAAGTTTGTTTGAAGGAGCTGATGTGCGTTTGGGGACGAATTATTTTTCTGCTCGTGAAGAACTGGATTCGCTGGTGGATAAAGTATTGTTTACCGGATGTATTGACGAGTATTACGATTTTCGTTTCGGGCATTTGGAATACCGTAGTCTTCGTTTTGAACACGAACGTCTGGAAATGGAAAATTATCAGGGGAATGCGGTCATTAATTATTGTGAAAGAGAGATTCCTTATACCCGTGTTATCGAACATAAACATTTCGAATTTGGTAAGCAGCCGCATACGGTGATCACCCGCGAATATCCTTCTGCATTCACTCCCGGGGACGAACCTTATTATCCGGTGAATGACGAGAGAAATATGCGGTTGTACGAGAAATACAAGGAGTTGGCTATACATACTCCCGGAGTCTTGTTTGGCGGACGTTTAGCTCAATACGCTTATTTTGATATGGACGATACAGTGGCTGCCGCATTGGTTTTGGCGCAAAATGAACTATAAAATATCATTCCTATGATTTGTTATCTATCAAGAAATTACCGAGGTGTCGATAATGCCGGAAATAAAGCAAAAACAGACATTGAACAGATAATGGAGTCGCATGGCTTCCGGAATGTCGGGCTGAAACAAACCCGGTATAGAAATGTCGTTGTAGCTTTTTGTCGTACCTTATTCAGTGTGCTGAAGAGTATTCTCTGTTTGCGTAAAGGCGATGTGTTGGTACTGCAATATCCTTTGAAGAAATATTATGCATTTGTCTGCAATATGGCTCATCTACGTGGCTGCAAGGTGGTGACGTTGATTCATGATTTGGGTAGTTTTCGTCGTAAGAAGCTGACTATTCCCCAAGAAATAGCGCGCTTGGATCACTCGGACTGTGTGATCGTACATAGCGAACGTATGAGGGACTGGCTGCTTGAACATGGAATTAAGGCCAAGCTGCAGATATTGGAGATATTTGATTATTTATCCGATAGCCAACCTGTTGCCGGCAATGATGTGCCGAAATCACCGAACCGCATCCTGTTTGTCGGTGCTTTGTCTTCTTATCATAATGATTTCTTATATAAACAGGCAAATTCTCCCCGTTCTTATGATATAGTGCTCTATGGAAGTGGTCTTGAAACCGAAAAACTGGAAGGAAAAGTTGATTATAAAGGCTTTGTCTCTTCGGACGAGCTGATAGCGACGGCAGAAGGCGAATATGGACTTGCCTGGTATGGATCTTCTTTAGAGGGAGGAAGTGGTGCTTTGGGAGAATATCTTCAATATAACGCTCCTCATAAAATGTCTCTCTACATACGTTGCGGTCTTCCGATTATCGTTTGGGAGAAAGCCGGGCTGGCGCCTTTTGTGAAGAAGAACAATGTGGGTATATGTATCTCTTCTTTGACGGAACTTGAAGATATTTTACCTAAAATAAGTGCAGGACAATACATGGAAATGAAGAAAAATGTATTGCAAATAGCCGATAAACTTTCGCATGGATATTATTGCTTTAAGGCAATAAAGCAAGCCTGCGCAGACTTGGGAGGCGAAATAAAGGGCTAAATTGTCCCCTTTTATCTTAGTTTTGCGATAAAAGAAAAAAATATAGTCGGAATATGCCCTAATTTCTTTATCTTTGCACAATCTTTGTAAGTAGGATTTATAGAAGAGTGTAATGAGAGTGATTGTAAATCCCAAGTACACACATTTGCAAAAACAGATAGAGGAGATTCCCAAGTTCTTTGCGGATGAAGGAAAGGTGGTGTATGATGGGCGTAATATTCTAAAACGGATTAGTCTGGATAACGTTGATGTTGTTGTGAAAAGCTTTAAAAAGCCTCACATCATTAATCGTGTTGTCTATTCATATTTCCGCCAATCCAAAGCTGCCCGCTCCTATATCTATTCCATGGAACTTCAGAAGCATGGTTTCAATACTCCGGAACCGATTGCCATGATCGAACAATTTCAGAAAGGTCTTCTTACAAACAGCTACTATGTTTGTTGCTATGACAATGGTGAAACCGTTCGTTATTTGATGGACGGTAAGGTTGAGGGAAATGAAGACAAGTTACTGGCGTTCGCGCGTTACACTTTTGCATTACATCAGGCGGGTATTTTACATTTGGACTATTCTCCCGGCAATATTCTGATTCATCAGAATGGAGCAAATGAATATAGCTTCTCTTTGGTTGATGTGAACCGTATGCAGTTATTACCGGAAATAGATTGTGATAAAGTTTGCCGTAATATGTGCCGTCTGTGCATATCCCGGGAAGTGCTGGCATATATAATGACCGAATATGCTTCTTTGCGGGGTTGGGATGTAGCGGCTACTGTCAAGCTCGCTCTTTATTACAGTGATCAGTTCTTTACCCACTACATTTACCGTCGTGCAGCCCGAAAAGAGAAGTCAAAACATATCGTTTCGCATATTTTATTGTTCCGCTTATGTCGCTCTACGCGTAAGTTCCTTTCCTGGGAGCCTCACTTCTCGCATTATTTATTAGCGAAGGAAAAACATATTTATGATACCTACTTGTGTAAGTATGATTATTGCGATTTGCTATCTTCTGACTATCGGTAGTTAATTTACTTTCTTGTTGCCTCGAAGAACAACACTCCTGATCTTGTGTCTGAAAAATCCTTTTTGATTTCTGTATGTGCAGTTGTGTTTATCAAGAAACGCAGAAATAACCTCCTCGTCATCATGTAGGTGATAAGTACAGATGGCGAAATCTATTTTCTTGCAATCCCGGAAAAGCTGTTCACATCCGGCCAGCGCACGGCGCTCAGCCCCTTCTATATCCATTTTTATAAATAGATGCTCGTCCGGTTTGTCTCTGAAGAAATCGTCCAGTTTCTGTTCTTTGGGAGAATTACGGTTGCTCACATACTTCTGAACAATGGTTACCTTGTCTTTCCATGGCTCAAAAGTGGCCCTGATAGCTTCCAGCCACGATTCGTTCTGCTCAAATAAATAAACATGTTTGGCTTCTTCGATAATCTCCAGCGAAGAATATCCTTCGGCACATCCCACGTCAACAAAAACCTTTCCCGTTACGTCCTTATTATTATTGAAATAATGGTGTGCGGAGCGTTGGTCTTGCTCTATCATCAACGCCCTGTAATACTTCTGGATTTTATGGGGAGGTGTTGTTCTTTGGAAGTACAGGCGTTTACCATCCTCCTTTAGTACATAATACAAATTCCTATTTTCGTCTTTCCGTACATCAACAGGCATACTCAAATACTCATCTTTGAATTCGTATAAGTGTCTTGAATATCCATGTTTTCTGATGTATTTATAATACTTCAGATAAGGAGAATCCGGCTTATACCCTTTCATAAAATAATATGGAAGCGTACCATATATAAATTTCTTTATTGAGTGTTTAAGTATGTTCATCGTATTAGTTTCTTGTAGATGTTAATAATTTCTTCCGATTGTTGTTTCTCAGAGAACCGTTTCGCGAATTCCCGTCCTTTCTCCACCATGTTCTTCCTTTTATCGGAATTTGAATATATTTGTTTAAATGCATCAGCCAGTCCGGTGATATCATCCGGGTTTACGTAGATAGAGTCGGGCCCTCCGGCTTCTTCCAGACATGAGCCTGTGGCGGCTACCACAGGAATACCCGAATATAGTGCCTCTATGATGGGGATACCGAAACCTTCAAAACGGGAAGGATATACAAAAATCTCTGCTGATTGATAAAAAGCGGGCAAATCGTTGAAAGGGACATTACTGATAATATGCACTCTTTCGCCTAAACCGTTATCTTTGATAAACTGTTCAACCTTTTCTGTGTAGCCTGTACGGCGTCCTACGATAACGATATGAATATGTTGCGGCAGCATAGGCAATGCCTGTACTGCTGCAAGAATATTTTTTCGTTCTTCAATGCTGCCTACATTAAGTATATAGTGGTCCGGCAACTGGTATTTTTTCCGTACCTCCTCCTTTTTTTCTTCCGTCACCGGATGAGTAAATGAGACGTCGCATCCTTGATAAACGACATCGATCTTTTCGGGAGAAATACCGTAAAACTTAACTATATCCCGCTTGGTACATTCACTCACCGCTACAATACGATCGGCCTTACGACAGGCATAATTGAATTTTCGGTTATAAATGATTCTATCCAAACGGTGATAATATTGAGGATAACGAAGAAATATCAAATCGTGAATCGTCACTACGCTACGAATTCCCGTGCGATGAATCCCCACGGGCAACTCGTTACTCAGTCCATGATAAAGTTGTACACCGTCTTGCAACAGCCCTCGCTTAATAAAAAAGGTTCTCCACAAAGCCCTGAAACGTTTCATAACGGAAGAACGAGGCAATATGGAAGAGACATTTTTATGTTTTAAAAGCGAGTCGTACGAAGCATTTTTACACTGCTTGGGAATGTACATACGGTACTTATGTTCATCGCCGTATGTAGCCATCGTATCTACCATGAATCGGCTATAATTCCCCAATCCGGTAAAATTGGCATTCGCCCTCTTTGCATCGAACCCTATAATCATTCCCTAAAATACAACTTTAATGGTTACATTAAAATAGATGTATATGTCGTTTATTTTGCTGCATGCCCCCTGTAATTTTTTCCATCATTTTGTATGAAGACTTCTAAAACAAACAACAACAAACTGATTACCAAATTATTACAAAACTATTATTTTTTCTATTTTTTTAAGATGTCACTATACATTACAATTGTCATAAACTCTTTATAACGAGAAATACCGTCCTAAATTTCGTCAAGCAGCCCCAAAGAAAAGACTTGAATACACCTGTAATTTTCATCTTCCCTAACGAAAAATGTAACAGATTCTAACTATTCGAAACAGATTCCGGGTGCAAAGGTACATCTTGTAGCAATTATTTTTATCTTTGTGCACTGGAAAAATGAAGAATGGATTCTGCATTTTCTAAAAATTGGAGAAAAAGATGATACAAAAATTCGACTTTTTAATCATCGGTTCCGGGATAGCCGGAATGAGTTTTGCCCTAAAAGTAGCACACAAAGGAAAAGTGGCGCTCATATGCAAAACAGAATTGGAGGAGGCAAATACCTATTTCGCACAGGGTGGCGTAGCCTCGGTAACCAACACGTTGGTAGACAACTTTGAGAAACATATCGAAGACACGATGATCGCCGGCGACTGGATCAGTGACCGGGCAGCCGTGGAGAAAGTCGTGCGCGAGGCCCCTGCCCAGATCGAGGCGCTTATCCGATGGGGAGT
>ERZ773208.2775-NODE-2775-length-11411-cov-7.882881_pt1 | contig 11411 bp, 15 predicted proteins | sample MGYA00581006_ERZ773208 | MGnify/ENA primary metagenome ERZ773208 (study PRJEB29015, sample SAMEA2737793) | human gut metagenome | biome: human gut; feature: human-associated habitat; material: faeces | place: China | collected 2012 ...
AGAAGGTATATCTGCTCACGAATATCGATGCGAGCAACGAGCATTTCTCGATGGACCCGAAGGAGCAGCTTGCCGCAGTCAAGGATATGCGTGCAAATGGATACCAGCTGCTCGGTAACTTCCATTCTCATCCGGAATCCCCATCACGCCCGTCCGAGGAGGACAAGCGTCTGGCATATGATTCCAAGGTGAATTATCTGATCCTTTCTTTGATGGATTTCGAGAACCCGGTATTGAACGCATTCCATATTGACGAGGAAAAAAATGTGACCAGGGAAGAACTTGTAATCGAATAAGATTATTTGAGCGGCAGGAAGGGGATTCCTGCCGTTTCTGCGTGGTAAGCTGACAGGATGTGGGCGTAGCGAGCGGGAAACGGGCTGAAAAACCCACGAGTTGGGTTCGGGAGACAGAAAAGCCGGCAGAAAACCCAGAACCGGAAACTAAATCGTAGAAGTGGAGCAGGATGTGGGCGTAGCGAGCGGGAAACGGGCTGAAAAACCCACGACGTGGGTTTCGGAGATAGAAAACCAAGCAGAAGACCCAGAACCGGAAGCAAGAGCAATTTCTAAGGTTGATTGAAAGAAGAATGTCAATTATAATATGTAGTATGTATATGAATAAAAGCAGTTAACAGGAAGAAGCACCTATGATATGCATCAGTATCACACATAAGAATTTAACAGCGGCGAAGCGGGAGTGCTTTGCCTGCAATGATGAGGAACAGATAAGACTGGCAGACACCGTGGCGAAGGCATATCCGGAAGCCGGGTTGGTTTTACTTATGACATGTAATCGAAGCGAGATCTATATGAGTGGCATGGACACGGATTTCGTATGGCTGGAACAGCAGTTTGCGGATACAAAGAAATTCCCGGTCGAGGCGTTGAAGGGTGCGGCTATGCGGTATGAAGGTCGAAGCTGCCTGACACATCTGTGCCGCGTAGTCTGTGGACTGGATTCTGCTGTGCTTGGAGAGGTTGAAATTATAAGACAGGTCAAGCAGGCGTATCTTGCGGCGAAAGAGCGCGGGCAGACTGATGCGGAAATGAATATGGTATTTCAAGGGGCATTGCGGCTTGCCAAGGAGGTTGTAGAAACCTCGCAGATGACGCACCTTCCGGTATCTGTCGGAACACTTGCATGTACAGCGGCGTTGGAATTTGGTGAAGGAAAAAATGTCCTCATCATCGGAGCTGCCGGGCAGATGGGAAGCATTGTGATGCGGGATCTGCTCGATGCAGATGCAAAGGTGCAGATCGTCGGAACGAGCCGGAAGCATAAGCAGGCATTGCAGAAAATCTTCTCGCATGAGCGGGTGCAATGGGTGCATTACGACCGGCGATATGAATATCTGGACTGGGCGGATGTGATTATCAGTGTGACTGACAGTCCGCATTATACATTCCTTGCAGATAAGGTAGCGGAAATACGCAAGGAAACAAAACCACAGTTGTTCTTAGACCTTGCGATTCCACGGGATATTGATGCAGAGATCGGAAGACTTTCCAGCTGCGTCGTGAAAGATCTCGACTATATCAAGTCGCTTGCGACGGAAAATAACCGAAAGAAACTTTCCGAGGCAAAGAAGATTGAATTACTGATTGAAGAACATGTGGACGAGATGCAGAAGCTGCTTGCATTTCGTGCATTTGTCGGGACGAGGAAGTACATCACGGAGAAGCTTGGCGAGAAATCCGCGATGTGGCTTTTGTACCAGTTGAAAGACGTTCTGGATGCACAGGACTTAAATCACGTATTAAAGGGGATAGAAGATGGCGTATTTTCCATTCATGATACAACTCGATGATAAACAATGTCTGATCGTAGGCGGCGGTGCAGTTGCAGCGCGGAAGGCGGCACAGATGTGTGAGTTTGGCGCATGTGTAACGGTGGTAGCACCGGAGATCTGCGCGGAACTGCTGGCTATCGCAGATACGGAACGAATAGATGAAACAGCAGGCATAGTAGAAAATATTGATGGTAATTGCCAGAAAAAGCCGGAACGAATCCGGGTGTGGAAGCGGGAAGTCACAGAGGCAGACATTTCCGGCATGGACGTTGTAATCATGGCGACAGATGATGCGGAGCTTAATTCGCAGTATGCGGAGCTTTGCAGAAGTAAGCATATATTGGTAAATGTGGTCGATGTGAAGAAGGATTGTGATTTCTATTTCCCGGCAATCATCAAGCAGGGGGAGGTCGTTGTTTCGGTGTCTACCGGAGGCAACAGTCCGATGCTTGCATCGAAGATCAAGAAGGATATCCGGCAGACACTTCGGACAGACTATGGTCAGATCGCGGATGAGCTTGGAGCTATCCGGGAGAAAATTCTGGCAGAGGAGCCGGATGAACGGGCAAGAAAACGAAGATTTGCAGCAATTGTGGAGGCAAAAATGCAGGAACAGAGAATCCGGATCGGGACGCGGGGAAGCAGACTTGCGCAGATTCAGACAGATATGGTGATCGAACAATTAAAGAAGCATTACCCGGATGTGCAGTTTGAGAAAGTGATCGTGACGACGAAGGGTGACAAGCAGAAAGAGGCAGCAATCAGTTCCTTTGGCGGCAAGGCGGTGTTCGTCGAGGAAATCGAGGAAGCCTTGCTGGACGGTACGATCGATCTGGCGGTACACAGTGCGAAGGATATGCCGAATCCATGCAAGAAGGGACTTGTCATCGCGGGCGTTCTGCCGCGTGCCTGCGTGCAGGATGTGCTGATCTATCGTGCGGATACGGATATCCGGTCGAAGAATACATTTACCGTTGGAACCGGAAGCTTGCGCAGACGCAGCCAGATTAAGGAGATATACCCACAGGCAGAGTGCATGGAACTTCGGGGAAATGTCACGACGCGCATACAGAAATTGCGGGATGGCTTATATGATGCGATCATCCTTGCGGCGGCGGGAATCGAACGGTTAGGTATCGAGAAGGAACCGGATCTTGTCTATGAATATCTCGATGTAGATGTGATGCTTCCGGCAGCCGGACAGGGTATTATCGCGATCGAGGCGTGTGAGGGGACTCTTCCGTATCATATGGCAGAGACAATCAGTGATGCGGAGACAGAGGGCTGTCTGCGTGCCGAGCGTGCGGTTGTCCGTGAGATGGAAGCGGGCTGCCATGAGCCAATTGGTGTATATGCGACATGGAAAAATGAAAAGAAGCTTTGTGTGCGCGTGATGAACGCCAGAAGTGGAAAGGTCGAGCGGGAGGTGTGGGAACGAGAAAAGGAAGACGCAAATGATCTTGAATAATGGGGGGAAAGCATATAATCGTGTCAAGGAAGAGAGGTGCGGATCTATGAAAATAAAATTCGACAACATAACTGCAAAAACTGCGAAATACTGTGCACTTATATTTACGGTGCTGTTGCTTATCGGTCTGGTTTTTTCATTTCTCGAAATCCCCGGTACAGAGGTGTTCTATATCATGTCTGTCTATACAGGTGTGCTTGTAGGACTTCCGTGTTATGTTGTGCTTTTCGCTGCAAAGCTGTATTTTGCCCGTCTGCAGGCATATGGTTACGAAATTCCGGAAAATAAAAAAACATATGGGAATAATCTGAACAATCTTCCGAAGACGCGCGGGGCAGGAAGCTCGCTTTTTGCAAAGCACAGCCGGATTGGGATGTGGATGTATTTCGCATGCTTTGTCTTGTTTCTGGTGGTGGATGTGATGTATCTGATCAAATGGCATTTTATGAAGGGGCATTTTATGAAGGATATCTGTACATTTCTGTTCACCGTGTGTCTGGTTCTGGACAGCGTCTGGCTTATTCTTGCGGTAATTATGTGGCGGCAGAGAAATACAGAGAAGTACCGGGATGATGTGGAATGTGACAAAACGCGCAAAGAGCGCCTGAATCTTGAGAATATTATTGTATTCGCAATCTTCTGGGCGATCGTCTGTGCAGTTGCATGTATTCAGGCGGTGACGACAACAAAATATATGGATAAGGTGCAGAGGGAGAATGCACAAGTGGCTGCGTCTGAATTAAAAATGGCGGATAATATGGTGGAATTAGGAAATTATGAATCATAAAGAAAAACTATATCGAGAAATTAAAAAGTTCACAAAATGGGCGGATCCATGCATTGCTGTTTGTAATAGCCAGAGATAATGAGTGTGAGGAGCTTGTAGAAGAGAAACTGGTGTTGCGCAGGGACTGGTTTGAATTGCTTGCAAAAAAGAGCATTGGATCAAAATATGTGAATGCAGAGTGGCAGTTTGCGAAGCATCTTGGAGATTGCGAGGGTTGTGATCCGGAACTTATATTTTCATTTATTAAATCGGAGTATGAATATACTTCCAGAATGGCACTTCAGACGATAGCAGAATTAAAGCCGGAATGTGCGGAACGCTATGCGTTTGAATTTTGGGATCGTGGGAAATATCCGGCAGGTTCTTCGGAAGATGAATATCAAAAAATCATGGCGTTGCATGTATTGGCGAAGCTCAACTCACCGAGATTAGAAGCGTATCTGGAGCGGGCGAAGCAATCGGATTATAAGTGGTTGCGGAAAAATGCAGAGGAACTATCGGCAAAATAAAGGGATTTGCGACGTATAAAAGAACGGATCTGGATGAGGAAGGAAATCCGTACCCGCTTTTATATATGAGATCGGAAGAGAGGGAGCGTGGAGAATGAAGAAATTAACGAAGGAAGAGAAACATAAGCAGTGTGTAAAAGAAATCAGAGCCACACTGATCGTTGTCGGAATCTGCTTTTTGTGGCATGTGCTGACAGCGTTCTTGCTGAACTCGGTGGATTGGACGTTGTTTCATATGCCGGCGTGGTTTGTGGTTTCTGTGTTAGGGACAGTCGTGATTGCAATCATAGGGGTATTCTGGCTGCTCAGATTCGTGTTTGTAGATTTTTCGTATGAGGAGGATGCAGAGGATGAGCAGTAATCAGATTATCATTCTATCCGTGTTTCTCGGATATCTTGTATTCAATGTAGTTGTGAGCTTTGTGTACAGCAAAAAGGAAGAAAAGAGCTTACATACATCTGCGGAGAACAAATATTTCATCGGTGGCAGAAATATGAACGGTATCGTGCTGGCAATGACGATCATGGCAACCTATACGTCTGCCAGTTCCTTTATCTCCGGACCGGGTGCGGCAGGACTTACCTATGGATATGCGCAGGCATGGATCGCTGCGATTCAGGTGCCGGTTACATTTCTGGTGCTCGGTGTGCTTGGAAATAAGCTGGCGCTCGTTTCACGCAGAACCGGTGCTGTGACGGTCGTTGGTTATTTCAAAGCGAGATACAAAAGTGATGTGCTTGTGATCTTTACCAGTCTCGGACTGATCGCATTTTTTATCGCACAGATGATCAGCCAGTTTACAGGTGGTGCGACGCTGATTGCATCTATAACGGGACTTGATCATGTGACATCGTTGTTGATTTTCGGAACCGTCGTAATCCTGTATACGGCAATCGGTGGATTCAGCGCGGTTGTAATCACAGATACGATTCAGGGAATCGTGATGTGCATCGGAACGTTCCTGTTTATTCTCTTTGTTCTAAGAGCGGGAGGCGGACTTGCGTCAATTGATGCGGGACTTGCGGCAAATCTGCCGGATGTGTATGACGATATCTTCTCGAAATATACGCCGGGCGGTTTGCTCAGCTATTGGATTTTAGTTGGATTTGGAACGCTGGGACTGCCGCAGACGGCGGTGCGCGCGATGGGCTTTAAGGATACAAAGAGCATGCACAAAGCGATGTGGATCGGTGTACTGACCTGCAGCTTTGTAATCATAGGTATGCATCTGGCCGGTACCTGGGCGGGTGCGCTGGTTGATACGGACAACCTTCCGACATCAGATTATTTTATCCCATATATCGTGCAGAAGATCATGCCGCCGGGAGTTGCAGCAATCTTCCTGGCAGCGCCGATGGCTGCTGTTATGTCGACTGCGGATTCCCTTCTCATTCTCGCGACGGCTGCGATTGTCAAGGATTTATGGAAGAACTATGTGGTGAAGGATGATCCGGTAAAAAATGAATCTTACCAGAAGCATGTAAAGCTTGTCAGCACGATCCTTACGATGGTGCTTGGTGCCGTCGTGATGGTTCTGACAATCGATCCGCCGGATATTATTTTCCTTTTGAATATGTTCGCATTTGGTGGTTTGGAATGTACCTTCTTCTGGCCGCTCGTCGGTGGACTGTTCTGGAGAAAAGGAACCAAACAGGCTGCGGTATGCAGCAGTATCGGTGCCGTTGGCATGTATATTTTCGCCACGTACAAGATCCATATCGGAGGCATCAATGCAGTTGTGTGGGGACTGCTTGTCGGTGCGGTATTGTATTTCGTGATCGGTGCAATCACCGGACGCAAAGGACTGGATGCGGATATTCTGGATAAGTGTTTTTAGGAAGTTATGATTTTGGGAAAAGGAGAAGTATTGTATGGAACAGGATCCATTCAAGGAATATATAAAGGAAACAGAGCCTGAAAAAAGAGACAAGGGATATGCGTGGCATACCGCAATAGGACTGCAAGCTGTAGATGGGCTTCGACCATCCAAATACCTGATTGACACAGCAATCAAGAATATTGAAGGTGATATCTCGATTGATGAAGCAGGAGAATTATTAAATAGCTATTATGAGGAAAATCCGAAGTCAGATGCGACAGACAGAACAGAGGAAGCAGATAAGGTATCATTGCGAATAGCCAAAATTCTATCTGAAAAGGCATTCATCATTTGGCAGTATTTGTATCCAGACTGTGGCAGATTCATATATTTGCAGAAGGAAATACAAGGACAACCGCCGTGTTTTTTATTAAGTATTTAAGAACACTTGGGTTTGATGCTACGAATGATATTTTCGCAGAACATGCATGGTATTTTAGAAATGCACTGGTGCGGGCAAATTATACCGATTTGAAAAATGGGGTGCATGAAACAACAGAATATTTGGAATTGTTCCTTAAAAATTTGTTGTTGAACGAAGAAAATGAGCTGCATAACAGAACGATGCACGTAAGTGGTAAATTTAATAATTTGCAAAAAGCGAACATTGGAGAAGGAAAAGCGGACATTGGGGAAGAAAAAGCGGACATTGCAATAAAGATAGCGAATATTGATGAAGCGATAAATAGCAAAACGCGCAGTAATATTTTAGCATTATATCAGCATTGTGGAAAAGAAACATTTTTTGGACGTACAGTTGTAGAATCGGTTACAGGATTAAAGTCAACACGGGCTTCAGAAGTGCTGCAACTCCTGCTAAGAAATAATATAATAGAGAAAGTTCAAGGGCATGGAAAAGGAAAATATCGTTTCCTGTAATGTATGAGAAGCGAATGCTATGTTGTATGAAGGAGGATACAAAGTGAGAAAAGTACCAGAAAACAATAGTTACAAAAAGGAAATTGAAGAAATTGTAAAGTTATGTGAGAAAGCGATACCTGAATATGGTGAAAAAGCATCGTTTTTTAATGCAGGTGCATCAGAAGAAGAAATGAAACAATGGGAAGAAAATAATCAAATAAGGATACCTGAGTCTTATAAAGAGTGGTTAAGGTTTTCCGCTGATTGTCAAATAAGACAGAATTTGGCAGGTTTTTATTTTCCGCGATTTTCGGAAATTGTTCCGTCAGATTTGGTTATTATCGGATGGTTGATTGGGGATGGAGAATTACTTTGTTTTTCAAAAGAAAATGGGAATTTTATACGATGGTTTGAGGGAGAAGTAAATGATGAGTTTGAAAATTTCGGAGATATGTTGAAAGAAATAATTCGAATGCTTAAAGAAGAAAGCAAAATTTCAAAAGAAGCGGAAGACTTATTTATGAAATTTATGAAAAATGCTGAGGAAAGAGAAAAGCATTCGGAGGAATGACAATGACATTTGAAAAAGCAACTGCTCAAGATACAGGTATGTTGACAGAACTTAGAATCGCATATTTGCAAGAGGATTTAGGAGAAATTGAGGCTGCGGATTTAAAATTGATAGAGTCATTATTGCCAGGTTATTATGAAAAACACCTTAATAAGGATCTAATGGTCTATGTTGCACGTAATGACAGGAATATCGTTTCCTGTGCATTCTTGCTGATCGTGGAAAAACCTATGAGTCCATCATTTATTACCGGGAAGACGGGGACTGTTTTGAATGTTTATACGAAGCCAGAGTATAGGAAAAAAGGATATGCTAAGAAATTAATGAACATGATGTTGGAGGACGCAAAAGCAGAAAACGTGAGCATTATTGAATTAAAGGCAACAGAGGATGGATATTCCTTATACCAATCTGTTGGGTTTGAAGATGTTGTAGCCAAGTATCATAATATGAGAATTTCGTTGTAGGATTTGGCAGGAATCTGGTAAGGACGTAGAGTTGGCCCACGTAAGGAGAAAGCAATATCCGGATATGAACAAAAAGTCTCTGGTGAAATTGAGGGCATTGATTGATAATACCCAACACATTCAATTGGAATATGTCTGCACAGGGCATAGTGGTATCAGAAAATATTCAGACGTTATATTTGCACACATTGATGAATCAGCGCAATTTAGTAAAAGAAAGCCATTTGATGATAAAGCACCTTATGATGCTTTCGACCGGTAATCATGAAAAGATTGGAGACCATTATGAAAAACATATGCTGGCTGGGATGGGGCATTTCCCTGGGACTGTTGTTCTCCGTAATGTTTGCATCCCTGCAAAAGGGCATGCTGTCAGATATTGCCGGAGTTTTGCTTTTTTGAAAGAAAAGTGCGGAATGTAAAGGAAACTTACGGGGTGATCTTTACCTTTTTATTCTGATGCCGACTAAAATCTTTACTTTTCGTGTAAAATAATGATATAATAAGTAAAGATATAAAAGGAGGTTACGGAAGTGATTTCATATGCCGGACTTGAAAAAATTCTAAAAGAAAAAGGAATTGGAAAAACAAAACTCAGTACGGAAGCGGGTTTATCCACGCGTACCGTTGCCAAAATTGCAAAAGGTGAGAAATTATCCACGCGCAGCCTAAACAGAATTGCCGGGTATTTAAATGTTGCGCCCGAGCTTCTTTGCCGCCAGGAATCCGACAACAAAATTCTTCAGTTATTAAGGGACGAAAAAGAAATACAGCTTTCCGGAGGTCTGTATCATGAACTTCAAGTTAGAATGACCTACAATTCCAATCATATGGAAGGCAGTAAACTTTCGGAGGATCAGACCAGACTTATTTTTGAAACGAACACAATTAACATGGGAGACGGTATCCTCGTGGATGATATTCTGGAAACGGTTCATCATTTCAGAGCGATTGATTATTGCATTGATATTGCAGAGAAGAAACTGACAGAAGAAATCATAAAAAAACTGCATTTCATGCTTAAGCATGATACAAAGGACGCAGCACTTCCCTGGTTTGCAGTAGGAGATTATAAAAAACGTGCGAATGTAGTTGGGGGAAGAGAAACCTCAAAACCTTCAGAAGTTGCCAGAGATATGCGGGCACTTCTGGAAAGATATAATGCCAAGGATAATGTTACGATAGACGATATTATTGAATTTCACGCAGAATTTGAATACATTCATCCTTTTCAAGACGGGAACGGAAGAGTCGGGAGGCTGATAGCCCTAAAGGAATGCCTCAAAAATAACGTCATTCCTTTTATTATTGAGGATAGCAAAAAAAGTTTTTATTACAGAGGACTTTCCGAGTGGAGAAGGGAAAATGGCTGGCTTGTGGATACGTGTCTGGATGGGCAGGACACTTTTGTGAAATTACTTGATATGCTGGAAATTCCGCATGAATGAAATGGGTGTGGGACAAATCGGGATTTCATGAAATGTTAAGAGGAAGCTAATGAGAATGATGGTAGAAAAAAAGAAATCAATAGCATTAATTATTATTTTACTTACAATTGTTGTTATTTTTATTTGTGGTCGATATTATTTTGCACACAATAAAAGTTATAAAAATGAGGCAATTGAAAAAGGAGATTATATATATCTTAATGGAGTAAGATATTCTCAAACATCGAAACTGGAAAATTATAAAATATCAAATGCGGTAATTTGTACATCTGACAGTGGGAGAAAATTATATGAGATAGAAGAATATCCTGATTATGAATATATCGCGGGATATTATGCATGGGACGGCGTAATATATAAAAAAGATGAAACAGACTGATAACTTCTATTTGTCGGGATGATGTGTTTTATGGAGAAGAAAAATGGATTTTAATACTCTCGAGAAAGAAATAGAACAACTGAACAGGATAGATTTACGCGCGAATTATAATTATACTAGCTACGACAGATATTGTAGATTGTATAATTCTATATATGAGAACTTACTTGAAATGGAAAAAGATGGCCTAATCTCCATAGAATCAAGAAGCAAGGGGCTTGGCTATCTTCGAGAGTTGCTCACAAATGATGGTCCGGAGTATAGCTATACAGTTGTTTTCTGGGAAAAGAATAGAAGTTTAAGAAAGTATAAGATCGGCGTATGCGTACGGGGATTACCAATCTGTAAGCCAGTGGAGGATTGAATTTAACGGCACGGAAAGGAAGTCGGAATGAGAAAAGTACCAGAAAATAATAGTTTAAAAAAGGAAATTAGGAAACTATTAGAATTATGTAAAAAAGATGAAAAAGATAATGGAGAGAAAAGAAATTATTTCAATGCCCCTATTACTGAAGAAGAGATGATAAATTGGGAGGAGAGAAACAGCGCGAAAATACCAGAAACATATAAGGAGTGGCTTAGATTTTCGGGAAAATGTCGTATAGCAGGTAACACAGCAACATTTTGGGGACCAAATGAATTCCATTCTGAATATGTACCAGAAGGATTGGTTGCAATTGGGGAAATTAATGGTGATGGAGAAGTGGTGTGCTTTTCAAAGAATGAAGGCATTTTTGTACGGGTATTTGAAGGGAAAACAACGGAGATTAATGATTTTGCATGTGTTCTTAAGGAAATAATAAAATTAATGGATGATAAACCTATCTTATCTCAAGAAAGATATTTAGAAATATTGCAGAAAATCAAAGAAAAAAAGGCAAGGGAGAAAAATAAAAAAGCGAGCAGGGACGCAGCATCTGTCACAAGGAGCGTGCCTGTGTTTTGGTTATATGACAGAGGGACACGAGATACACATTAAATTTATGTGGAAGAAACAAAAACAGTAAAGAACAGTAAAAAATATAAAAAACAGTAAAGGACAGTAAAAGTGGTATATTTAATCGGAGCAGGTCCCGGTGATCCGGGATTAATTACATACAAAGGCTTGCAGATCTTAAAATCGTGCGATGCGGTAATCTACGACCGGCTTGGGACGGGGGAGCTTCTCGATCTTGTGCGACCGGATTGTGCGAAAATCTATGTTGGCAAGCAGGCAGGTGCGCATTATAAGAAGCAGGAGGAAATCAAC
>ERZ773208.2787-NODE-2787-length-11365-cov-4.282051_pt1 | contig 11365 bp, 13 predicted proteins | sample MGYA00581006_ERZ773208 | MGnify/ENA primary metagenome ERZ773208 (study PRJEB29015, sample SAMEA2737793) | human gut metagenome | biome: human gut; feature: human-associated habitat; material: faeces | place: China | collected 2012 ...
ACGCAGCGAAATTTGTATATCCGGTCATCGCAGACCAGCCACCACGGCAGGCCACTCTGCACCTGCAGGCGGCGATCAACATCGCTGAGAAACGGCAGGCCATCGGGATGGCTGTGGACCAGGGCCACCACATCGCCCGCCGCCTGCGCCTGAAGGTAATCTGCCGGATCCATGCGGAAATACAGGGTCGGTTCAGCGGAAAAATTCTGGCAGGGAAAATACCGCTCCCCGGCAGACGTGTTCACCACCCAGCCGCACGATTCAGCGGGCGCACACGCAGCAGCATGCGCCAGGAGTGTTTTTTTCATGGGTATATCCATCAGGAAAGACGGTTAATGGAGAGGAAACAGCCGATGCGCGGCAGGTTATTACGCAGCTCGCAGCCAGTACGGCATTTGCTGCAGGCATCTTTTGCCGGGTCTGCCGTGGGCTTATCAAACTCATCCGCCACAGGCGGACCGGCATAGCCACACTCATCAGAACGGTAGGTCCAGCTGCAGACATCAGCCAGCATGATCCGCGCCGGAAACACGCTGCCGTCCGTTTCGGTCGGTGTGGCCAGCACAAACGTCGCCGTGGTGGCTTTCAGTTCGGATAACTGTTCTACCTTCCAGCGACTGACCACTTCCTGTTCCGGATCGGCCTCCGGGTTGCCGCCTGTAAAGTTCACCGCATCGAGAAAACGGGCGTATACAACATGCCTTACCACCGTGGCCCCGACGAGGCTCTGCATATCTGCCGCAAGTCCCGTAACCATGCCAAACAGGTTCGACACTGCCAGCGTCGGGCGGGCGGAAGTTCCTTTCCCCACCAGGTCGAATCCGGTTCCCTGTATCGGGTAAACGTCATACTTCCGGCCCTGCCAGGTGACCGGCTCGCCCTTCTCGTTCGCTTCATTTGAAAAATAGTAACGCTGGCCACCAAAGGCCGTCAGGTCGATTTCCCACAAATCAATGCGGGCCGACTGCTCGGTTTTCGTGGTTTCGTTGAGGGTGTTCTGAGGTATATCCTGCATAAGGATCCTTAAGCAATAACCTGCTCAAATTTACAGCTGAAATCGGAATACGTGACGTTGTCCGTAACAGACCACTCCCGGCAGACAACTTTTATCGTGCGGTTGTATTTTGGCGGTCGCCACAGAAAGGCTTTATATCCTCCGTGCTCGGTCAGAAACGCTTCAAGTGCGGTGCGGGAATTGACCGACGTGATACGGAAAACAGGCTGGAAATTAATTAACTGATGGTTAAGTCCGGTCGGGCGACGTTGCTCATAGCCATCCCCAAATTTAATGGTTGTCACCGAAGGGGAAACAGAAGACTGCATCCCCTCCCTGGGTGCCCAATGAAAGGTTTTCACTTATCCTCCCGCCAGCATGCCGCCATCGCGGCCCTGAGTTCTCAGGATACTCATGACACGCGTATCGATCATTTTGACCAGCATCTGCGATGCCTGCGGCCCTATCTCCCCGTTTTGCCCGTCATTCTGAATGGCAATGTGATACACAGGTGAATAAGCAATCCCCCCATTCATACCACCACCAGAGGAACCCGGGTCACCCAGCGCCCTGACACCCAGCGTACCGTCAGTCGTTTTTGCCAGAGGCATAATGGCTTCCGGACCTGCTTCACCAAACACGCCTGCCCCCTTTGCAAAAGCAAACAGGGTCGGGCTGTCATAGATGCTGTTACTGTAGGCACTTAATGAAGGTGAGTCATAAACACCGCCCTTCGCATTAAAACTAAAACTGCTGCCAAAACTGCTGATGGCCGTGCCGGTACTCGCGGTGGCTGCGCCGCCAAAAAGACTGCCGCCGATGCCCATAATGGATTTCAGGATGGTGTTGGTAATCAGCGCCTGCGCTGCCATATCGACAAGGTTTTTAATCACCGACTGTGTCAGGGAGGAAAATAACCCAATCATCCCGTCCCGGAGTGTCTGTGTACCATTCAGCATGCCGGTCAGCATGTTGGAGGTTCGCTCCTGGGTGGTTTCCATCAGGCCAATGGCGAGGCTGTTCAGGTTTCCCTGCGACTTATAAAGCTCCACCGCCGTCTGGTACTGCGCATCAGCGGAATCTTTATCCGCCTTTTGCTTCAGCAGTTCGTACTGCTCTTTGTTGATTGCATCATTCTGGTAAAACGCCTGCAGCAGTGACTGACGCTCGGCCAGTTGATTGCGCAGTTCTGCCAGCGGATCAACCGTCCCGGCGATATCAATCAGAGGGGCAGACATTGCCGCTGCCTGTGCCTGTAACAGTTCGCGGGCCGTACTTTGTGCCAGCGTGATTCTGGCCGTCTGGTATTCCTTTTCATCCAGAAGACGGGCATCCAGGAGCGACTTCAGCTCCTGGCTCGCTTCGCGCTCTTTCGTAAGAGTTGCTCTGGCTGGCGCATACTGTTCTGCCAGTTCGAGGCGCTGTTTCTGATAGTTTTCAGCATTCAGCAGCAAAGTCTTCTGAATATCAGCCTCGCTGGCTCCGTCAGCGCGGGCGGCTTCAAGAAGTTTTCTGGCGCTTTCCTGCTCCTGCAGGTTGATACGTCCGAGACTGGAGGCATGCGCCGCTTCGATTTCACGCCGCAGTTGCTCATACTGGTTAACCTTCGACTTTTGCCCCTTACCAGTATCCCCGCCTTCCCCGGTCCAGGGGGTATCAGGTTTATCACTCCCTGTTTCATTCCCTGGTTTATCCGGCTTCGGTGTGGGATCGGTTTTCCCTGATTTAGCGTGTTCTATGGCCTCTTTGACAATTTTTTGCCGTTCTTTGAGGAGTTTTAACCCCTGCTCAACGGCATCCAGATCCCCTTTGTAGCGGGTTTTATCGTTCTGTACGCCTTTAAGTTGTCCGAACGGATCGAAGCCACTCAATCCATCAATACGGCTTTCCGCATCCTGAATTTCTTTAATCAGTTTATTTCGCTGAATAACCTGATTCTCAAACTGTTCATCAATGTCCAGCTGCTTCACGTTGAGCTGGTTAAGCGACAGTTTTTTTAGCTCTTCATTCGTTTCAACAACAGCATTTTTCAGGTCAATCGCTGACTGACGGGCATTTTTCGCCTGATTATGGAAATAGAGCAACGCCGAACCGGCCAGCATCGCTGCGCCCACTGGACCGCCCACCAGTGCCAGCGCCCCTCTGGCCATACCTACTGCTGCAGAGGCCGCGCGGGCTGAAACGGAAAGCTGTTTATTGGCAGCATTCAGCTGGCTCTTTGCCTGGGTGGAAAGCAGTGTCTGCTCGGTTTCCTGGCGGATTAAGCGGTTAAACTCGCTCTGGTAACTCACGTTAAGGCCAAATTGTCTGGCGCTTTTCTCCATTTCCCGATAACGCCCGAATTCTGCGTTATTCTGTGCCAGCGTAGCGGCGGTACTTTCCAGCGTTTTTCGCGCCATATCGGCCTGCGCCATCGCGCTGGCCCTGACTGCCTGCTGCTGCTCAACCCAGGCACCGATGTTCCCCCTGATACCTGCCGTCAGTTTTGTCGCCAGAACAGGAATCAGTGTATACAGCGCAACGTTGGCGACCGTATTAAAATTATCCGTCAGGCCATTAATGGCATCGGTAACGGTCTGAACACCACTGCGCAGCGGGCCGTTTCCGCTCTGTCCTACCTTAATAATCAGACCTTCAAAAGCCGAAGTCAGGCTGAGAAGATCGCCGTTCAGGTTATTTACCCTGATTTCGGCCTGCTCATGCGCGGTCTGCGTACCGGTCAGGGCGGCGGTCAGCGACTCCACCTTCTCGCGGTTCTGCACCAGGATGGATGCCGCGCTGAGGTTTTCCACCCCGAACAGCTTTACGGCCTGCCTGGTTGACAGGTTTTTTCCCGCCAGGTTCTCCAGCGCCTGGCTCAGCCCGACAACAGAAGGCTTCAGGGTCTTATCGGTTCCCTTCTCCAGATTCAGGATCACGTTGCGCAGCGCGGTCCCGGCTTCGCCACCTTTCACTTCGCGCTCTGCCAGTACCTGTATGGCGGCATTGAGGGTTTCAAAACCCACGCCAGCCTGTGCCGCTGCCACCCCGCCATTTTTAATCGCGGCAGCAGTATCGGCTATCTCCGACGAACCAAATTTCGCGCCAGCAGCCAGCACGTTGATATACCGGTCGGCTTCACTGGCTCCCGCCCCAAACTGGTTTAATGACAGGGCCAGCGTTCGGGTGGCATCCGGAAGCGTGGTCCCAGCGGCCTGGGCCAGCGTTAACGCGCTTTTGGTCGCCGCTGTCAGCCCCGCAGAGGTACTCAGCAGTTCAGGCTTTGCCGAAGCCATCAGTTTAATGGCCTCGGCGGCCTGTGATGCGCTGTATTCCGTTGTGCGGCCCATTTCCTGCGCCGCCTGATCGTACAGTTTCATCTGCGCACTGGTGGCACCGGTGATAGCCTGCAAATCCGACAACGACTGGCTGTACTGCCGCGTGGTGCTGATAATGGTGCCCAGCGATAACCCCGCCCCGGCAAAACCTGCCAGCCTGCCAGCCAGCCCTGATACCGAAGCAGAAACACGCTTATAGGCATCCTCCGTCTTTTTCGCATCAGCCTGGGCATTGCGGTTAAACTGGCGTGACTGACTCTCAGCGCTGCCGTAGGCGCTCATCAGCTGCGATTTAAAGTTCGCTGCATTCAGATGCAGCCCAACGGCAAGAGAGGCAACGTCACCCATTACATTAATACCTTCATGACTGCCGCACACTGCGCATCCAGACTCGGATTCACAGCGGCGGTGGTGGATTTAACAGGGGGCGGGTTATTGTCAGAACCTTCTGGCGAAGGCTTTTTGAAAATGCCCTGTTTGAGGAAGAAAGCACGCCAGTGGAAAAGCGTGTCAGCCGGAAGCGCCGCAATTTTTGACGGGTCAGGCTCGCCCCAGCGGTCGGCCAGCCAGAAAATCAGCTCCAGCCAGGGCGAGTCACTCAGTTTTTTTCGGCGGTTTCCAGCTTACCGATGGCGTGCTTTTTCACTTTGTCGATGGCATCCAGAAGCACAACGTTATCGTGTGCCGCCAGCAGCTCCTTCGCCGTGGGTTTGTCTTTGGCTTTAATCGGCGAGCCGTCAGGTTGAACCAGACTGTCGATAACAATCTGTACGCTCAGCTCTGACGCCATGCGGGCGTTGCCAGAGGTCTGTGCCTCGATGAGCGCATCTTCATGATCAATAAGCTCAGCCGCCGTCAGCCGACGCAGGTAAACCTTTGTGCCTAAAATTTCAGTTTCAGTAGGCGTGGATTTCGTTTTGAGCAGTGCATTTTTCAGTGCGGAGAGGCTAAATTCAGACATGGTGTATCCTGTTTTTCAGACGAAAAAAACGCCCGGAGGCGGTGTGTTACGGGAAACGGATTACGCTCCGGCATCTGGCGCCGGGGCGGCGATCCCCCATTTAATGTTGTTTTGCTTACCCTGCACTGTAATCTGGATAACTTCACTGGCAGGCGCTGTGATTTCGTTCATCTGCCAGCCTGAAAGCGCGAGGATCATTGAGGCCGTTCGTTTGTTCGGCAGCTCAATATAAAACTGAACGGTCTTACGCTGCTCTGCAGCATTGAGGAACGCGGTGAAATCCTCGTTTCCCGGGTCGTCAATGAATCCCAGCGATTTCTCCGGCCCTTCCGGAAGGTCGGATATTGACTGCTTACTCTTGTCCAGCAGGGTGGTACAGTCGACAAATCCTCCCGTCTGACCTGTCGCGCCCAGCGCCTTACAGTTAATCAGGGGTTTGAGTGCCGCCACGGCGGCGTTTACTTCGCCAAACTTCACCACCGTCCCGGCAGGAAGCATTGCGTACTCAGGGGATGATTTTGGCGTGTTATTTTCATCAGCCATAATGATTCTCTCTTAAATAGTGGGCAGCGGTTGCTACCTGTTCTGAATGCCATTGCGGATTTCTACGGTCAGAATGCGCAGAACCTTCTGGACGTTGTAATCCAGTGCCGGACGGATGAACGGATCGGCAACCTGTTTAACCGTACCGAACTCCTGGGCCAGCGCTTTCATGTAATGCTTTTTGCTGGGGCCAACCCGAAGGATTACCACCGTATTTCCGCGACCTTTCCGGGTGGAAGAGCGAATTTTGATGGAATCACGCATATGCTCTGCAGAGGACGCATCGTCGAAGCCAGCATGTTGTTTCATGTCTTCTTCGACCACTTTCAGCGCCTCACGCCCTGCATCACGTAACACCTTCGTGCCGACCTTTTCACCGAGCGCAGTAAGCTGCCGCTCCAGCTCGTCCAGCCCTTTTACGTCCATAGTGATCATGGTGAGGCGTCCCGGTAGTGAAAGGTAAAATCCCGCACGAGCCGGTACTGAATATTGCCGCTGGTCAGTACCGTTTTACTCTGCTGTATTCCACCCCGGACCACATGCTGCACGGGAAAACCCTCCAACTGGCCATGCACGATAGCGGTCCATTCCGCGCTGATTTTCTTATCCAGCTGTAACAGGCGGGTGTAGTCATTAAGCAGATGAATCGCTATCTGGAAGCGGCCCGCAATCAGACCTGTGCGTAACAGTCCGGCGTACAGTTCCGGATCCGAGATACACTGGTAAGTAATCCCCTCCTGCAGCTCATCAGGCAGGAGCAGAGGATAAACATCCAGCCCGCTCAGGCGTTCAAGTGCTGCCTTTAATGCCAGCTCGATCATGACGTGCGTCTGCCTCCCCTGTGATGATGATGCGGTCCGCAAGACGTTCAACGTTACGAACGGTATAAACCCGGTCAGACGTCGTTATTTTCCAGTCGATATCAATATTCAGGTTCGGATGAGTGGTAAAAAGACACGTTTCAACAACCTGCTGTTGATCCAGTGTGCGGACCTTTCTGCCCGACACCAGTTCGCGCTTCGCCCAGGCTTTCCCTGTCGCGATCAGTTGTTCCGGCAGATGTTCACCCAGCGGCCCCCGGCCGGATTGCATATACCCAATAGAAAGACGGCAGGTCATCTCTTCCGGCTTCAGGCTCATACGGTGTTCTCCTGCAACGGGAAAAGAAGGTGCCGGACCGCAGCCGTCTCCAGCCACTGACCGGTGAAACCATTCAGATACGCATCCCCGACCAGATACTGCATGGCCAGCTGGATATCTTCATCCGCCACAAAACCGCGTACCCCTTCCGGCAGCGCCTGCAGTTCGTCATCGCTTCCCACCAGTTTGCAGTAGTAGTCACGCTCAATACTCTTCTGCGCTGCCGCCACCATTTTAGTGAGCATGCCGTCATGCTCCGTGAAATCCGGCTCCAGACGGAGCTGGGTTTTCACATCATCCAATGTCAGTATCATGGTCATCGGCTCCCTTGCGGGGACTCAGCGCCTTTTCCGCATCTTCTGGCCATACCGCAATATGGCGTTCAACCAGTTTCTCTGCGTACTCAGCATCAAAACAGGCCGTATCACCGCGTGAATAACGATGATAGGGTCCCAGGAAAAAAACCGCTTTCTGCGCCACTTCTGCTCCCGTCAGGCCCGTGGCCCCGTTTGTTTCACTTCCGGTCAGATCAACACCTGTATCACCTGAACCCGCTGCAGTATTCTGACCGCCATCCCCGTCCACTGTATTTTCCGGCGTCAGTTCATCCGGCTTTTTCACATCACCGGCTGCAGCCGCCGCTGCCGCTGCTTTTGCCGCTTTCGTCGTCATCGTTTTGCTCCTGAAAAGAAAAAACCCGCTGCTGCGGGCCTGGGGAATTACGTGCTTTTACGCTGTGCGACCGTGGTCGCACAGAGTGCAGGACCGGTTAAAACAGCACTTTTGTCCCGAGAACAAGACCTTCCGGATGACGGAAGCCGATATCGTGCTCCGTCACCACGCGGATCAACGACTGGTTACGGGAGAACGCGGAAACCAGATTTCCGTCCCCGTCCTGATAGGAGGCTTCCTGCGAAAACGACACCTTCATGTTGCCGTCTTCACCGATTACCACGTCATTAAAGTCAGCGAAGTAAATTTCCGACTCTTTGCCTGCGTCACCGAGGTTTGCCGGGATAGCGCTGGTACGCTGAATCTGAAATCCCTTCAGGATCCCCTGCGCCATTTCCGGGTAGACCTTGTTACCGTTACCGTCGCGCAGACCGAACAGTTTCATGTAGGTACGGTTCGACATACCCCAGCCGCAGCTGATCATGTTGCTGTTGCCGTCCATAGCCATCAGGATGATGCTGTCGAGATAGGTATCAATCGTCTGCAGATTAACCTCTGCAGCAGCTTCCCACGGCAGCAGGCGGTTCCACTCAGTTGCCCGCGCTTTCATACCGACAGGCGTATCACCAGTACCGTCATCGCGCATAAAGGCTTTATCTTCACGAACAGAAATCGCGGTCAGAATATCCTGCAGGACCAGCTGCTCTACGTTGTAGCCAGCACGACCAATCAGCTGGTTGGAGATTGGCACCATCGCAATCATGGTTTTCGCAGTGAGTTTCACATCATCAAAGCGGGCTTCTGATACTTTCGCATCCTTGCCTTCCCCGGTGTAGCTCGCCGTCGCACCACCGGCCAGACGCGGCAGCGCCATATTGCCGTTCGGCAGCGGAATGGAGCGCGCGCCAAGCTTACGAACGATGGTGCGATCACGCAGCAGTTCGATCACCTCACTGTGGAGGTTTTGCGGAATAAGAACGCCACCTGACGCGGCGGCAGTGTTGATGGCCATCGAGACAGACTGGTCATTCAGTTCTTCAGCTGCAAATTTTGCAGCGTCCTGGACGTTACCCTGTGCTGCCGCAATCGACATCACCAGACGGGTCATGCCTGCGCCGGTATATTGCTTTGGCTCAGCCTTAATGCTGATACCTGGAGCCTGCTGTGTGCCTTTAACCGGTTTGGCGACAAGCGCTGCAGCACGTTCAGCCGCTTCCAGACGCTCAATCTTGGCGCTGATATCCGTGAACTGCTGCTGCAGGCTGGCAAATTCGGTTAACTGCTCCGCAGTCAGCGTACCGCCACCAGTTTCTACTGCCGCCAGTACCTGAACCTTCTGATTAATACCCGCACGTTCACGACGCAATTCTTCAATCTGTGGCATAGTTTTCTCTCTTTTTTGCATAAAAAAAGCAGCCAACAGGCTGCTTTCTGGTAATGACGCGTTAGCGCCGGGTTACATTCTGGTTTGCAGGTCCATCGCGGCTGCCTGCAACTTTATGGAAGTGGTTCTTTGAGGTTGTTTGTACTTTGCCGCAATGGCATTAATTGCGGACTGAGGATCCGAAACTTCATCGGCAAGACCAGCAGAAATGGCATCAGCGCCGAAATAGATTCCGGCCTGCGTGTTAATCACCGTCTGAGGGGCAAGATTCCGGTATTCCGCTACAGAGGTAATAAACGTCTCGTACATATCGTCAATCATCCTCTGGAACATTCCCCGAGCGTCTTCACTCAGTGGCTCATGTTGTGTACCGTTATTTTTGTTATCTCCCCGAAAAATCGTGGTGAATGTTAACCCCATTTGCTCTTCCATCCTGGAAGTATCCAGGTGTTCCATAATCACTCCAATCGAGCCGACTCCACTGGTCTGGCTGACTACAATTTTGCTGCAGGCCGAAGCGATAAAGTAAGCCGCAGAATAGGCGCTGTAGTTCACAATTGCAGTAATAGGCTTAGTTTGACGTGACTGGAAAATATAATCGGCCAGTTCCTTGCATCCAACCGCCGCACCACCACCAGAATTTATATCCAGCACAATTTCACTGATGGAAGGGTCATTTAATGCAGCATGCACCTGGCTACGTATGCGCTCATAGCTGGTAAGTTCAGAACACATTGCAGTAATTTGCCCACGACGCGGAACCAGAATGCCGTGAACAGGAATAACTGCCATTCCACCAGCTGGTTGAACCAAATCTGGCGCCTGATTGTTATCAGGATCCTGTGTCATGTGAATTCCAGCCCCTTCTGATAATCCCTGAATACGGGGAACCAGCACAGCTTTTACAGAATCCATTGTCTGTCGTGTCACGTAATGTGGAACACCAAAGACCATAGCCGCCAGATGCGGCAGATTAATTAAATTTTTTGTCATGATGTTTACCAGGTCAGCCCGCACTGCGGGTGATATTCAGTTTCTGGACAGAATAGAGTTGATTTCTGCCAGTTGTTTTGCTGTTGGCGTGTTATCGCCAGGTAAGATTTGTTTACTGTCGACCATATTCAGAGGCGTCAGGTATTTGTCCCCTCCGGCGATGGGTGGAAGGTTCTCCATGCGGCGAATGTCGTTAACCGATAACCAGCCCCACTGGCGACCTAAGGCATAAGATTCATAGCGTGACTTCTGATCCCCGCGCAGCAGGCCAGAAACATTGAATTCAATGTACAGATCACCGCGCTCGCTGGGTAAAAGCAGATCGCGCATTAATGCGCCTTCATGACGCTTCAGCCAGGCCAACAGCGTGTACATCACAAACTGCAGCCCCTGATGCTCAATGTTGTTATTTGTGGCTTTCGCCAGCATCTGCACCATATGAGGCGGGATTTTATAGAGCCGGCACACTTCCTCCACGCCCCATTGACGGGACTGTAACAACTGCGCTTTCTCATTATCCTGAGATAGCTGTTTGTAGCTCATCCCTTCCTGAAGCAATGCAACAGAGAATGCGTTCCTGACGCCGGAATACCTGTCCGTCCACTTTGCCAGCAGTCTGTCTATTGCATCCTGGTTTTTGATTGTCGCAGCTTCTTTTGGACGCTCAATAACACCGCTCATCGTCGTACCTCGACGAAAAACCTGAGCAGCATGTTCCTCCACAGCCAGGTTTAACCCAAGTACATCCGCATTTGTCTGGATTGGAGAACTGCCGATATAACCGTCGAGCGAAAATACTTTCACATGATGAATCATGCGCATTGGCAACGTTTCGCCAATTTCGGGGAGTTCATAATAGGGCATCCCGTCAGGCCCTTTCAGGACGATGACTTTTTTGGGATTAACCGGGATTAATTCCCTCGGGAAACCTTTCCCGTCCCTGTCGATAATCGAGTAACAATTGCCCTCCAGCCCTAACAAGCCCTGTTGTTGCTCAAAATACTCGAAAGAGGTGTCCTTTTTATTAGGCTGGGAATGTACAAGATCATAAACGGGGTGGTCAGTAGCTCGCTTACGGGCTCCGTTAGCACCTCGTCTGTAAAGCTCACACGGCAGTTGCGCTACAGATTCAGCCAGAAGAGTTACACATGCCCGAACAGCTGATAATGCCATCGCAGTTTCAGGAGTTATGATTATCCCAGCCTTACTCTGACTCGAACTCACTCCTCCCAGCATGGTTTCCCAGAATCCACTTCCTGATCGCGATTTACCCCGAAACATCTGGGGGATAAACATTACTCACCCCCTGGTTTGTGAAATCCTGTAGATAAGGATCTCGCAATTAAAAACGACCACAGCAG
>ERZ773208.2794-NODE-2794-length-11355-cov-4.772389_pt1 | contig 11355 bp, 3 predicted proteins | sample MGYA00581006_ERZ773208 | MGnify/ENA primary metagenome ERZ773208 (study PRJEB29015, sample SAMEA2737793) | human gut metagenome | biome: human gut; feature: human-associated habitat; material: faeces | place: China | collected 2012 ...
ACCCGTGTTACCGCCGTGAAAGGGCGATGTCTTAACCGCTTGACCACGGGGCCATTGTTTTCTAGTTCTGTAGCAGAACCGTTTTTAATATTATCATATAACTTTTATAATTGCAAGTCTTTTTTTCTTATTCTGTCAATTTTTTTACTAAAATTTTTTACAGTTTTTTACGATTTTTTAAAGCTCATTTTTTATAGCTTTTTTGAAAACATTTCTTACGTTCCATATTCTATTGTTTTATCTTTAATCTACACTGCAAAACTGCCGGCAGGATAAATCCCGCCGGCAGAAAAATCTGTATTTTACTTTTTATAACTGATCACCGTTCGTCAATCAAAACAACCGTTTCATTAAGAACGTTTTCTGCGTGATCTAAGAGTTACAGCAACTGCAGCGCCTGCTATACCAAGACATGCAATCCACAGCGCTATGTTTGTTGTATCACCTGTCTGAACTGCTCCGCCTTTGTTCGGCTGCTGTGGCTCATCTTTTATTTTCTCAAAACGAGCCTCAATCTTAATACCGTTCAGTTCTTTTGTGATTGCTGTATCGAAGTCAAACTTCTTATCTCCCACAAACCATCCGAGGAATTTGTATCCCTCTTTTGTCGGGTCTGCCGGTTTTGTCAGTTTTTCTCCGTCTTTTACTTTGACTTCTTTTCCGTTAAGTGTCACTGTCCATTCTTTCTCACCCGGTGTCGGTGTGTCGATCTTCTCAAAACGAGCTTCGATCTTAATACCGTTCAGTTCTTCTGTGATCGGTGTATCGAAGTTAAACTCTTTATCTCCTACAAACCATCCGAGGAATTTGTATCCCTCTTTTGTCGGATCTGCCGGTTTTGTCAGTTTTTCTCCGTCTTTTACTTTCACTTCGTTTCCGTCAAGCGTCACTGTCCAAAATTTCTCTTCCGGTGTCGGTTCGTCGATTTTCTCAAAACGAGCTTCGATCTTAATACCGTTCAGTTCTTCTGTGATCGGTGTATCGAAGTTAAACTCCTTATCTCCTACAAACCATCCGAGGAATTTATATCCTTCTTTTGTCGGGTCTGCCGGTTTTGTCAGTTTTTCTCCGTCTTTTACTTTTACTTCTTTTCCGTCAAGTGTCACTGTCCAAACTTTCTCTTCCGGTGTCGGAGCATCTGTTTTTGAAAGGAACATCTCTATAATGCCGACCTTAGCATCTGACCACTCAATTTTCACATCAAGAAGCACTGTCTCATTCGGAAGAACAAACTCATTCACTGTCTTGCCCAGTGTTCCGACAGGTTTCCATGTATCTGCTTCTGCTAATGTTCTCACACTTACAGTTGCATTTGAAATCGAATCTGCTCTCTGAACAATCTTAATCTTATTGCGGTCATTCTTCTCTGATACATGATAAACAAGGTTTCCGCTCTTTTCTGCCGGAACAAATGATGTCGCAAGATTCATATCTGACATATAAGAGAATTTTCCGTTTTGTGTATCGAGACATGAGCTTTCATATGTCGGATCGTTTTCGCTCGGAACATACGCTCCGTCATTGATCTCAAGCTCGCTGAAGCGAACCCACTTGTCAGAACCGACTTTTGTTCTTGTTACCTCGAATTTCAGGTAACGTGCATCTTTGTTAATGTTTGTTGCTTCTTTTGTATTATAAGAAGTTTCATGATTCGGAAGCACCGCTCCGATCTCGTCAGTATCATTCGCTTCTCCGTTATTTGGTCCATCCTGTGAACCGAGAGTCATGATTTCTTCCCATGTCTCTCCGTCTGTAGATACAGAGAATTTACCATGTCTGATATAGTCATGCTCGCTATCCTCGCAGACAGCTTTGAACTTATCGAAGTGGATTGTCTGTCCGAGATCGTATACGAACCAAACGCCTTCGTTCTGTGATGTCTGATAAACAGCCTCTGTTGCTCTGTTTCCGTCGAACGCTTTCTCAGGATCTGTGATCGTATAATTTCCGCTTTTTGAATGCAGTGATTTTTCTTTGAACTCTACCGTATTTACAACGAATTGTTTCAAATTGAATTTCACATCATCATTCGTCTTGTTGATCAGTCTGATATATCTTGCATCTCCCGGTTTCTTTGCATCATATGTTGTCCACTCATATGCATTGAGAGATGTTTCAAGGGTAAGCTTGTCTGCATTTTCAAGATTCTTCTGAATATCTTTAATCTCATGAATGCGGTCTAATTTTAAGCCGATATACTGATCTTTCTTTAAAGTAATATCATTCTTAGCTTCGATTTCAGCGCTTTCATCCAACAGATTTGCTCTGTATTCTTTGTAAGCGTCTACGTTTGTGTAAACTTTCGAGTTAAACCATACTTTAGAGTCAACGTCAAATTCTCTGATCGCAAACCAGTTTTTCTGTGTCGCATTATTCTTGATACGAACATACTGTGCCTGAATATCTTTGTCAGATACATCGATCTCTATCGTGCGTTTGTTTTCAAATGTTGCAACCTTTGTCCATTTCTGACCGTCAACCGACCACTCCAGATCACAGTTCTGCATATAATCTGCATGTGTATCATTATTACCCTGGACAATCTTGATCTTTCCAAGTGTGATCTTCTCGGACAGCTTCACTCCGAAATAATCACCTGCGATCATAGAGTCACCGTTTGTAGGATCTCCCTGTCTTACATTGTAATGTACGCTTGTGCCTTCATCACCGTCGATTGCATTATTTTCGTTTCCATTATTGTAAACAGTCCAACCTTCTGTTGTACGGATCACTTCTTTTGTAAACGTATCTGCCGCTCCGGGCTGCAAGTCTACTTTAAACTCACGCATAGAAGGCCATTTACCAGATCCTCCCACTCTCGAGCACTCATAACGAACTGCCGTAACGTTCTCGATTTCAAGTCCTGCCACATCAACTTTCGCAGCATATGGTCCGTATTCTTTTCCGTTTTCTAATTCTTTCCACTCATCAGAACCTTCTGCCTGATATTTCAGTTTTGCGTATCCGAATGTATCGTCCGGTTTCTCTTTTCCTGCGCCGTTTTCGATATGTACGCCGTAAATAGTCGTCGGTTTACTGAAGTTCACCTGATAATACTGTCCGACACCTTCTGCTCCGTTGTACCATGCATACGTACCGCTGTTGCCGTCAATAATATCTGCCGGTTTTCCGCTCTGCCATGTCTGAAAGCTTGCCTCTGCCGTAATTTTCAACGGTCTTTCAACATCGCCTGCCACATAATCGTTCATCGGATCTGACAATGCCGCTTCCAATGTTTTTGCCAGAGGGATCAAATGGGTCGATCCCGGAGTTACAACTGCCGGAGACGCATTGTACATCTCTTTTGTATATGTCTGGGAGGTCGCATAACTTCCCGAACCTGCCATATACAGATCAAACGCGCTCTGCATATCATTTTTCTGCATTGCATCCTGTGCCTGTGCAAAAGAACGGATTGCCGTACAGAGATCTTTCAAAGAGTTTGTAAACGGAAGGATTTCCGCTTTCATTGCCTCGTTTTTGCTCTTTGCATGGAAACCGTCGCAAGCTTCAATGATTGTTGTCATCTCTGCCACAAGCTGCGTTGTTGTTGCTTCTTCTACGTTTCCTGCTGCAAGCTGTGTTTTATAAGTATTGATCAGACCCTGAATTTCTTCTGACTCCGGCAATACAAGTCCATGTCCGTTCGGTTCCGGGTTAGACATATGTTTCGCAAGTGTATGAAGCTCTTCAGATGCATTTTCATCAATATACGCAAATGAATCCGCCCAGCTCTTATCCATATTAAATCCTGCGATATTCCAGCTATAATCCGCAACTGCGAAGATCGCCGGTTTCGATACTTCTGATTCCTGCATCGGGTTTGTCACCGCTCCCGCAAGATCTTCCGGATTTACATCTGTTTTAAGCTGCACACCTTTACCCATCATAAGACGTCCGTGATTAATGTCGTTTACAGGCCAGTTGAGCCAGAATAGCGGGGCACGACGTTTCTGACCGTCTGTCGTTCTATGAGTTCTGAAGTGATCAAGCGTTACCTGCTCGATCGGTTTACATACTGCTTCTCCTGTCCAGAAGATCTTGATATCTTCCGGGAATCCTTTGTCATACTCGTTCAGCTCTGCATAATTGCCGCCTGTACCGCCTGACTGCCATGAATGGTTATATCCTGCCGGACAGAATACTGTGTCATATACATCGCCTTTCTTTTTTGCCCACTCGGATACTTTTGTCATCATGTTGATCACGATCGTTCTCGGAAGGCTTCCGACGTCGTCGCCGAGTACTCCGAACTGACGCACGCCTGCATCGTACAACTGATCAAATTTGCGCAGAAGCGCCTGAATCTCCTGATCTGCCTGCGCCTGATTAAATCCTCCCATAAACGGGTGGGCTGTCCAAACGAAACGGCACTTAGAATCGTTTCCGACTTTTACCATTTCCTTGATCTTTGCCAGTTCTTCTTCCGGATATAAATCACGCCATTTTCCTTTGTGATACTCATCGTCTTTCGGAGCAAAGATATAAGACGTCATCTTATAATCTCCGCCGAATCTCATAAGAGACATTCTGTCCTCATTCGACCACGGAAGTCCGTAATATCCTTCGATAAATCCACGGATATTTACATCTGCATAATCTCTCATCTCAAAGTTGCGGATCGTAGTTCCGTCCATCTGATTGAAGATATGCTTCAAAGATGTGATGCCGTAAAATACCGCATCTGTATCTAATCCGAGGATTACGATCTCACCCTTATTAGATGCGAGGAAATAGGAACCGTGATGGTCAAACAAAGATTTATCTACTGTGTAATGCTCCTTCACATATTTATCTACATATCCGTCGGAGCCGTAGATACCTGCAAGGATATTCGTCTTGCCGTCAACTTTTGCATTGGTAACAGCAGCGCTCTCACTCTTGCCTTTGATCGAAAGAACTTCTGTCATTCGATTCTTTGTCACATCATCAACACCGTTTTCGTAAACAATATTCACTTCTCCGATGTCGAATCCCCCATCCTGATAAGTCATCTCATGGGGAGTCGGGTAGATCTGATATTCCACCCCTGAAACTTCTGCAGTCTGCACTGCGTCAGCTTCCTCTGCCTGTACGGTCAACGCCGACGGTGCAGCCGATGTAAGTACAACTGCCGCCGCAAGCAGACCTGCCCACAAGCCTCTTACTGTTTTCATTCTCTTTCTCATACATTTCCCTCTTTTTCTAGTTACTATAGTTGCCCACTATTCCTATTTTCTTATGATATCGCACTTTACATTTCAGTTATTTGCACTTTTTAGCAACCGATTTGTAATTTATGATAGTTTTCGCCTATTGCCCGGACTTCTTTTGTGCAATATGTTTATTCTATTTTCTTTATTTTGTTTATACTGCACAATTATCTCTTTTCTCTCCGCTTTCTTTGCAGTTTATATAGCAAAAACGTTGTTATAGATCATGAAAAACCGGAGACATTCTTTCATAAGTACAAAACTGCGTATAACCTGCTTTTCTCAGCATTTCCTTCGTTTCTTCTATATAAGCGCCCAAGTGTTCCGGTTTATGACTGTCGCTCCCTATTGTGACGATCTTTCCGCCAAGCTCTCTGTACCGTTTTAAAATTTCCACAGAAGGCGTCGTGTCAGAAAGGCCGTACCGATATGACGATGTATTCACTTCCAGACCTTTCCCATCCGCTATGACAACTTGCAAAATCTCTTCGACGATCGGTTTGATCTTTTCAAACGGATAGACGCCCTTTTCATCATAACGGGCGATCAGATCCATATGCCCAAGCACGCTGTAATCCTTGTATTCCCGAACGACCGACAGCATTTCCTCATAATACTTTTCATTATATTCCTTCTGCGTTTTCCCATTTCAATGATCCGAAGTTGTTTTCTTCTATCATTTTATCACAAAGCGAACCGTTTTTTCCATTCTAACATTTTTATATACGTTTCCTTTCCACACGCCGTAAAGCTGTAAACTTGCCTGCTGCGGCGCAGACGTCCTCCCTGAAGGTTCTGCGCGATCAGAAACCGGAATATCCGATAATGCAGAAAAGGATCGCCGCTCACACGACAATCCTTTTTAAGTATCAATTTTTTATTTTGATCTTTTCTGCGTATCTTTGTTTATCCGTTCTTTTTTCTCGTGATCATGACCACTGCGCCTGCCGCAAGTGCAAGTACAAACGGGAAGAGCGGCGCTGTTTCGTCTCCTGTCTTCGGAGGTGTCTTTCCATCCTCCTGCGGTGTCTGACCGCCGTCTTTTGTAACCGTTACTTTCACAGTGTCAGTTACTTTCACTGCATCCGCTCCGCTTCCCTGTGTCGCTGTCACTGTCAGCTTCGCTGTTCCTTTGCCGACTGCCTTTACATTGCCGTCAGCATCTACCGTTGCAACTTTTTTATCGGAAGAAGCCCATGCAAATGTTACATTTTCTGCCTTTTCCGGTGTGATCTTCGCTGTTGCCTTTGTTGTCTCGCCGACTTTCAGATCTGCTTTCTTAACTGACGCTTTCACGCCTGTAAGTACCACCGGTTTCTCCGGTTCCGGATCTGTTCCGCCGTCTTTTATTACCGTTACATCCACAGTAGCTGTTTTTGTTACCGCGCTGTCTCCGCTTCCCTGTGTCGCTGTCACAGTCAGCGTTGCTTTTCCTTCTGCAACCGCCTTAACGTTTCCGTCCTTATCTACTGTCGCAATCTTGTCATCGGAAGAAGTCCATGCAAGCTCTACGCCTTCTGCACCTTCCGGCATGATCGTTGCTGTTGCCTTTGTTGTCTCGCCGACTTTCAGTTCTGCCTTTTCAACTGACGCTTTCACGCCTGTAAGTACCGGTTTCTCCGGTTCCGGATCTGTTCCGCCGTCTTTTATTACCGTTACATCCACAGTAGCTGTTTTTGTTACCGCGCTGTCTCCGCTTCCCTGTGTCGCTGTCACAGTCAGCGTTGCTTTTCCTTCTGCAACCGCCTTAACGTTTCCGTCCTTATCTACTGTCGCAATCTTGTCATCGGAAGAAGTCCATGCAAGCTCTACGCCTTCTGCACCTTCCGGCATGATCGTTGCTGTTGCCTTTGTTGTCTCGCCGACTTTCAGTTCTGCCTTTTCAACTGACGCTTTCACGCCTGTAAGTACCGGTTTCTCCGGCTCTTCCGGTCTGTCCGGACGGATGATCGCTCCGCCGTCTTTCGCACCGTAAGCCTCGAACTCGACGATATGATCAGACGTACCCTGATTATTTTCTCTTCCGTTTACATAGACACGGATGTAGCGAGCTGTTACAGGTTCACTGTTTTCTGCGTTCCACATCTCTTTGCCTGCTGCCGTCTCGACATAAAACTCATCTTTGCCCGCGCCCTGTTTATGTACATTGTCTTTATCGGAGTTATATACCGTTGTCGTTTTGTCTGCCGCAAAGTTCTCGTCTGTACTTAACTGGATCACTGTCGGTCCGTATTTTCTTGAACCATCCCAGTATCTTGTCATATGGATCTTCATCAGATCATACTCGTCTCCGAGATCGAACTGCACGTAACGGGAATGGTTCTGGCTGTCGCTCGTATCTGTCAGCTCCAGATAATTCGCCGTACTCTTCACGCCGTCGTTTACCATGCTAAACGGTCTGTCCGGTTTCTCTGCCACTGCCGTATTAACAGTTGCATCATAAGCGGTAACTTTTACTTTCGGATTGTTCTTTGCAAGAACAACATTATCTTCTGTATCGATCAGATCTTTCACTTCATCATATGCAAGCGATCTGTCGAGAACTGTAATATAAGAAACTTCGTCTTTTGTCAGACCCTGCGCAAATATCGTTTCGCCTTTTGCGATCTCCGGATTTGCTTTATCTTCGCTGTATGTTGAAGCAACCACTTTTCCGTCAAGGTAAAGTTTGATCATTCCGTTAATTTCTTTTACAGCAGAGAATTGATGCTCTTTACCGTCAGCCGCAATTCCTTTCGTCTCGCTTGTGTAGCTGTCGTTTGCTTTATCAACCGTCTTCTGATCATATTTCGATGTGATCTTCATATTGTTAAACTCAAACGTCAGATATCCTTCGCCGTCAATGCCGACTTTATAAGCGCCTTTCTGCTCTGCAAGTACCACGTCTTTTGAATCTGTCTTGATCTTACCTGTTACAGTAAATCCGCCGTGTCCGTCGACAGAGTATTTCGCTTTTGTCGATACAGCTCCGTCTTTCAGATCATCGCTGATCACTCCTGTTATGATGCCGTCTTTAAACGCATCATTCTGCGCGCTTACTTTTGAAGTATTTCCGACAGTATCTTTCACGCCGTCTACACTTACGCTCACTGTCCGGGCATCTTTCAGTTCCTTATCCAAAGTCAGTTTCACTGTACGTCTGTCGGCTTTCAATTCTGCCTTTGTCACTTCGTATCCGTCTACCTTAAACATTCCCGCTTCCGGCGTACGGATCGTCTCGTCAAATTCAACTTCTGCTTCTTTTCCGTTTCCTTCTACAGAAAGGATTTTCGCAGGAGTTTCATCTTTCTCACCAAACTGCAGGATCAAAACTTCCTTCGGATTAAGCGTGTATGTCACTTCCTTGCCATATGTAAGCGGTTCATCTGTCTGGTGTCTCTGATCTCCTACGACAACCTTTCCGTAAACAGTTCCGAGATCTTCTCCGACGCCGATCAGTCTGTCATAAGTTACTTTATAACTTTGTGCTTCATTCTTCGGATTTCTGATCGAGAGAATTCCCTCTTTTCCGTTCCAGCAGGAATATCCGTAAACATTTCCGTCATTCGGTTTTCCGCCGAACATCTGTGATTTCTGAAGAATGTCGAAATTGTCTTCGATCCATTTTGCCGCTTCCGCGTTGATCTGCCATTTATTGTCATCAAACATGGAGTAACTATAATAATACTCCCAGAATGCCGTTCCTCTCGTTCCGAGCATATACAGGTGATTTCTCATCTCATCATCTGTATATTTGATATCCGGTCTATGATAAGCATCGTTTGCAGTCAATCCGTAAACCGGGTCATGGTTATAAAAATATTTGTTCGGAAGCTGCCACTCTCTTTCATTTAAGAAGTTATAATAAGCGTTGTCACGGTATGTAAGCATCGCTTCTTCATCCGTTGCATTAAAGCTATCCGTATAACCTGTATCTCCCGTATTCTGCATCCATACGCTGTTCACCCACTGAACGTGCCACGGACTCGGGTTTGTGTAAGAAGTCATATTAAGCCAAAGGTCTTTTCCCGCTCTGTTGTCACGCATATCTTCAAAAATATCCGTCCATCTCTCGTATGTCTCTGAAATCGTATAAAGCGGATTACCTGTCACATAATATTCGGACTGCTCTGTCGATGGATTTAAGAGCATTCCATCCAGTTTCCAGTAGTTGATATCAAACTTATCCTGATACTCGCAGAAAACATCTTTATTCAATTTCGTCAGATATCTCGCATCAGAAATATTAATATCTCCACCCGATTGATTATTTACAGAACCCAAACCATTACTTGCAATCCAATTCGCAATCGTTCTTTCTGTTCCATATCCGCCTCTTGGTCCAAGCCACAGTCCGAAGTTGGACGCAAGCTGATTCACCTGCAGACTGGAGTTGTAAAGCTCATTCGGAAACTTATTATTAAAATCCCAGAAGGAGCTGTAATTCGTCCATCCATCGTCTACAACATAAGAATCAAGAGGAGCTATCCCGTACTGTGTGAATCCTTTCTCAATCTCGAAGAAACTCTTCTGAATAATCTCGTCCGTGATCTCCTTCATGTTGTCGTACCATGAGTTGTACTGCTGACGGAACTCCGTATCTATTGCGATCGTCTCGATATATTCATAGAAATCGCTCTGTGTCACGCTGTAATCTCTGCTTCGGGCAGCTCCTACGACAGCGTCCCACGTCGTCATCTTTCCGTTTTCGTTTCCTTCGTTATACTCAAACTTATCATCGGATTTCAATGATTTTCCATAGTAGTAACGGATAAAGGAATTAGAACCTTTAATTTTGTTCTCTGTCTCCGGGAACTCACATCCCCAGTACATCGCACCTACATAGTACGGCTGTCCAAGCTCCAGATAATCGCCTTTCATTCCGCCCATGTCAGGATTGTCCGCCATAGTGTCACTGATCGTCCAGTATTCATTCTGTTTCAGATCAGTCTGTGCGATGTTCATATTTTCCAGATCGATATAATCGATCTTCGCTTTTTCTGCCTGCCCTTCCCCAACAGAAATATCGAGGTGTTTTCTCATGAAAGAATCTCCGTCTTTCATCGTGATCACTTCTTTGATCGTGTAATCTACACCTCTTACTCTCTTCGGCTCAAACGTAAACGTCAGCGTTTTCACTCCGTCCTTTTCTGTCAGTTGAGGTTCGCCCTGCACTTTCATTTCGCTCGTCTTAAGCTGTGTCGCGTTATCCACTACAGGGAACGTCGCTGTATCTTCAAAAAAGTCAAATTCCGAACAGCAGGCTACGTCTTTGCTTACATTTGAATCTGACGGGTCATGACAGTCAACAAACTCGATACGCACACATTTTGCCGTAACCTTCTCTTTCAAATTTACATATGTTTCTTTTTTATTATCAAAAGAACCTTCTGCAACCGGCTGTGCATCTGTTGCCTGTTTTAACGCATCAATACTGTCTCCTGTATAGATTTTATAACTTTTTACATGTCCGCTCACTGTCGGATTTCCTTGAGCATCTACTCTCTGCTGGTAGCGAAGAGACTGGAACGACTTCTCTGCACCAAAATCGACATAAATATTATGCGGATATTTCCGTTCGGCATCTGTGCCTTCGTTATATTTAGAATGATAATAAGTATCATTCTTTCCATCAAACATCTTATCCGCTCCGCCATTCGCTCCTTCATTAGTCGCAACGCTGTCCGCCTCTGCTGTCCAACCATTGGTATCTAATTTTTTCTTAGGCGCTACGAATCCGCTGTCTTCCCCTTCGGAATTATTGTCAAGCGTGTTGATTATAAACTCTTCACTGCCCGCCTGCGGTGTGAACACAGTCGGAGTCGTTCCGGTACGATAGTTTGTAATCTCTTTTGTTGACAATACTTTGTCCGCGCTCAAACTGAACGTTCTTTTTAAATATTCATTTCCGAAAACATAAGAGCCGTCAGTCTTTTCAAGCGTTACGACACCGCTTTTCTTCTCAGGTATCTGACCCTGCTCTGCCGCAGTATCTTCCGCATGAACTGTCTGAGCCATAAACGGAAGGGCTCCGCCGGTTGTCAGCGATACCGCGAGAACCGCAGCCATTCCCTTATGGAACATTCTCTTTTTCATAAACTTCTCTCCTTCTTTTTAAAATGTAATGTACGAATGTGCTCACCACATTACTCCCATCATCTTATAAATGATAGCATTACCCCCC
>ERZ773208.2795-NODE-2795-length-11354-cov-4.757678_pt1 | contig 11354 bp, 5 predicted proteins | sample MGYA00581006_ERZ773208 | MGnify/ENA primary metagenome ERZ773208 (study PRJEB29015, sample SAMEA2737793) | human gut metagenome | biome: human gut; feature: human-associated habitat; material: faeces | place: China | collected 2012 ...
ACAAAAGCCCCCGAAACTCAGACCATATCGGTTCTGAATTCCGGGGGCAAAGGTAGGAAGAATGTTTGGTTCCTACTTGGTAGTCGGTTGGTAGGCTACCAACTGGTATTACCCTACAATTCGCTCCAATTTCTTATAATAAAGCATAGCAGCTTTAGTATCACAGTGCTTCTGATAGGCACTCTGCAAAGCACCTTTATCACAATGCCACAACTCAGCAAAAGGCTTCCACATGCACATTCTCTGCACCTTCCCCGACAGGAATGCAACAATCACGCTACGCTGAGTCCACGACTGGTTCCTCAAGGCATAGGATGCCCCTAGGATACCAGCTTCTGAAAGCCTATCCAACAAGTTTCTCATCTCTGGAAAGTCCAAAGATATAGGCAACAACGGCTCATTCCCACAAGCCCTATTATTGTCAACACCACAAAGAGAAGATTCCATCTCTCTTATCATCACCTCCAAGGTACTAGCCTCGGTCATTACTTTTTTCAACTGCGCTTTCAGGTTATTAATTTCTGTTAAAATTATTTTTTCAGTCTTCATAGAGTATTTATTAAATAAATACCGATTTTGACGTGTTCGTTCCGCATAAGGCCTTACACCAAAATTGCCCATGCAAGATCGGTTTTTGGTTGATAAATAGACAAAAAAATGCCCGTCTCCAACAAGTGAAAACTCGTCAGAGGCGGGACATTCATTTATCTTTCAAATACAAAGGTATAACAATTTTCTCGAATTACAAAGAATTTCTGAAATAATACTAAGAAAGACTCATTTTTTCTTTCGTTTTAAAACTAAATCACATAAAAAGTGAATTTCTTAGATATATTTGTTCTGAACTTTCGCATGTGGTTCAGTATATTTATAAACAAGCAAGTTGATATTTATTCACTTGCGAAACTTTAGTAAAGAGTCCACTTGAAAAAGTCATTTTTACGAAAACGTGCCATTGATTGTCAATAAGTTACAAAGACAAAAAAATATGATTCGGGAATTTTTCAAGTGGACTCAGTAAATTTACGGTAGGTGCATCGCTCTACACAATCCTTATTTCATTGCAATCTTGATAGAATCCTTACCCACTTTGGCGATAACCAAAGACTCGGAAACGGCATAAGAGGCAGCACCATTATTACTTTTTTTGATTGCTTTTTCAAGAGAGGAAGCTCTCTGATATTCCGCTTCCTCTCTTAATTATTATCTACTGAAAGATTTTCTGAATCATCTTCTCAATACATTTTGCATCGTCAAGTGTATAGACATTCATTGCTTCATGCTCTGAAGGTTTCTTCATTCCCCACCATTCCCTGAGATTGGCACCTCGGGTTGATGACATGATGAACGAATTGAGAACAATCTGCTTATCGCCTGCACTTGGCGCAAGACGTACCTCCAAATCCTTGATTTTCTCATAGAATTTAATCTTTGGATCATCTGGCATAATATGCATCAAACCCTTCGGGTCGATAAAGCTGATATACTGCTTATCATCGGTATCAATCCAGAATATATAGTCTGGATAGAAATTACCCGCTTCAAAGAAGCCCATACCTACCTTGCTCTTGTTACGAAGCAAGAAGAGTGATTTATCCTTCCATTCTGCACCATGATTCTTCATGTAGCAGTCGAGAAGATCCACGAAGGTTTTCTCGTCTTCATTCAGCTGAACTGGAGAGACCTGTATCTTCAGATTGTTCTTCTTTACGCATACTAGAGGAGCATAGAGATGATGGCGGAAATCGAACAGTACGAACTGTTTGGCAAGCGTACTCTTTTCATATTCCGATATACCTCTATCTGTTGCCAATATCGTTGCAGCATCCGAAATGAACCTGTTGAGTTCTTCACCACAGTCACCGCCCACTTCTTCGGTCAGATTGATTCTATATTCATCCACGAAGTTGTTGTCGGTAGCCTCCAGCTCTCCATACTCCAGGTATTTGTCTTCCCATGCCTCTTTCTCAAACTTAAAGAATCTATCCATATAAATCTTTAAAGCCATAATCGCAAAGTCAGTTACTTCTTCCCGGCGCTTGATGCTGTCTATCTTCAGATGGTCAGCAGGTACGATATACTGATACCATTCTCTATCTCCAAGAATAGAAGGCAATCTGTCTCTATCAATCGTGATATTGAAGTAGAGTTTCTCATTTTTATACATTTCGATTTCATCGAATATGCGATAATAATCGAGCAATGGGATGTTCACTTCCGGCATATCTATAGGCTTGTTATTCACCTCTATGCGCATATCAATAGAGCCACTGGATTCTATTGCCTGTACCTTGCTGCGGCAATCGAGTTTAACAGGATTTTTCATAAGATAGCTCTTGAAATTCTCGCCTGGCTTATCCAACAGCTTGCGTTCAGCATCTCTCTTGAATATCTTGCCGCTTTTAACTCGTATTACACGGAGCTTTTTAGCTTTGGCTTCCTGATAACGAGACACCGTAGGCAGGGTAATCTCCGTAATCTGGTCGTTGCTTGGCACATCTTCCAACTCCAGGAATGCCTTGAATTCCTCCATGTAGTTAGCCTTTACTCCAAAGATAGTCAACGTTTCCAATTTACCAATGTATTTTGGTGCCTGAACACCAGGAATATTGATAGCTCGGCTACGCTTCAGCATACCATTATAACCTTTCAGACGCACACCACGACCAAACATCTGGATAGCCTGGGAACCTTCACCTTTAGCAAAATTGATAAGACCCATGGTGCTCACTCGCCAACTGTTCCAGCCTTCGGTAAACTTTCTAGAACCTATCAGGACGTTGATCTTGGAATCCTTGCGATTGATGGATTCAAAAAGCGAATCATTGTTGAATGATTCACTCTTCGTAACAACTCCCTTGGTTTCACAGGATTTAATCAGCTTTGCTGTATCTCCGATACTGATCACGCCAAAGTAATCACCATCCTCGCCAATACGCATGCCTATCTCACCTGCCTTACTCAGATGGTCGAGGTGAAGACGTGGTTCATCTGCATGACTTGTCGTATTGAAAAGCGAATGCAATATGTCTTCATAGAGCACCTGTCCATCAGGCGTATTACCCCCATTCAACTCGTAGAGAGGATTGAAATCATGCGAGAAGATATCAATGCCCTTGGCATCGATAAGACCCGTATTCTGCTGCACCACCAGGTTGATGCGCTGGACAGTTTGACGCTTGTAGCGAACAAACTGATCAATGAACATGATGACATCTTCAACATCTGTGAGACTTTCATCCTTGTTTGCCTTGTTCACGCTATTACCCACAAACACCAGCAGCGGATTTTCTATTCTGAAAGGAGCCAGCTCCTTGCCATATTCCAAGAAGCATTTCTTCTGCTGATAGAAGCTGAGAAGACAACCGGTCAGGTAAAGCAGACGGGAATCTTCGCTGATATCGGCATTCTTCAGGTTATAGATACGATAATCCTTACCATATCCATCATTATAGAAATGCTTATAGGAGTAATCGAAGAGGATTGCTTTCTGATAATCCTCCACGTTTTCCCGGTCTTTCTTATTTGTTTTCTTGCCTGCTAGAGCCTGCTTGAATGTGGCTGAATACTCAAAGGTAAAGCCATCCTCAGCCATTTTCTGACGGTAGCTAACCCATTTTTCTCCACCTACCAAACCACGATGGCCTTCATCCACCAACAACAGATTATTGGTTTCAAAACTATCCACGCTGACCGTCTTGTCCTTGCCGACATCATCAAGCTTATTTATATCAATAATCAGTACTTCATTGCCATCAAATTTTAACGGACCTTCCTTGACAAAGATTTTGGCAGGTATCCCCGATATCTTCAGTTCCTCCAGATGCTGGCGGCTCATGCCCTCATTCGGAGTCAGCAAGATGACATTATTGATATCTATGCTCGCATTGATGCGTTTAGCTCGCTTCAGATAATATGAAAACTGCAAGATATTGACATGCAGAATCAGCGTTTTACCAGAACCAGTAGCCGACATGTAGGCAAGTTTATTCATCTTTGCCAAATCAAAGTCCTGGAAGCCTATCTGCCCCAAAGTATGGTCATCTTCATCATGAAGGAAATCCGTCAGTTCCTGCTGGAAGGCTTCCTTATCAGAAAACCAACGATCCAGGTAAATCTCCGTGAAAAGGAGGCTGAGATACTGGAAATATTTCCAGGTCAGTCCGCCTCTGTTTTCACCGATTTTCTGTGTATATCGTCTGATGTTTTCATCATACACTCGCAGTTTGGTTTCCGGTATTCTGCATCCAGGCTGTTTGAAGAAGTATTCAATGAACAGGGTATTACCAGTAGATTCATTGATACCTTCCTCTTCCGGCAGGTTCATCTGTCTCGCCAGCTGCTTCATATCCGTGATACCCAACTCTCGCTGCATGAATTTGAAGAGCACCAATTTTTCATCAAAGCGCAATTCCTGCACCTGATTCTTTTTAGTCCTAGCCATAATTACATTTCTTCAAACATACGTTTATTAAATTCCTGCTCTGTCAGAACTACCTTCCATGATTCATCTGATGTACGAAGATTCTCCAGATTGTTGTCTCCATTTACATAGATAATATCATACTCTCGGTCGAGCGGATTGATGCGATACTTCTCGAAATAGGCATCCAGGGCTGCATTGCTGGCCATTAAATCATCGCTGATGGTACGCCAGATGACCAGTGCCTTACGACCGTCTGGGAGCGTTCCTTCTATCTGGCGGAAGGCAAACTGGGTGCCTTTTACCAAATCTACAGCACCTTCGTACATTGGCTTTGCAGCAGGGAGGCTGTCATAGGTTCTGATGATACCCTGATGCTTGACAGTAAGACCTATCAAATAGTTGAAGGTCTCGCAAACATCCACCTTACGAAGCTTCATCTCATTCTTCTCCGTGATGTTCATCTCGTAGCTAAATGGAGCCTTAAATGCATCCAAATTCAACAAGCTGCCCTTTGCTTCAAAATCAAGCATATAGTTGATGGTGTAGTCATCACCAAAGAGGCTTGCCAAGCTTTCATCTTTCTTCAACTGGATGTTGTTCAGGGCATCTTCGTATGACTCTAGACAAAAATATTTTAAAATATGGCTCACCCCTTCATTTCGTTTGATAGGTTTGCCATTTTTCCACCCCTTAGTATCAACATCATAGATAGCTTTTTTTACACGATGTATAGTGGCTGTATCAAAATAGCTACCCATTTCTAACATTATATATTTTCGATGTCCCTCATCCAATCTATTTTGTAACAAAACAGCATGAGCTGTTGTTCCAGAACCACCAAAGAAGTCCAAGACAACACCTTCTTTTTTATCAGAAAGACCTGCACAAACACATTCTAGTACATTAAAAATAGATTTTGGGTACTTGAACGGTACTTTCATATTTGTAAGCAAAGCAGAGCCATAGCTATTAGCAGAATATTTTTTATCTGTCCAAGTTGTTTTATGGCGAAATCTCTTTTTGGTTCTCATGATGTCGATTTCATTATTCGGAAGTTTTTTCACCCACAGTTCCGAATTAATAATTGCATCAACTGTTTTTACTTCAAAAACCCATTTCTTCTCTACTCCATTATTATCAATTGGATATACCTCAATAGTGCCGTCCTCTAAATTAACATTCCTGCCTTGCGGATGGAAATCTTTAGGACAGACCTCTCCATGACCTACTATTCGATTATTTTTTACAAAAATTGGATAAAAGCAATTAGCTGCATCTTCCCTTAAATTGCTATTACCAGAATTGTCTCTAAATGTTCGGACATCCCATTCTTCTTTCTCTCTATCTTCTAATCCTATTAAATTTTTTATATTAGGAAAAACGAATACAGCAAACTCATTGGTAAACGAAAAATTGTCACCCTGCTGACCTGAAGGATTGTGTATAACAGTGACTGTAGTAATCTGCTTTGTCGGTTCTACAATTCTCAACAATTCGCATAATCGTGTTTGCTCGATTTCATCAATAGCAATTATTTCTACTCCATCCGTATTTAATAACTTTGAAGATAGAAAAAGTCTTCCTTCCATAAGACTAAGCCATGACGAATGCTTAAATGTATTCTTATACAAGATTTCACTTGTTTTTGCATTATATGGAGGATCCGTATAAATACATTTTATAGCTTTATTGTATCTTTCTGTTAGCAAATTCAACCCATGGAAGTTGTCGCTTTTTATCATCAATCCTCCCGTCTCCTTATCCAAATCATCATACTCAGCAAGAAGTCTATTCTTAAACTCCTCACTAAAGTGTTTGGTATCCACAATAAGGTTCTGATTTTGCTTCAAAAAGAGCACAGAAGGTACTGGGGTGAAAGGTTCTGTATGCTCCAAATCTAGCTGAATTTCATCAATAGCATACATATCAATCCACTCCTGTACTTGCGCCTTGTTCTGGCGAATTTCATCATAATACTCCTCTGGAATACGGTCGAGCGTAATACACCAGTTAGTCTCTACGACAAACTTTTTCTTCAACCAGAGTTTCTTCTGGAAGTTCTCAATCTGCGCCAAGAACTTGATAATAACACGGCCTACCTGCTTGATAGCACGAACCTTAGCGATATAAGTCTCCACACGAGCCTCATTTTCTGTATCAAGGTCATCAAGGTGCATCACCTCGTTCTTGATAAAGAAATCAAGCTCTCGTGACAAGAAACCACCCAGGTCTTTGTGAATGAAGTAATCAAAAGTATTCTTTGCCACATACGCCTTCAAGTGCTTATCCAAAAGACTTATCTGGTCCTTTGCCTTGGCATCGGGATTCGTAATGCGCAACAATTCCAGCATAACAGCAGTTGGTTGCGTACTGAGCCACTGCTTAATTTCTACTTTATTCTTTTCTGAATAATCTACTTTCTTTTTCTTCTTACCTTCCTCGTCCGTCTTCACTTCTGCTTCTTTAGGCACATCAAAGATAAAGCGGATATTAACGGTCTTTTCCTCTTCGTTATATTCGAATGTCTTTACGCCAGGATACTTCTCTTCATCTTCTGTAAAGAGCATGAATTCGCGCTTTTTATTCTTGTCTTCCTTGTTGTTGTTCTGCTCTGTTGTAGCATCTACCAAAAGGAAATGAACCGTATAATCGCCAGCGGTAAAAGTATAATCTTTGAAATTCTCAGACGTCTTGATATAGTACTGGTCTTGATTAGCCCAGTACAACTTTACTTCCTCACCCTCGTAAGGAATAGCATAGACACCCTCCTTATAGCGGCGCTTGCTGATGAAATCTCCCTCATCATAGTAGCGGCTAAAGAAGTTGTAAAGCGCACTATATACGTCACTCTCCAAGGCACTCAAATCTGTGCCTTGCTGCAGTTGAGCCTTTAATTCCTTGTATTTAGGATTATTCTCAGGCAATGCACCAAAGGCAGCAGCCTGCTGTTCTATCTCAGCAATCTGCTTTCTGAGTTCATCCTTATTTCCCTGAGCAAAAGGCTCTAGTGTTTCTCTGATTTGCCTTGGAAGCCCTTCGGTAAAAAACTTCTGAATTTCCTTGCGTCGAATATTGAGGATTCGGTAGATACCGAAGTCAAGATCAGACTTATCCAATTCAAACATCTGGTTCAATAGTTCAATGAACCTTATCATTCTTTCATTCATATATGCTTTTATTTTTTAGACTCTCGTTGAAAAATGTATAATAAATACCTTGGCAGAATCAGCTTGAGATATGATACGTTTCTGCAGTTCTGCTATCATGTTGCGGCGCATGATACTGACATCATCCTCCTTGTCATCCAGCTCGTTACGAAGGCGACGCTTCTTGCGATTCAGTTCATCCACATGCTGCTGGGCCTCTAACTTGGCCTGTATGCTATCAGCCCGCAAGGCATCCCGTTCTGCCTGAAGAATAGCCTTTTTGACAGTAGATAACTCTTCTTCCAATCCATTGAGCATATCACGTTCCCAGTTGAAGATACGAGTCTCTTCCTGCTGGAAGTAACCGAGATTGCGTTCATCTATCATTTTCAGTTTTGCAGCGCAGCGGCGTTCACTGTTCTGCTGCAAACTGTCGAGGATGCGAGGAGGAATAGCTTCTACCGGCGATTCACGACCACCATTCAAAAACAGCTTTTCGCAGTCATCCTGAGAAAGCGTTCTGCCCTGTTCTGTCAAGGCCGTGAAGATAGTATATTGCTCTTCTTCAACCGAAGCAACTTTCAGCTGCGCCATAATCAGATAACCTTCCTGGTCCTGTAGATACTCTGGCAAGGTGGCATTCATCTGCATAGCCTTCTCTGAGAAATGGATTTCAGCACCATCTTCCGTTTCCAGCGAAAGTGCCGTATTCAGCACATGCTGTGCCAGCGGATGAGACAATCGGTAAGGAACACCTTCGGAATCTGATGCATTCAGCATACAGTAAACACCCTTCTTGCAACCAGCTACCGGCACTTGAAGACGGAAGGTATGCTTCGCATCATCAAAAACAGCTTCAGAGGAGAGCACAAACTTGGTCAATTCCCAGAAGATATGCTGATAACGGTTCAGGAAGGCACCTGTTGCATCCTTGGTGGTACGCAAATGTTCCTGCACGTTAATATCAAAATGCTCAATCACCTGCTTGCGCACTTCATCCATGCGGGTATCAATCTCTTCCAGCATATCATTCTGCAATTTCTCAAATGCGGCATCAATCTCTTCCTTGGAACGACACTGCTGGTAAATCTGCAGGATGCGGCTTTCAAAGTCTATACTGTCTGCCTTGCCAAGCACTTCATCACTGGCTCCGAAGACATCATCAAAGAGTTTAAACTTTTTACAAAGCAAATCAAAAACGCGAACATCCGCATAGTTGCGAGTATTGATGAAGTTTACCACCACCACATCATATTTCTGTCCATAACGATGACATCTACCTATGCGCTGTTCGATTCGTTGAGGATTCCACGGCAGGTCATAGTTGATGACTAAGGAGCAAAATTGCAAATTCAGTCCTTCAGAAGCGGCTTCGGTGGCTATCATAATTTCGGCAGAGTTCTTGAAATAATCCACAATGGCAGCACGCCTGTCGGCAGCCTTGATACCACTCACCTTGTCAGGATGGGCATCGCACCATTTCTTGTATATTTCGTTGGTCTGCGGCTCGCTGGCCTTGCCGTTGAAAAGCACAATCTTGCCTTCATATCCATTAGCTTCCAAGCTATCACGGAGGAAAGCCTGGGTCTTGGTAGATTCCGTGAAGATGAGTGCCTTGCGCTGGGCGCCTGACTTAGACTGAATCTTGAAACTTTCTTTCAAAGCAGCCAGCAGGGCTTCCGCCTTCGACTCCTTGCGAATCTTCTTAGCCTTCGCTATGAAAGAATTGAGAAGAGCAATCTCAGCCTTTAACTTAGGAATACTGATAGAATCATCCTCATCAAACATATCAGTCTCTTCGTAACTATCCTCTGTATCCTCCTCAACATCAGCTATAAAATCAGGTTCATCATCGCCGAGAAGTTCATCGGCATCAAAACGTTCCATCTGTTCCTTCTTGAGCATTCTTTCCAAACGTTCACGTATATGCGTTAATGTGGAGATAAGTGCAAATATGGATGATGCCAGAATCTTGCGGATAATCATGGTTGTCAGCTTACGCTGTCCGGCTGGAACACTATAAATATCTTCTCTTCTCAGAAACTCTGAAACATCCTCATACAGTTCATACTCCTCATCGGTACTTGTAAACTTCTGCGTCAAAGGGAGTCGCTTGGTATAATTGATATATTCCTTTACATTCTTGCGAAGTGTACGGGTAAAGAGAGGCTTGATACGGAATCTCAGCTCGTCTATATTCTCACCATTGCCATAATCACGGCGGAAGGTCTTTTCGCTGCCAAAGAAATTCGGGTCTATGACTGTGGTCAGACCATAGAGTTCCATCAGGGAATTCTGGAATGGAGTAGCCGTAAGCAGGAGTTTCTTGGTTCCTGCCAGGGCATCTCGAACATCAGCGGCAGTGCGTGCAGACTTTCTATAAACATTTCTCAGTTTATGAGCCTCATCCACAATAGCCAAATCGAAGCCATGGCGCAATACCTCTGCCTTCTTCTTGGCAGCAAAGTTATAGGAACAGATAATAACCCGATTGTAAGAGAATGGATTTTTACCTTCCGCAACATACGCATTAAAGACCTTTGCATCAAGGATTTCGCTGGCTATACCAAACTTCTCTGCAAGTTCAAAACTCCATTGTTTTCTCAGAGAAGCTGGACATACGATAATGATTTTACGTTTGCCTGTGGACCACATCTGACAGAGTACAAGTCCTGCTTCTATCGTCTTTCCCAATCCCACTTCATCAGCAAGGACGACACCTTTACTCAGTGGAGACTTAAAGGCAAACAGAGCCGCATCAATCTGGTGTGGATTGATGTCAACAGCAGAATTAAGCAGAGACTGCGACAGATTCTGCAAATTGTCGCCTACAGATTTCTGCGAGAGCAGTTGGGCATAGTATTTAGCGTGATATCGAGTAATCATTTCGTTCTGTTTCGTTTTAACTGCAAAAATACTATTTTTTTTGGTAATTATACACATTTTATGTGTATTTTATTAGTAGAGAAAAGAGAATTAACGGAAATTAAAAGACATGCCAAAAGAAAAGCCCGCTATTCTTCACGAACGACGGGCTTCTGTAAACAAATTAATTTTAAAGTTATGTATCTCTTATAATTAAAGAGATAAGATTTATAAATATACATATTCTAGATAACTTATACAAGAATTGGGTGATTTTTTAAATTAAATTAAACTTCCAAGAGAAAATGCCGCAATCCTTGCTTCAGCCTCTTCATCCATTCTGCCAGCTTGGGAGAAGAGCTCTTTATAACTATTGTTTCATTTACATACACCATAAGTCTATTGTTTTAATTTGGGGGCAAAAATACTACTTAAATTTGAATTCACGAAGCATTTTAACTGAAAATTCTCTCCGACCTCCAATAAATCGATAAGTCGGCGCTCTGTGTCTGAAAAATCCGGCATAATCTTATCTGTTTTGTTAATATTCAAAATGCAAAGTAAATGAATATTAGCCTAACAGACAAGTTTTCGGAGTATTTTTAGTTTTCTTTGGCCTTTGAAAATGGTTAGGGCAACAGTCGACTAATATGTGTCCAATTCAAATTGTGTACGAACTCGTACACTTTTGAATAATCAGGAAATAAAATGTAATTTCCCCCAAGTTGGGGGAAATTTATAACTACCTGGGAATAAGGAGTATAGGACTTTTTGATATAATAGAGATTCGTCTTAGATTTGCCCTTATCCTTTCAGCTGCTGTAACTGGCTCTCCGACAATCCTGTTATTTCCATCACCGTGGCAGCATCCATACCATTTGCCAGCATCTTTCTGGCAATCTCAAGGCTTCGCTTGT
>ERZ773208.2797-NODE-2797-length-11349-cov-3.629981_pt1 | contig 11349 bp, 8 predicted proteins | sample MGYA00581006_ERZ773208 | MGnify/ENA primary metagenome ERZ773208 (study PRJEB29015, sample SAMEA2737793) | human gut metagenome | biome: human gut; feature: human-associated habitat; material: faeces | place: China | collected 2012 ...
GCCATCGGCATGGGTATCGCTAATGCGGTAACCCGACTGAAAGACAGTAAGGCAAAGTCTAAAGTGATTATTCTGCTGACAGACGGTAGCAACAATCGTGGAGATATTTCCCCAATGACCGCTGCTGAAATTGCCAAGAAATTTGGTATCAGAGTTTACACTATCGGAGTGGGTACTAACGGAACAGCTCCTTATCCGGTGCAAACATACGCAGGAACACAATATATAAATACTCCTGTGGAAATTGACGAGAAAACTTTGACTGAAATTGCCGGAGCAACAAATGGAAACTATTTCCGCGCTACCAGTAATTCTAAATTAAAGGAAGTTTATCAGGAAATTGACAAACTGGAAAAAACGAAGTTGAATGTAAAAGAGTTCAGCAAACGAGAAGAAGAATACCAAATATTTGCCTGGATTGCTTTCTTCTGTATCCTGCTTGAAATTTTATTACGCAACTCAGTGTTAAAGAAAATACCTTAAAAACAAGAAGTTATGTTTCGATTTGCAGACCCGAACTTTTTATATTTACTCATCATATTGCCCTTTGTAGTAGTGCTGTACTTATATTCTAATTACCGCCGCCGACAAAACATTCGCAAGTATGGTGATCCGACATTACTCAAACATTTAATGCCGACTATTTCCAAATATCGCCCTGACATTAAATTCTGGCTGATTTTTGCTGCACTCACATTAGTAATCCTAATGTTAGCACGCCCACAATTTGGTTCCAAAATGGAAACGGTAAAACGCAGTGGGGTAGAAGCAGTCATTGCATTGGATATTTCCAACTCAATGTTAGCAGAAGACGTGACTCCCAGTCGTTTGGACAAAGCAAAAAAGCTTATTTCCAGATTAGTAGATACGTTCAACAATGATAAAGTAGGTTTAATCGTATTTGCCGGAGATGCATTCACACAATTACCTATCACAAGCGACTACGTATCTGCCAAAATGTTCTTGGAGACTATCAATCCTTCGCTGATAACTACACAGGGTACAGATATTGGAGCAGCTATTCGTTTGGCTATGAAAAGCTTCACTCCACAGGAAGGTGTAGGACGTGCTATCATAGTCATTACCGATGGTGAAAACCACGAAGGCGGTGCTGTAGAAGCTGCAAAGGAAGCAGCCGAAAAAGGTATGCAAGTATTTGTATTAGGTATCGGCTCGCCTGACGGTTCCCCGATTCCTTCGGAAAGAGGCAGTAACGATTATCGCCGTGATAAAGATGGAAACGTCATTGTAACTCGTTTGAACGAACAAATGTGTCAGGAAATAGCCAAAGCCGGCAATGGAATGTACATCCGTGTGGATAATTCCAACTCAGCAGAGAAGATACTGAACAACGAGATAGCCAAACTGTCGAAAGCTGATGTGGAGAGTCAGGTTTATACCGAATTTGATGAACAATTCCAAGCATTGGCATGGTTGATACTCATCCTGCTGATTGTAGAAATGCTTATTTTGGAACGAAAGAATCCGCTTTTCAAAAATGTGAGACTATTTAAATAAATGCTTATGTTACAGAAAACCTATATCACCCTGTTATTCTTGCTTGTAGCAGGAGGGAGTGCCTTTGCCCAAAAGTCGGATAGAGATTATCTGCGTAGCGGAAACAAGTTATATAACGACAGCTTGTTTGTCAAAGCAGAGGTGGATTATCGCAAAGCACTGGAAGTGAACCCGAAGTCGACAGATGCTATGTTCAACCTGGGCAATTCGCTTCTGATGCAGCAAAAAGCAAAAGAAGCAATGGAACAATTTGAATCGGCTTCAAAGGTAGAAAAAGAAAAAGATAAACTAGCCCAGATTTATCACAATATGGGTGTTATCCTTCAGGCTTCTAAACAATATCCACAATGCATCGAGGCTTACAAGGAGTCTTTACGCAATAACCCGAAAGACAACGAAACACGTTACAATCTTGCTTTAGCACAGAAATTGCTGAAAGACCAACAACAAAACCAACAAAATCAAAATCAGAATAAAGACCAAAAACAGGATCAGAAAGACGAACAGAAAGAGCAAAACAAAGATCAGAAAAATCAAGATAAGAAAGATCAACAACAGAATCAAAATCAGCAACAGCAGCAGAATAAGGATGAAATGTCCAAAGAAAATGCTCAGCAATTGTTGAATGCGGTGATGCAAGATGAAAAGAATGTGCAGGATAAAGTGAAAAAACAAATGCAAATTCGAGGAAAGAAATTGGATAAAGACTGGTAATTGTTTAATTTTGACGACTAAAATAACTAAATAGAAAAATGAGGAAAGTAATTCTCTTATTCATATTAATAACTACGGTGCTGAGAGCATGGGCGGACGGGACTCCAACGCTGACAGCTGTAGCGCCTGATGTGGTAGTAAGCGGTGATCAATTCCGATTGACTTATACGGTAAACACACAGAAGGTGAGAGACTTCCGGGTCCCAAGTATAAAAGGGTTTGAAGTGTTGATGGGTCCAACAGCTTCTCGACAAAGCAGTACACAAATCATTAATGGTAATGTAACTTCAACCAGCTCAGTTACTTATACCTATATATTGATGGCCGATAAAGAAGGAACCTATACCATTCCGGCAGCAACAATTGTTGCCGATGGACATTCCCTCTCTTCCAATACGGTGACTATCAAAGTACTTCCACCTGATCAAGCAAATGGAGTTGGAGGAAATCAGGCTGGTAATCCATCTTCTTCCCGAAGCCAAGCTGCAAGTAGCAAGATAACCAATAAAGACTTATTCATTACTGCTTCAGCCAGTAAAACTACCGTCTACGAACAAGAGGCTATTCTGCTGACTTACAAGGTTTACACATTGGTAGATTTGAGGGGACTCCGTGGAAGTATGCCCGACTTGAAAGGTTTCCATACGCAAGAAGTAGAGCTTCCGGGTAAAAAGGTCTTCACTTTAGAACACTATAACGGAAGAAACTATAATACTACTGTGTGGAGCCAATATATTTTGTTTCCACAGCAATCAGGTAAATTAGAAATTCCCTCCATTACATTTGAGGGTACAGTCGCACAGCGAGTAGCTTCGGATGATCCATTCGATGCCTTCTTCAATGGTGGAAGTAACTATATAGAGATAAACAAAAACATCGTAACTCCCAAATTGGTTATCAATGTAAAAGACTTGCCAACCGGAAAGCCAGCCAATTTCTCAGGTGGAGTAGGTGAGTTCACAATCAGCTCTTCCATCAATACACAAGAACTGAAAACAAACGATGCCGTTACCATCAAGTTGATTATTTCAGGTGTAGGAAATCTGAAGTTGATTAACACACCCGAAGTCGATTTTCCAAAAGATTTCGAGGTTTATGATCCGAAGATTGATAATAAGTTCAATTTGACCCGTGAGGGATTATCCGGTAATAAAGTAATTGAATATCTGGCGATTCCCAGACATGCCGGAAACTTCACAATTCCTCCTGTAGAGTTTTCTTACTTTGATCTGAAGTCACAAACGTACAAAACACTGAAAACAGAGCCTTATACGCTGAAAGTAGAAAAAGGAGAAGGAAATGCTGATCAAGTAATCGCCGATTTCACAAATAAAGAAGATCTGAAAGTACTAGGCAAGGATGTGCGTTACATTAAAATGGGAGAAAGTAAACTAGCTAAGAAAGGTGATTTCTTTTTTGGTTCTGTTGCTTACTATCTATGGTATATTATTCCATTAGCTCTCTTCATTACATTTGTTATCATTTATCGCAAAAAAGCAATGGAAAATGCTAATGTTGCCAAAGTACGTACCAAAAAAGCAAACAAAGTGGCTACCAAACGAATGAAGAATGCAGGCAAATTGTTAGCAGAAAACAAGAAAGAAGCATTTTATGATGAAGTTCTGAAAGCGCTTTGGGGCTACATCAGTGATAAACTGAATATTCCGGTTTCTAAACTGTCAAAAGATAATATCGAGGAAGACTTAACCAAATATGGAGTTTCTCCCGAATGTATCAAAGAATTTATCGAAACACTAAATGAATGTGAATTTGCTCGTTATGCACCGGGTGACCAAAGCGAGGCAATGGATAAGGTATATTCTTCTGCCATAGAGGTCATCAGCAAGATGGAAAATAGTATAAAACACTAACTAATAGGAGATATAACAATGAGAAAAACATATTTCATTTTGATACTTTTGATGGGTTTCCTCAGTTTGAGTGCTCAGACAGACAGTACCCAAGTTACAGTTTCTACCCATGTTACAAAAGCAGAAGCCGATAGTGCCTATATCAATAATGATTTTACCAATGCTGCAGAGTTATATGAAAGTATTTTAAAGAATAAAGGAGAATCGGCAGATATCTATTATAATTTGGGAAACAGTTACTATAAAATGAATAATATAGCAAAAGCTGTGCTCAATTATGAAAGAGCTTTATTGCTGAATCCAGGTAATAATGATATTCGTTTCAACCTAGAATTGGCACGTAGTAAAACTGTCGATAAGGTAACTTTGCCTAGTGAAATGTTTTTTATTACATGGATTCAATCACTTATTAATTCAATGAGTGAAAAAGGATGGGCTCAAACAGGTATTGTTACCTTTATTTTGACTATTTTTATGTTAGCCTTATTTATTTTTGGCAAGCGGGTAGTATGGAAAAAAATAGGTTTCATTTCTGCCATATGTTTTTTTGCAATCTGTATATTCTCTAACATTTTTGCTTCTAAACAAAAGGCAGAACTGTTAAACCGAGACAGTGCCATTATCATAGCTCCCAGTGTTACGGTCAAAAGTACTCCCAATCAAAGTGGAACAGACCTTTTCATTCTTCACGAAGGAAGAAAAGTCATGATTAAAGACAACACAATGAAAGAGTGGAAAGAGATCAGATTGGAAGATGGCAACGTGGGATGGGTACCAACTAATGTAATAGAAATAATCTAAAAAACAATGGATATACAACAGTATATAGCACTCGACAAGGAACTTTTATTGAACCTGAATGGAAGCAATTCTCTTTTTTGGGACGGCTTCATGTGGGTAGCAACAAGTACGTATATATGGATTCCCACTGCTATTATACTGTTGTATATCATTATTAAAAATAATAAGATACAAGAAACTTTACTGACTATTGCAATGATTGCCCTTGTCATTACTTTAGCAGATCAAATTGCTTCAGGTGTTTGTAAACCCTATTTTCATCGTATTCGCCCCACGCAAGACCCAGATATCATGTATATAGTAGACATAGTAAATGGATATAGGGGAGGTCGATTCGGTTTTATTTCAAGCCATGCTGCCAATACTTTCGCACTTACTGTATTTCTTTCGCTGTTATTCAAAAACAAATCGCTCACTTTCATGCTCATTTTTTGGGCTATTCTCAACTCATATTCACGCATATATTTAGGTGTGCACTATCCCGGGGATATTCTATTCGGTACACTGGCTGGGTGTTTAATAGGATATCTGATGTATTTGTTATATAGCTTTATTCACAAACGCATCTTCCATCAACCTCGTTGTATTTCCAATAAATATACAGCTAGTGGTTATTTGATAAACGATATTAATCTACTATTTACAGTCCTATTATTGACGTATTTTATGATTATTCTTCTCGGGTTTATTACAGCTCATACATTAAACTTATAGGGAAATAGCATTTCATTTCTTCACTTTAAAAAAAGAAGGAAATACTTTGTTTTATATTATTTTTTGCTTAAGTTTATAGCGTGAATTAAATATCACTTGTATAACTAAAATTTAAGACACTATGAACAGAACGATAACATTCAACGAGCTGCGTAAAATCAAAGATTCATTACCCAGTGGAAGTATGCATAGAATAGCTGATGAACTTAATATGAGTGTAGAAACTGTGCGTAATTTTTTTGGAGGTCATAATTTCAAAACAGGAAAAAGTGTTGGTATCCACTTGGAACCAGGTCCGGATGGTGGTTTAGTAATGCTGGATGATACAACAGTTTTAGATAAAGCAATAGATATTTTAAGGGAAGTAGAAAAGGAGGAAATGCAAGAAGCATAAAATAGAAATCCCAGTTGAATGGCAACATTCAATTGGGATTTTTTGTTTTAAAGATGTATATATAGAAAACTCTAAAAAGGAACTGTTATGGAAGATAAATTAGTAACTCTAGCGATTCTCACTTATGCTAAGGCTCAGATTCTTAAGAATGTACTTGAAGCAGAGGGTATTGAAGCATATATTCACAACGTAAACTTGATTCAGCCTGTCATATCTTCCGGTGTGAGAGTAAGAATTAAGGAAAGTGATTTACCTCATGCTCTACAAATCATAGAAAGTTCTACATGGTTAGCCGAAGATATAGTAAAAGAACAAGAAGAGAGTAATAAAGAGAGAAATAAGCAAAAGAAAGTACTTATTCCTGTCGATTTCTCAGATTACTCATTAAAAGCCTGTCAATTTGGTTTCTCATTTGCTAAATCTATAAATGCAGAAGTTATTTTGCTACATGCTTATTTCAGTCCTATCTATGTTCCCACAATCCCTTATGGAACAGAAAATTTCAACTTTCAAATAGAAAGAGAAGACTCTATAAAGAGTATGATAGAAACAGTTCATAAAGAGCTGAATAAGTTGTCAGATACGATTAAAAAGAAAGTGGAAAACGGCGAGTTTCCCAATATAAAATATACATGTATTTTGCGTGATGGCATTCCTGAAGAAGAAATATTACGTTATGCCAAAGAGTATAAACCACAGATTATCATTATGGGTACACGGGGTAGAAGTCAAAAAGATATCGACCTAATAGGAAGTGTAACAGCAGAAGTTATTGAAAGAAGCAAAACTTTTGTATACGCAATACCAGAACATACTCCACTAAAGACTTTCAATGATATCAAAAAGGTAGCGTTTGTGACCAACTTTGATCAAAGAGATTTAATCGCTTTTGACACATTAATAACTGCCTTCAAATCTTTCTATTTTGCTATTTCATTTATCCACTTAAGCACAGAAAATGATGCCTGGAACGAAATTAAACTTGCAGGAATCAAAGATTATTTTCAAAAACAATACCCACAATTGGAATTAGATTACAATGTGATTAAAGAAGATAATATATTGAATAATCTAGATAAATATGTAAAAGAAGAAAATATAGATGTTATTTGTATCACAAACTACAAAAGAAATATCTTTGCTCGATTATTCAACCCAAGTATTGCCCGAAAAATGATATTCCATGCTAATACGCCTATATTAGTAATTAAATAGGATTGACCAAAATATATTTTCTTAGGATGGGTCTTAAGTATTAAATTAGTCCATCCCAGGAAAATATTCATTGAAAAAGGAGTAAATGGATAGAGCTTCTTAATAATTAAACATAATCTTGATTATAATATAATTATAATTGGGATATTTAGAGCCCGCCTGCCTGCCTCTTCGTAGGCTTAAAAGGTAGAAATTGAGTTCGGCCTTGCTGGGCATAGCACATAATCTTACAAATCCAAATGACTTCAATCTGAAATGAAACAACAGAGGCCATCTCAAGTTCATTTTGAGACAGCCTCTTGTTTTTATTATGAAAAAGAATTAGAGCCCTAATTCTTTTTCTAAAGAATCATATTCTGCTCTGTTCAATTTCCAATAGATATTCAGTAAATAATTTCCCCATAATGTATTATTGTCCGGTTTCAATTCTTTAGCCTTTTCGTAAAAAGGTTTAGCCTTCTCATACAAAGCTTTAATCTGGTTTTCATTTTCATTATACTTAGGATTATCAATAGCTAATTCTGAATTCTCTTCTACCACAATCTGTGCTGGGAAGAAATAGCAATCACCAATCTTGGCGTAAGCTTCAGCTACTAAATCACCACCATTAGCGATAATTTTATTAAAAGTAGCAATAGCATCATCATATTGTTTCTTTTCGAATTGCAAAATACCTTTCACATATAAGAAATATGGAGTTTCATTAGTAGCAAGCAGCTTATTGATTTGAGCTAAACCCTCATCAACCATACCTTTTTGGATATAATAATCCATGATATTACCAACAAAATACTCCTGCTGAGGGAATTTTTCTGTTCCTTCTTTAATTACTTCCAGCCATTTTATTGAATCGCCAGTTTCTTTATCACCATAAGCCTCAGCCAAACACATCAAAGCTCTATAGCCTTCGCTCTTATCTTCTTTACCTATCGTACCATATTTGATAACTGCATCTTTATCTTTTAGCATATTAGCAGCCAAAGTAGCATAACAAGCATATAAAGCATTCAATGTATCTGCCTTAAGAGATTCATCATCAGCAAATATAGGTTCGTTTACAACATCTACAAATAGACCAAAATATTTCAAGGCATCAGCGTAATCGCCTTTATTATAAGCATCTCCACCACCATTAATTAAATTCAAACGTAATGTTTTAAGAGCATTAGCATTCTTCTTTCTATATTTAGGCTTTTTCATCTCACCACTTTTGACTTTAGCCTGCTCCATCTCATCACATTTCAAATAATACTCATACATTTTTGCCAAACTGTTATAAAGTCTAGTTGTATCAGCTTGACCACCTGGCAAATAAAGTTTCATGTTTTCGTCATCATACATAGCTTTCTGAAAGTCACCTGCTAATTTCCAAGTTTCTGGATCATTTGCAGTCTCGGGATTGGTCAAAGCCGGTTCAATAACTTTTGCAGCTTCTTCAGGTTTACTTTTTAAAGATTTAGCTTCTTTAACAGCACTAACCTGTGCAGATGCAAAACATGCACCCAATAATAAAGCCACTGTAAATAATACTTTTTTCATAATTTTGTGGATTTAATAATACAATCTTTTATGTTCTCTTTTATTCTTCGCTATTCTCTTCGGCAAAGGATTCACCTTGAATATCTCCTCCATTAATTGGAGCTTCGGTATCTAATAGATTTTCATCCTCGTTGGCCATTTCTTCTTCCGATTCTGATGTTACTTTACATACAGAGCCGATTTGATCGTTACGCTTTTCAAGATTTATCAAACGAACTCCCTGAGTAGCACGTCCCATAATGCGTACATCAGCTACCTTCAAACGAATTGTGATACCCGATTTATTGATAATCATCAAATCATTTTCATCCGTAACCGATTTTATAGCAACCAATTTACCTGTCTTATCAGTAATATTCAATGTCTTGACACCTTTACCACCACGATTGGTCTTACGATAGTCTTCTATATCCGAACGCTTACCGTAACCTTGTTCCGACACAACCATAATAGATTCTGTTTCAGGATCTTTTATGCATATCATTCCGATTACTTCATCGCTTCCATCTTCGTCTAAAGTCATACCGCGAACTCCGGTTGCGGTACGTCCCATTACACGAACCGCACTTTCGTGGAAACGAATGGCACGACCATTACGGTTAGCAATGATAATCTCATTATTACCATTTGTCATGCGTACTTCAATAACTTTATCATCTTCACGAATAGTAATCGCATTCACACCATTTTGTCGAGGACGTGAATATTGTTCAAGCAATGTTTTCTTAATTACACCATTCTTTGTACAAAACAAAACATAGTGGCTATTAATAAATTCGGTATCATTTAAACTCTTCACACGAAGATATGCCGTTACTACATCATCTGAATCAATATTCAACAAGTTCTGGATAGCACGTCCTTTAGCATTCTTTGTTCCTTCCGGTATTTCATACACTTTCAGCCAATAGCATTTACCTTTTTGAGTAAAGAACATCATCGTATTATGCATCGTAGCCGGGTAAATATGCTCTACAAAGTCTTCATCACGTGTTTCACTTCCCTTAGAACCTACTCCTCCTCTATTTTGAGCACGGAATTCAGATAACGGTGTACGCTTGATGTATCCCATATGTGAAATAGTAATAACCATTTGGTCATCTGCGTAAAAATCTTCCGGATTGAACTCTTCTGAAGAATAAACGATTTCCGAACGACGCACATCACCATATTTAGCTTTTACTTCGAGTAATTCATCTTTGATTACTTTTTTACAAAGTTCATCATTAGAAAGAATTTCTTCATAGTAAGCGATCTGTTTCATAACTTCTTCATATTCTGCATGAAGTTGGTCTTGCATCAGACCGGTAAGTTGGCGCAAGCGCATCTCAACAATAGCACGTGACTGAATTTCACTTAAGCTAAAACGTTCCATCAAATTAGCTATTGCATCATTTGGAGTTTTGGCAGCACGAATAATACGAATCACCTCATCAATATTGTCCGATGCAATAATAAGACCTTCCAAAATATGAGCACGTTCTTGGGCTTTGCGTAAATCATATTGAGTACGTCTAATCACAACGTCATGACGATGCTCCACAAAATATTTAATCAAATCTTTTAGATTGAGCATTTGGGGACGTCCATGCACCAATGCGATGTTGTTCACGCCAAAAGAAGTCTGCAGAGCTGTCATCTTAAATAGCTTATTAAGCACGACACTGGCATTAGCATCACGCTTAACATCAATAACAATACGCATACCTTCACGGTCAGACTCATCATTTACATATGAGATACCATCAATTTTCTTTTCATTGACCAATGAAGCGATATTTTCAATCAGCTCTTTTTTATTTACGTTATAAGGAATCTCATTTACGATAATCTTATCATGCGAAGTATGTGTTTCTATTTCAGCCTTTGCACGCATCACTACTCGTCCGCGACCTGTTTCATAAGCATCACGCACACCACTTATGCCATATATATACCCCCCTGTAGGAAAATCCGGGGCCTTTACATATTGCATTAATCCCTCAATATCAATATCATTATTATCAATATAGGCGATACAAGCATCTATCACTTCCGAAAGATTATGAGTCGGCATATTAGTTGCCATACCTACCGCAATACCAGACGCTCCGTTTACCAATAAATTCGGGATTCGAGTCGGCATAACAGTAGGCTCTTGCAATGTATCATCAAAGTTATTTTGAAAATCAACAGTTTCTTTATACAAGTCCTGCATCATTTCCTCACCTACTTTTTTCAATCTTGCTTCAGTATAACGCATAGCAGCTGCACTATCACCGTCCACTGAACCAAAGTTACCCTGACCATCAACCAACGGATATCTCATTGCCCAATCTTGAGCCATTCTAACGAGAGCGCCATATACAGATGAATCACCGTGAGGGTGATACTTTCCTAAAACTTCACCTACTATTCTTGCTGATTTCTTATAAGCTTTATCCGAGGTGTTCCCCAGTTCCATCATTCCGTAAAGTATACGTCTGTGAACGGGTTTCAAACCATCTCGTACATCAGGGAGGGCGCGTGCCACGATTACCGACATAGAATAATCAATGTACGACGACTTCATTTCCTCTTCGATGTTAATCTTTATAATTCTGT
>ERZ773208.2799-NODE-2799-length-11343-cov-12.614989_pt1 | contig 11343 bp, 13 predicted proteins | sample MGYA00581006_ERZ773208 | MGnify/ENA primary metagenome ERZ773208 (study PRJEB29015, sample SAMEA2737793) | human gut metagenome | biome: human gut; feature: human-associated habitat; material: faeces | place: China | collected 2012 ...
CTCAAGCGCGGTTCGCTCCGCTATGGCGAGGCGGTAGAGTTGGCAGACGCGCTGGGGTATGACATTGTGTGGGAAAAGCGGTGAGACACATTCCAAAAAGCAATATAGTAATAAAAATAATTAAGCACTATATTGACAAAATTGTTTTCTAATTGTATCATGTAAGCGAAGAGGTGATTTACATGAACCGGCTTATTTCAAAATGTCCCGCCTGTCATGGGACACTGCGAGTTAGCACGCTACAATGCCCTGATTGTGGCATGGAGCTAAGAAACACGTTCGACCTTAGCCCTTTTGATCGGCTCGACAAGGAGCAATTCGAGTTCTTGATTACTTTTTTGAAAGACAGAGGAAACCTGAAGGAGGTACAGTCTGATATGCAAATATCTTATCCAACTGCAAAAAAGAAACTGGATGAATTGCTTGCCGCCTTAAATCTTGGCGGTGGAACGGAGAAGGTAATGACAAAGGAAATTGATGTAAGCCGCATGGATGTGGACTATACAAGCACGCTCGCGTCCGAAATCATCAAAGCAAAGCTGAAAGCGCACGGTGGTCACATCACCGTATACACAGCCAGAGGTCTTCCTTGTGAGATCTACGCAGAGTCAGACGGAACAACTTTTACAAGTGATAAGTTGCCTGTTAAGCCAGCCTACGACTATAAGGTGTTTGACGATATTGTAGAACTCCTTATAAAACAAGGCGGCAGAGCAAAGAAAGGCAATGGGAGAAACTATAAGCTCGGTGAACCCGGCTGTGAGGAAAATACCGTTGTCGGTACAATAGCGCTTCACCGCGGTCGAACAATCGGAGAATCGGTTTTTGATCCCGTGTTTGTAATGGCTGCAATTTTAGAGTGGGCGGGGATTGCTAAGAATGGACGTGGCGAGTTAATTCTAACTGAGGAGCATAACGATTTATGATACAATTCTTACTCATTGCTTTTGTTAGTTTCTGGTACAACCTCTTATTTAAGAACAAGTACTAAATCATACTGTGCCTATTGGGAGGACGCGAAAATGGCGCGAAAGATTTGCTGCCCGAATATTTTTTGCAGAAGCACAAACATTGTTCCAGTGTCAACCAAAACAAAATTTTCCGTTGGAAGAGCTGTTGTCGGTGGAACTGTAGGGAGTCTGTTTAACCCTCTTGGCACGATAATCGGTGCAGCCAGCGGAATAAATGGAAAAAGGGGAAAGACTAAATTTCTATGCCAGGATTGCGAAGAGTTTTTGAGCGAAAAATATAAAATGGGGGCGGTTATCACATGGAGGTATTGACAAGAACATTTGAAGAAGAACTGCGTGAAAAAATGATACAAGCAAAGAAAGAGTGTAAATATAACCCTACACGGTTCAACCAGATGTTAGCGCAATACGGAGGCGTCGAAACCGCACGGCGGCTGATTGCAAGTGCGCAAAAAACGGGAACTTTATCAGAAGGGCTATCTACACTGTGGTCTTGTGGGCGCTTGGACTTATCAATGGAAGAATCGGTATGCAAGCCGGAATACGCGGCACTTTTTTCTGAAACAGAAATCATGTATTGCAAGAACATCCTTAGAGAATTGGGATGCTAAATAATCCCTTGGTAACAAGGGCGCACTTCTATACTCTCCTGACGGGAGTATGTGCGTCCTGCGGAGCAGACAGCCCGGACAGTGAAATGTCCGGGCTGTTTTGCGTCACTTTGTTCCGTACAAGGAACTGCGCACCTTGCGACGCTTGCGCATCTATCCCAGCGCACTTTGTAGCGGAAACCGTCTACTGGCGCAGACCACTTCCGCCGCAAAGTCTGAAAAAACCATACCGTGAGTTAGATCGTCTACCGAAAACGTAGGCGGTCTTTTTCTATCCTGCAGGGTCTTTCGCAAATGTAAATAGGGGACGCAAGAAAACGGCAAATGAGCCGTTTTGACAAGCGGCCGTCCGGCGTTTCAGCAGCACGTAAAGCACGCCGAGGGTAATGATACCACCCTTCGTCTCGCACATTCGGAAAGCACTGAGCGCGGGGTGTACAAGCCGCAACTTCGGCAGAAGCGAAAAAGATCACGCAGCCCAGCGGGGCCGCGACGCCTCGGGACAGCGACACGCATAAGCGCATCGCTGTCCCGAAGGCTTTCTGCGTTCTTCGAGAGCACCTCCCGGCCAAGATCCCAAAGCGGCAAAGTACGCCGTTCTGACACCCGGCCCGGGGATGTTCGTGAACGTGCAGTACGTGTCGAGGGTAGTGATAGCGGCCCCGTCCGGAAGGCCCCTGTTTCGCCGTGTGAGCCGTTGTGTGCGATTCTTTGAGCAGAGCCGAGTGTGTACCCACTTTCAGGTGTGAAAGCGAACGTGGAGCGTTTGTGAGGGAAGTTGAAAATTGCGATAAGAAGCGGTTTGAAACAGCGTTGTGACGGTAACTTTTTGGCGATATTTGCGGAAATGTCTATTGGAGAAAAGCCGAACTTTACAGGGAGATTTTTCGGGTGGCGAAGGCCGTTCGATTTTAGTACAAGATAAAGAGAGGTGCCCGTAATTGGGCACCTCTCGGCCTCAAAGCCCCGCAGTGCGGGGCTTTCCGAGGTTTTGAAACCGCAGTCTAAGGTGCACCTTGAGAAGCGTTTTCGCAGTCGTAGGTGAACATGAGGGGCATTAGACCCCAGCAACAGCAGACTTTTCAAGGTGGACGTTCCGCAGTCAAACAGCAAAACCGTTGTTTTCAACCACTCAAAAAAGTGCTTTCGGCACAGCGGCGATTTTCGGAGTAAAACGCGCATATTTTGCGCCGCAGTAGTCAATAAAAAGGGGTTCTCAGCCGTTCCAAAATCGCACCGCTGTAACCAAAGAAGAACGCCTCCGGCAGCGCAAAAATTGCGCCGCAATAGGCAAAGATAGGCCATCCAGCGCAAATGATAACTTTCTGATAACAGTTCGGCTTTTCGGTAGCTTTGTTCCCTTGGTTACGGTATTGTTCGTTGCGAAAGGGGCTGATACCATGCCGAAAAGACGAGCGAACGGGGAAGGGAACATCCGCAAACGAAAGGACGGTCGATGGGAGGGCCGGTACACAGTCGGTCACGATCCGGAAACCGGCAAAGCCATCATCAAGAATGTTCTCGGCAAGACGCAGGCTGAGGTAAAGGAGAAGTTGAAGAAAGCCATTGAGGAAAACGTGGGCATCGACTACGGGCGGGCCAAGACCTACACCGTGGGAAGTTGGCTGGAAGTGTGGATGGAGAACTACGCGAAAATCAAACTGCGCCCATCGACCTACAAGACCTCGCAAGGCTTTCTCAAGAACCACATCAAACCGCAGATCGGCAGCGTCCCGCTGGCAGACCTCACTTCTCTGGACTTACAGCAGTTCTACAAACACCTGTTGGACGGCGGGCGAGTAGACCGCGTTGAGGCCAAGAAGAAGCCGAAAGGGTTAGCACCAAAGACCGTCCGCAACATCCACCAGATGATCGGCTCGGCGTACAATCTCGCCTTGGAGCAGCGCCTTGTCACGAAAAATCCAACGCAGGGCTGTGCCTTGCCAAAAGTCGAACACAAAGAGATGAAAACGCTGACCGCCGACCAGCTCAGCGCCTTCTTCCGGGAGGCCAAAGACAGCGGCGTGTACGAGCTCTACTACCTCGACCTTGCCACCGGACTTCGGCGCGGCGAACTGTTGGGACTGAAATGGACGGATGTGGACTTCCAGCACGGAGCACTGAAAATTCAGAGAGCCATCTCACGGCAAAACGGCAAAGTGGTCGAGGCACCGTTGAAAACGAAAAACGCCTACCGCACACTGCCCCTGTCGGCGGATGCGATAGACGTTCTGATGCAACAAAGAAGAAAAACGGGCAACAGCGAATGGGTATTCCCATCGCCCACCGGAGGCCCCATGTCCCCGGACAGCGTCCTGCACATGCTCCAGCGGGTGCTGAAACGGGCTGGGCTGCCCCGCATCCGATTCCATGACCTCCGACACACCTTCGCGACGATGGCACTCCAGAACGGCGTGGACGTGAAAACGGTGTCCTTAATGCTCGGTCACTACTCCGCAGGCTTCACGCTGGACACCTACGCCCACGTTACCATCGACGCGCAGCTCAAGGCGGCGCAAACGATGGGGAACATCCTCTCCCGTGCGGTATAGACCTTTCCGCTACCCGCTCCCGTTGGGGTCAGCGTTTGGGTCAGAAAAAAGCAACATCCGAAAATGACAACTTATGAAAAGCAAAAGTCCTCGAAATCAGACGATTTCGAGGACTTTTGGAAGGGTGCGACAATCTGGATATTTCCCAGACTACTCGCGCCCCTCCTCTCTTTTAATTCCTTATATCCTTAAATCAAGCTCTGTAAATATTGTAAAAGGGTTTCTTATTGCTATCTACCTATTTACAGTTCTCAAAGCGTTTAGTACAACTTTATTCTTTTCTTGATAGTCTTTAAGAATTTCCAGCTCTTTCCTACAATTTGAAGCGACAAAATCTGCATTAAACATGTATTCATACTTTAACGCAAAAACATTCAACAACTCTATCTGCATCGGGTCGTCTATTACGGCACATCCGCCATCATTTTTTTGCACTTCCTCTATCGGCAATAGCAAAAGTGCCCCCTTAGGTGATATTGGGACTACAAAATTTGGCATTTGATTCCTTGGCACGCAATAATAACAGTTGCGTGGAACAACAAGATAGCGGTTTGTCTTATTTACCACAATAGCTAACGAGAGGTCTTCAATCCAATAATCGAATTCTCCATTTATATTCATGCCAAAAAATGATAATGCATCATGATTATCTTGTTCCGAAAACATGCTTGCTGTTATACTCTCTTCTCGCATTGCTTTATATGCAAGATCGCTTCTAATTGCTGCAGCTTTAATATATCGTTTTACCAAGTCAATATCTTCAGAGGTCACTATTACTCTCTCTGTTCCAGACTCGCAAAACGTACGAATTTTTTTATTCAACGCGCCCAAAGGGGACTCTAAGCTCCGACTCCAGAAATCCTCACCAGCCATAGAATAATACCCCTTAGACGTTCCTAATTTGCTTGCTGCTGTTTTATATATTCTTCCACTCGAAATATCTAAATACCAAACTTTTTTCTCCGGGTCAGATTCGTCACGAAAGTTTTTCAAAATTTGAGCAGGAATTTGAACATGCGAATTAATTGCCATATTATGACTCTTCTTTCGTCTCAAGTTTTGATCCGCTTCTGAATATCCTCCACGGACGGTAGTTGGCGTTCCAGTTCTTTCGGCAGGTTGCTGGTGATCTGATAGGCGCTGACGCCGATGGGCTTGCTCATGTCCTTGAGCGAATACTCTGCCACGAGGTCATTCTTGCTCTTGCAGAGCAGCAGGCCGATCGAGGGATTGTCCTGCCCTTTTTTCAGGATGCCATCCACGGCAGAGAGGTAGAAGTTAAGCTGTCCGGCGTATTCCGGCTTGAACTCACCGGTTTTCAACTCAATCACCACATAGCAGCGGAGGTTGAGGTTGTAGAACAGCAGGTCGATGTAGAAGTCATCGCCGCCCACATTGAGGTGGTACTGATTGCCGAGGAACGCAAAGCCGGTCCCCAGCTCCAGCAGGAGCTTTGTCACATCCTTAACCAGTGCCTGTTCGATGTCACGCTCTATCATATCCTCTTTGAAAGGAATAAAGTCGAAGATATACGGGTCTTTCATCGTCTGGGCCGCGAGTTCGCTCTGCGGAGACGGTAGACGGCTTTCAAAGTTGGACACCTTCTCTGCCAGCACCTGCCGCTGATACAGCCCGCTTTCGATTTGGTGGACCAGCACATTGCGGGACCAGCCGTTCTTAGCAACTTGTTCGGCATACCAAATGTGCTCGTCTGCGCTCTTTACCTTATCCATTAGGGCAATATGGTGATACCAAGTAATTTGTGCAAGCGCCGCTTGCACAATTTCCTTATCGGGAAAACGCAATGCGAACTTCGCCATGTATTTCAGGTTTCTCACCGAGTAGCCGGTGGCGTCCGGAAAAGAAATTTTAATGTCGGCGGCAAGATTTTCAACAAATTTGTTGCCCCATGTCTTGTGCTCGTTGATGACCTCGCCGATGGAGTGGTAGAGAACCAGCAGCTCTCGATTGACACTGACCGTAGCACGGTATTGCGCCGTGCGGATCTCCTGCTTGATCGATTCGACGATATTCAGATATTCGTTGGAATTCATCAGCATTTTTCGATTTCCTCCATCAGTTTATGCAGCAGCCCTTGGCATCCCGCCAGCACATCCTGCCAAGTTCTCTCGAAATCGTCGGTGTACCATGGGTCGGCTACATCGCGGGACTGCTTGGTGTAGTCCATCAGGAGGTGCAGCTTGCCGGAAAAATCGCCGCCGCAGATGCGGTACATATCCCGGAGGTTCGCCCGATCCATGCCAATCAACAGGTCGTACTTCTCGTAATCGGCATTGGTGAGCTGCCGCGCCACGTGACCGTCGCAGGAGATTCCATGTTCCGCCAGCTTGCGACGCGCTGGAGGATAGACTGGGTTGCCGATTTCCTCCCGACCGGTTGCCGCTGACTCGATCTTGAATTGCGACGCCAGCCCAGCTTTTTTCACCAAGTATTTCATCACAAACTCGGCCATCGGGCTGCGGCAGATATTGCCGTGGCAAATAAATAATACTCTAATCATCTATATAAAACTCCTTGAATTTACTGTATTTCCTTGATATATCGGCATTTTCTTCCGCTTGCTGTTTCCTCTCATTCGTGGCATATCGTAGCATAAATTAGCACATCTTTTACCTCAAAAGTAGTACAAAAAGTAGTAAATTAAAAGCTAACTCCGTATTTTACTACTCCCCATTTACTACCCGTTTCAGTTCTTCTTTTGCGTCGTCATAGCCTATATGTGTATAGGTGTTTAACGTAACGCTTATATCCGAATGTCCCATGAGGTACTGTAAAGTTTTAGGGTTCATGCCGCTTTTAGCCATATTAGAACAAAAAGTGTGTCTGCAAACGTGTGGCGTAACCTTTGGCATTTGCACTCTATAAATGCTATTATACTTCTCGCAAATATGCTGAAAGTATTTCTCCCAATGCAAGGCTACCATAGGCATATCATTTTTATCCAAATATAAGAAGCCGCATTTACCTCCTACAATAGGTTCAACCCTCGGTTTCTTTCTATTGGAAATAATACGTTGAAAGCACTCATAAACTTCATCTGTCATAGGGATTTCTCTTGTACCACAAGAAGTCTTTGTATCTTCAATTACATATTCCATATTTCTTTTTCTTTGTAGCTGATGATTGACACTGATTTTTCTATTCTGCATATCCAAATCTGATAATGTCAATCCCACAAACTCTGAAATACGAAGCCCTGTTTTGAATAAAAGAAAAATTCCCTCATAATATCTGCAAAAGTGCTTGTCATTTGCCACAAATTCAAGAAATGCCCGTTCTTGCTTTCTTGTAATTGCTTCTCTTGTTACGCTGTCGTTTACAACAACCGTAGCAAGCTGAAATTCAAACGGATTTTTGCGTATCAAATCATCATCTACCGCCATTTGAAAAGCTGGTCTTACAACACCTCTGATAGAATGAATGGAACTATATCCACGTCCGTCCTGCTGTAACTTTATCAGCCAACACTTTGCGTCGGACAGCTTCACTTTATCTATTCGCTTTTTACCAAAGTCCTCTTTCTTGATAATATTGAGAACAAAATTATAATTTGCTTCGGTGTTATGTCGTACTCCCGTTTTTTGTAAAAGATATTTCTTTACCAATTCTAAAACGGTCATCTCTCCACCGCGCGGGACAATTTCATCATCAATCGCTTTCATTATCTGCTTTTCTTTTTCTCTTAATGAAAGGTCGTCGCGTTTTCCTTGCGGTGTCTTATCGGTCTTTTCTAATTTCCAACTATAAACAAACTGCGGTTTACCTGTTGTATCAATATATTTGAACGCATATCGTCCGTCCCGGCGTTGGCTCTCTCCATTGCGAAGAATACGATTTTTGCTATCTCGTCTTTTTCCGCTCATGTCTATGCTCCTTTCGTACAAAAAGAGCCTCGCCACGATATATTAAATTATATCATAAGCAAAGCCCTTTTTCTATCCTTTTATCAAGCAGCACTCAAAGCGGAAACGACTATATAGCCTATCCGATATGGCTACTGATTATCGTATATTTGTTAAATTGCTGTCAGGTCATTCAGAAAATCTTCAAATCGTTTCCTTTTGATAAGAAACTTCACTCCATTTTGAATAATAAAACCGGAGTCCAAATTATCTGCAACAAGTTTTCTTAATTTCTTTTCTCCAATATTAAAATAAATTACTGCTTCATCAATCGTTAAACAAAACTTATTTTGTATCTGTACCTGTGTTTCATTATTCATTTATTCTCTCCCCTTTCTTGAACTATAAAACTATTGTAAAATTATAAAGGCTCATCAGACGGTTTTAGCAAACCTCACAAGAATTTCACTTCCGCATGGTTCTCATGCAGCTCTACCCGTTGCCTGCGACGCTTCTAACGCTCGGACTACGGCGGTAAAGGAGTATCATTATACCGATATATGGATTGTGGCGACAGAGTTGCTAAGTCTGCTATGGAACGCTGATAGTTCTCGCTCGTTTTGTCCCTCCTTTCAGTCATGGCGTATCAGCCCAACGGCTCCCCATATATCGAATGTATCTGATTTGCCTTATGCTGCGTCGCCGTTCTATTGCGCCGCTTTCTTTGTCAAAGAGCAGAGGGCTGTTCTGCGATATGGAACGGAAAAGGGGGAAGCGTTCCAATACCGCGTTGCTTTATTCAGCCCTAAATGTGAGGATTGCCCTCATCAGTTTTGCTTGCAGCCTTTCGCGTATTTCTTTGTCTACTCCAAAATAAACATTTCCTCGCTCATCATAGAGCTTCCGCATGGAAAGACTTGCTATGTAGCCGCTGAAATGCTGCAATACAATCTTCATTGCATCCGGGTCGCCTTTGCTCGCCGCCAAAATAACGGGATAGGGAACAAGGGCATTTTCCGGGTACTCGGTCGGTTTACCATTCAATCCATTCATCAGCGTTTTCCTCCAAATATTTTTTTAACTGCTCAAAGGAGCTTGTCCGGCGATACTGTACCGTACTTCTTGAGATATTGAGCTGCTTTCCGATTTCTACATCAGTCAATCCCTCAAAGTAATACATCAGTACAATTTTGCGCCGTTCTTCGGGTAAAGCCCGGATAGCTTCAAGCAGCAGTTTTGGGGTTATTTCTTTTCCTGCCATTTGATAAGACGGCTCTGCTTCTTCGTCTTGAAAATACTTATCGACGGTATAAAGCTGCCGTTCCTCATACAAGGCAAGGTCGGAAAAAGTAACTTCCCGAACTCTGCGCCGACGAATTTCTTCATGGGCGTTGCACGCTTCATTGTGCAGCACTGATTTACAGAACTTTTGAAACGTACATTGCTTTTCAAATTCCCTGCGATTAGGTGTCATGGTGTTCACCTCCTTTCTGCCGAAAGGCGGTAGTACCTCCCCTTTTCGCGGGATAATACAGGCGACTTTTTGCTTTGCCAAAAAGAGGGCAAAGTTTTTGAAAAATCTTCTGTAAAATGCGAAATGCGCCTGCCTGCAAAATGCAGACAGACGCATAGGAAATAACAGCAGTATTTAATTGATTTGATAGTTCATCTACATAGCCGGAATACCCCGTCGGTGGATAATGGCTTTTTTTGATAGTAACCCATTAGGGTATAGAAAAAAGGACATGACAATACCTCCCGGATACCGCCGTGTCCTTAGAAAAGGGCGACTTCAACACACCCCCCGCAAATCCATTTTTTAAAAAGGAAAACGGCGGCTTTGATTGTTATTTCAAAACCGCCGTTATAGAGGCATGAGTACTTTCTACTTCATAAGCGGTTTTTTTTGTTTCCTGCTTATGGAGTAGATATTTCTTATTTGATTGTAAATTCACAAGATAAATTGTATGTGTCGTAATCCCAATCTCTCTCATGCTCAAAGAAAGCAAATTGTTTAATCAAGCGATAGTGTCCAGCGGGCAGCTCTCCATAAAAACTTTTGACATCTATTTTTAATGGTAACTGTTCATCGGGCTTAATAATACAATCTGTTTCATTATTCTTTGAGGGGTCATTAAGCTGTTTTAGCTGATACCAAGTACCGGATTGTTCGGCTTCTATTTCAAAATATTCTGGTGAATATCGGTATTCCTTATCAGAAGTATTTTCGATTAGAAAAGAAAGCTGTTTCAAATCTAAATCATTTTCTGTACTCAATGAAATCTTTAAATCTTTCAAAGTGTCAAGTTCTTCTTCATTTCCATAAGGAGAAACCTCATATTCTTCGGAATAATCCTGCACTAATTGATTACCACTATCCTCTGCTTGACTGCACCCAACAATACACACCAATAATGATAACATAATAAACATACATATTATTTTTTTCATTTGTCCTTATCTCCTTTCTTTTGAGTATATCTTAGCAACTAAATATCTATTTTCAATCAACTTTCACTATAATTTATTCTTACGGTAACACAAGCTCCACCTGTTTCGTTATTGGAAATTTGAATATTTCCACCATGCCTTTCACTTAAAATCTTACAAATATTCAGACCCAATCCTAAATGTTCAGTAGATATTTCTTTTGATGATTTATAAAATGGCAAAGTTGCTTTTTCGATATCGCTAATTTTAAAACCACAACCATCGTCCGAAACAGATATAACTAAATCATTATTTTGTATTTCTATTCCGATAGTAATATTATTTTTTGCATATCTGATACTATTGGAAAGTAAATTTTCATATATCTGCATGACCGTATCTAAGTTAATAAACAAGGCTATATCATCATTTTTTGATGTGATCGTAAAGCGTTTGTCACAACAAAGGGCTTCTGCTGTTTCATTCAAGCTGTTTATTAGTGAATGGAATTGAATATACTGGCGTGGCATTTCAATTTCTTCCAATCTATATAAGTTTGTCATGGCATTTACATATTTTTCAAGCCGCACAACATTTTTTGACATAACAGATATTTCTTCCATTATTTCTTCCTGTGATACTAAGCCTTTTGGGATAAAGGAAAGCAACGTAGAAGCATGACCTTTTAGTAAGGTTAAAGGAGTGCGTAAATCATGTGAAAAGGCAGCATTTAAACGTCGTTGTTCAGCAAATTGCCGTAACATTATTTCGTTGTTTTTTGCTAAACAATCTTTCATTTTTTCAAAAGCACAACAAAGTTTTCCCATTTCATCATTCAAGGGATATGATAACGCAAAATCCAAGTCATTTGCTTCAATTTTATGATACGCATTAGTTAATAGCTTAATGGGTTTTG
>ERZ773208.2804-NODE-2804-length-11333-cov-4.443075_pt1 | contig 11333 bp, 9 predicted proteins | sample MGYA00581006_ERZ773208 | MGnify/ENA primary metagenome ERZ773208 (study PRJEB29015, sample SAMEA2737793) | human gut metagenome | biome: human gut; feature: human-associated habitat; material: faeces | place: China | collected 2012 ...
ACACAGATAAAGTCTGAGGAATAAGGAAAAAGGCGGTAAAACTCCGCAAACATTCGTGAAAATGGAAGCAAAGCCGTCAATGACGGTTCGGATATACGGCTTCCGGAAACGTGGGAGAGCGTATGGCGCTCGCCTTACCACTTAATTATGGAGGTGCGAACAAATGGCACAGAAGGTAGTAGGCTATATTAAGCTTCAGATTCCAGCAGGAAAGGCAACTCCTGCACCACCGGTTGGTCCAGCTCTTGGTCAGCACGGTGTAAACATCATGGCGTTCACAAAGGATTTTAACGAGAGAACTAAGAACGATATCGGTCTTATCATCCCTGTTGTTATCACAGTTTACGCAGACAGATCATTCACATTCATCACCAAGACTCCTCCGGCAGCAGTTCTCATCAAGAAGGCTTGCAAGATCGAGTCAGGTTCCGGTGTTCCTAACAAGACTAAGGTCGCAACTATCACAAAAGAGCAGCTTCAGAAGATCGCTGAGCAGAAGATGCCTGACCTGAACGCAGCAAACATCGAGAGTGCTATGAGCATGATCGCTGGTACATGCCGTTCAATGGGCGTTGTAGTTGAGGACTAATCAATCGTACTGTGCATTCATGCACGGCAATGGTGGGAGGAATTTTCCGCTAACCGACTAGATATCCACTGTCGGTATTACCACTTAATGAGGAGGAAATATTAATGAAACATGGCAAGAAGTATGTTGACAGCTTCAAGGCTATCGACAAGGCTAAGCAATATGACGCTCCTGAGGCTCTGGAACTTGCAGCTAAGGGTGCTAAGGCAAAGTTCGATGAAACTATCGAGCTTCACATTCGTCTGGGCGTTGACTCAAGACACGCTGATCAGCAGGTAAGAGGTGCTGTTGTACTTCCAAACGGAACTGGTAAGACTGTAAAAGTTCTGGTATTCGCAAAAGGCGATAAGATCAACGAGGCTGAAGCAGCAGGCGCTGATTATGTTGGCGGCGAAGAGCTGATCCCGAAGATCCAGAACGAAGGATGGCTGGACTTCGACGTTGTAGTAGCAACCCCTGATATGATGGGTGTTGTAGGTCGTCTGGGTAAGGTTCTCGGACCTAAGGGCTTAATGCCTAACCCTAAGGCTGGTACCGTAACCATGGATGTAACCAAGGCAGTTAACGATATCAAAGCCGGTAAGATCGAGTACAGACTTGACAAGACCAACATCGTGCATGTTCCCGTTGGTAAGGCTTCTTTCACTGAGGAAGCTCTGCAGGAGAACTTCAACGCACTTATGGACGCTATCGTAAAGGCTAAGCCCAGCGCATTAAAGGGTCAGTATCTGAGAAGCATCACTCTGACCAGCACCATGGGCCCCGGCGTTAAGGTTAGCGTAGCAAAGTTCTAATCTGATCTCTAATCTAATTAGATAACGAATGCTAAAGAGCCGCTTCACTGCTTACAGTGAGGCGGTTTTTGCAAAAAAAACATTTTGCAAAAAAATACTAAATAATCCTTGACAAGCACAGTCTCCTATGCTATTCTATCTGAGGTTGTAAAACCATGCCGAAGACAGCAGGTGCAAGGGAGACCGAGCGTAAGTCCTGCCGAGGAGATAAGTATGATGATATCATCTCTCTGTGTCTTCACAGAGAGTTTTTTTTACTTTATAGGATTTTATCCTATAAAGCAAAACGCTCCGCGAGGATCGCACTGCGGCGAAGTGGAATATATCGCTAAAGCGATTCGCCGCAGGCGTAGAATCCTGCGAGCAGGATTCTATTTATATTCTTCTTATCGGCACAAAATCTATAAGGAGGTAAAGAAATGGCAAAAGTTGAATTAAAACAGCCTGTAGTAGAAGAGATTTCTGCTGGTATCAAAGATGCCCAGTCTGTAGTTCTGGTAGACTACCGTGGACTTACTGTTGAGCAGGATACCCAGTTACGTAAGAGCTTACGTGAGGCAGGAGTTAGCTACAAGGTTTACAAGAACACCATGATGAACTTCGCGTTCAAGGGTACACAGTTCGAAGGTCTGTCCGAGTATCTGGAAGGACCCAGCGCAATGGCTTACTCTACCGAGGATGCAACCGCTCCTGCAAGAGTACTGGCTCAGTTCGCTAAGACTGCTGATAAGCTTGAGATCAAGGCCGGTGTGGTAGAAGGTACTGTTTATGATGCTAAGGGTATGGCTGCAATCGCTAACATCCCTTCCAGAGACGTACTCATCTCCAAACTGCTTGGCAGCTTACAGAGTCCTATCACCAATTTTGCACGTGTTATGAATCAACTGGCTGAAAAAGGCGGCGCAGCAGCTTGCGAAGCAGCAGCACCCGCAGAAGAAGCACCCGTAGCTGAATAATAATTGCAGCTAATTGACAATCAATCAAAATATTTCAAATGGAGGAAATTAAAATGGCTAAATTAACAGCACAGGAATTAATCGATGCTATCAAAGAGTTATCTGTATTAGAGTTAAATGATCTCGTAAAGGCTTGCGAGGAGGAGTTCGGCGTATCTGCAGCAGCTGGCGTTGTTGTAGCAGCAGCTGGCCCTGCTGAAGCAGCAGAAGAGAAGACTGAGTTCGACGTAGAGCTGACCGAGGTTGGCGCTGAGAAGGTTAAGGTTATCAAGGTTGTTCGTGAAGTAACCGGTCTGGGCCTGAAGGAAGCTAAGGACGTAGTTGACGGAGCTCCTAAGGTTGTTAAGGAAGGCGCTTCTAAGGAAGAGGCTGAGGACATCAAGAAGAAGCTTGAGGAAGTTGGCGCAAAGGTTACTCTGAAGTAATTTTTAACCAGTATATGACGGACCATGTGCCGGCACCTGCCGGTGCATGGTTCTTTCTTATTTATTATTTTCTAAATTATTCATTTTTTCAAAAATATTCAAAAAAATTCCTTGACGCAATTCCATCATTGTGATATTATGGATAGTGCACTATTGTGCGGTGCTATGCTTATTTGTCATGCATAAAATTTGACGTTTATATATACTGCATTGTTGCCGACGCAAAATAGGCTTTAAATCTGAAAGAACGGGGTGAAATGTCAATGGAAAAGAACAGAATACGTCCGATTGCCGGTACCAAGGTTATGCGTATGAGTTATTCAAGACAAAAAGAGGTTTTAGAGATGCCCAACCTGATCGAGGTCCAGAAGGACTCTTATCAGTGGTTTTTAGACGAAGGCTTGAAGGAAGTCTTTGACGACATCTCTCCGATCGCTGACTACAGCGGTGCCTTAAGTCTGGAATTTGTGGATTTTGAACTCTGCAAAGACGACGTGAAGTATTCTATCGAAGAGTGTAAAGAGAGAGATGCTACATTCGCAGCACCTCTTAAGGTTAAGGTTCGCCTTTATAACAAGGAGAAGGAAGAGATCAGTGAGCATGAGATTTTCATGGGCGATCTTCCGCTGATGACTGAGACCGGTACTTTTGTGATCAACGGCGCGGAACGTGTTATCGTCAGCCAGTTGGTTCGTTCTCCCGGCATCTACTACGGAATCGGACATGATAAGATCGGTAAGAAGCTGTTCACCTGTACCGTGATCCCGAACCGTGGAGCATGGCTGGAGTACGAGACGGATTCCAACGATGTCTTCTATGTACGCGTGGACAGAACCCGTAAGGTTCCCATCACTGTATTGATCCGTGCACTGGGCATCGGTACCAATGACGAGATCCGCGAACTCTTCGGTGACGAACCTAAGATCGAGGCAAGCTTTACCAAGGACACTGCTGAGAATTATCAGGAGGGTCTGTTAGAGTTATATAAAAAGATCCGTCCCGGTGAGCCTTTAAGTGTTGAAAGTGCAGAAAGCCTGATCAACGCTATGTTCTTCGACCCCAGAAGATATGATTTAGCCAAAGTCGGCAGATATAAATTTAATAAGAAGTTAGCTCTGAAGAATCGTATCCGTCATCAGATCCTGGCTGCAGATGTGGTAGATCCTTCCACCGGTGAAGTGATCGCATCCGCAGGAGACAAGGTGACCGCAGAGCTGGCAGATACCATTCAGAACAGCGCCGTTCCTTTCGTATATATTCAGACAGAGGAGAAGAACGTAAAGGTACTGTCGAACCTGATGGTAGATCTGACTCATTATGTAGATTGCAATCCCAGAGATTTCGGTATTCATGAGCTGGTATATTATCCGGTTCTGGACATTGCTCTGGAGCTGTCCAGCATGGGTATCCGTGTAGACAAAAAGGCTCTGTTAGACCAGTTACAGAAGGCAGGCTGCCCCGAGCGTGCTGAACTTCCTTACCACAAGGCAGTCATTAACGGTGAGCTTCCTCTTACCATCGGCGGTGGTATCGGCCAGTCCCGTATCTGTATGTTCTTCTTAAGAAAAGCTCATATCGGCGAAGTACAGTGTTCTCTGTGGTCCGATGAAGTTATGGAGATTGCAAAGGAGAACGGCTTACAGCTGTTATAAGACAATGAATTCAAACTTCAAAATCCCCGGAAGATGAAAATCTCCCGGGGATCTGTTTTCTGTTTTTATTCAAAAATCACAAATTTCTCATTTTCAAAGGTTTTCTCGTATCCATATGCATCCATGAACTCACCGATCAACAAAAGTTTGGCATTATCCACGATGAGACTCCGTTCTTTTTCCGTGGGCTGTAATGCTTCCAGAACATTCTCTCCCGCTTCCAGATACACAGCATATTTTTTCTCTAACAGTACCACCGGACGATAAGTCGCATCCATATCCATCCGTTCCTGCATCTTATGCATATCCTCTTCCAGCTGTGCGATCTGATAGGAATCCAGATCCGGCCAGGGATTGAATGCCGCAGGCATCTGCAGATAATAGGACAATGCCGGGATCTGACCGTAGAGCAGCACATCCTTTCCCGCAAGTCCTCCGGTATTTACATACTCTGAGATCTCCTGCATCCATCCGGCGCGTTCCTCACTCATCCACACACCCTTCAAAGTCTCGTTATTGGTCACCTGCGCACTGAACTCCTGCACACCGGTACCCTCGGCAAATACAAAGCTTCTGCCAAACAGTCCCACCTGGATAAAAAATAGCAGAAAAAAACCACCAAAGAGACATTTTGCAGGAATCGGGGATATGGTCATCCGCTTCCATCGGAAGCTTCCGGCATATTTGCAGAACCGGTAAAACTGCCAATACATATAAGGTAATGCCAGGAACAGATTATTCATGCTGGGATAAAGCTTATTGTTACTTCCAAGAGAAGTGATCAGTACGATCAGGAAGATCAGTCCGCTGAGCAGCTTTTCCTCCCCCGGTGCGGAAGGCATGAATATCCGCCACAGCGTCACCAGGAGCGTCAGCGTTAAAAACGTTACACCGGGCCAGATAATAGCGCCGTAGTTCGTATATTCCCTAGCGCAGAACCCCTGCCGGTACAGCCAGAATACCATGATCACAGCAAGTACCGCACTTACGACCCATTCCAGGATCCGCAGCGCCTTTTTTATCGTGTCTTTCCCTGCATAAGAGTCTCTTACACTAGTTGCGGCGAATTCCAAGAATCCCACCGCTATCATTCCCACGATCAGGAAGACGCACATCCTAAGCTCCCAGTACAGATTCTGGAGATACCAGTCGAACATCCCCAGGATCATGGATGCGGCGGTATAATCCGTTGCTACCTCCGTCATGGAAAACAGCCTCTGAATGCCTCTTACATACTCATCCATGCCATAGCGGATCTGAATGTAACCGAATAATACCAGCAGTGCAGTAAGATACCCCGCCAGGCACATACCGGTATCCTGCAACAGCTTCTTACGAAGCCTCCTGCCTGCTGCCTTTTTTCGTGTTTCCTTATTTTCCGTTTCCGCATTTCCCGCAACGTCAACACAATCCTGCGCAATGCTTTTTTGCTCTTCCAGCCAACAGATGATTCCATATGCCCACACACCTACGATCATCGCCGCTTCCGGCAGATTGGAAAACCTTGCCAGCACGTTACAGCCCAGTGCCACCCCTGCGGCAAACAGTAAACCTCCTTTTCCCCGGGACAGTCCCAGATACAGACAGATCACGGAGATCAGGAAAAATATATAGGTCACATAATTATAAAAAGATCCCGTAGGGCACCAGCAAAAGCTTACTGCTGTAAATTCGCCCAAAAAGGCAAGCCCGGTTGGTATCTTCAGCACTTTTGTACAAAAATAATAGCCCAGAACCGCCAGCAGGCTGATACTTAAGCCCGTGTAAAAATTCATGCCGATCAGCGTCTTCGCTCCGGGCAGCAGACTAAGGCAATGTCCGATGACAGTGGTCAGATAAGTGGAAAACAACCACATGGGATCCATATGCCTGGTTCCCATATATTCAAAATTCGCATAGCCGTAGCCGGTATCCCACAGATCCAGCCCCCAGGCAATATGCCGCAGGGGATACAGTACCAGAACAGCCACGAATACGAACTCCCAGAATCGCCTATGACTCTGACCGCCGGTTCCCGCTATTTTATTTTTTACGTTATCTGTCACTATGATACCTCTCTTTTGAACATATTATCTACTGCCTGGATTTTTTCCGTAAGCACACGATAAGGACGAATGTGCAGGAATATCTTATGCAATCCGCCACAGATATTTTTGCGGATAACATCTACCAGAATTCCCAATACAAATACCACGATCACTGCGATGACAGTCCATAAAAGCAACGATACGGCACCGTCTATGCGATCCGAGCCCATCCACTTCTGCCATGCATAACGCACCCCAAGGTTCTCATGCAACAGATACACCCCTAACGTATAGGGTGCGATCTTCACCGCCACGCTGCCGATCTTCCCCCGGATATCACTGTCCAGGAACAGGCAAAACAGCCCAACGGAAGCTAAGAACGGGAATATATGATTATATTCATAAGGAATCTTCAGAATCAGTTCCAGGCTGCCGGTGCGCTGATAAAATAAATGCAGCAGCATTGCCTCTCCGAAAGTTCCGATGACGCCGATCAGATACAGCAGCAGCGCCCGGGATTTTTTCTGTAAAAAAGGAATTCCGAATCTGCGAAGATAAGCGGCTGCACAAAACACGCACAGATACCAGATGCAGTCATAGCCCTTGCCATCCTCCTCCAACCGGAAGGGCAGAATGGATTTTATCAGACAAAATGCAGCAAATAACAGCACCAGAGTCACCTGAAACTGCTGCTTCGTCATCCGTCTGAGCCCGATTCCCACGAAGGGTAACAGGATATATAAAAATACATACGCTGTCAGGAACCAGTAATGCCCCATGGTCACCGGGAACAATAATGTCAGATAATAATGCGTACTCACTTCCGCCGCGGGAACGATCCCTGTCACCACCGCCAGCACACCGATGCCCACAGAATACAGCCACAGCTGCAGCCACAACGTAAGCAGCCTGCTCAGTTTAAAAGAGCTTTCGCATAAAAAGTATCCACTGATCATCATATACACATTCACGGCTACGATACAGAATGCTTCCAACAGCCAGGCTGCCATATCCTGCACTGATAAAGGCGCCGTCAGATCCGGCAGCAGTCCTCCCTTGCCCAGATAGTGCAGCACCACGACCATCATCATTGCCACACAGCGCAGTACTTCCAGATTTGCCATACGTTCTTTTTTCTGCATATCGATCCCTGTTTCCTTCCTGTCATTACTTCGTGCTGTGCACTCCCAAAACCCTACCCAAGATCTTTCACCCACTTATGAGCAAGCTCATGTGGGCTTAGACCTTTTGACCCTGGTATCATTATATTACTTTGTAACATATTATGTAAAGCAAAAGCGATTCTGCCTGACAAAGAGGCTTATTTAAGAAATCGTTTTCATATTGATGTAGATATTTAGATAAATTTTTGGTAAAATGTATCTATCAATACTAATCTGCATCGGAGGTGTCTATTTTGACAAAAAATACTAAGAAAAACCCTATCCCTCTTTGGAAGCGGATACGCTTTAAGCTGATCTTTGCTTTTCTGATCCCTGTGGTCTTCATCATTGTCTTAGGCTTCGTATCCTATCAGAAGGCTACCACACAGATCATCTCAACCTACCGCGACTCCGTGGACCAGACCGTCAGCATGATGAATCAGTACCTGACGCTTTCTTTTGACACGGTCCAGTCCAACTACAAGGGATATATGAATGAGGATATCCTGAAGCAGTATCTGAACGGTCTGTATGATAACGATGCCACTACCTTGTACAATACTCCAAACACCTATGAAGACACCTTTATCAAAGCCGTGACCACGGATGCCCTGCTCTCCAATATTTACGTGCTCTCTGACAAGGAGAAGACGATCTCTACCACGAAAACGAAGGAGACCGGTCTCTTAAGTGCGTACCTTGAAAGCTCCCAGGGTCAGATCTTATCCGCGGACAAGGCAAAATATTATCTTTTCGGCAACCAGTCCGAAGTCGATGCAAAGCTTGGCACGGATTCCTCCAAATACAGTCTCCGCCTCGCCAGATATTTCTCCAATGCTCCGGCGATCCTGATCATTGATTTCAAACCGAGTGTCCTGGATACCTCCTTATCCTCTCTGGATGGCGGCGAGGGCAGTCTCGTAGGCTTTGTCACCTGCGATGGCACCGAATACCTCTCCTCCCAGTCCGATACAGCGGCAGAAAATACGTTTGTCGGCAAATCCTATGTAGATGAGGCATTTGCCTCTGAGGAAGAGAACGGCTCCTCCTATGTGGAAGAGGCAGGCGCAGAATATCTCTTTCTCTATTCCAAGATCGGTGCCCGTAATGCCATGATCTGTGCCCTGATCCCTCAGGCAAATATCATCGGTCAGACAGCGGAGATTAAAAATGTGTCTCTGATCCTTGTCGTTGCAGCAAGTGCTGTGGCGATCTTACTGGGGTCTCTGCTGGCCGGGCAGTATGGCGGCTCCATCTACTATTTTATCCGCCGCCTGAAAAAAGTCTCTGACGGAGATCTGACGATTGAAGTCCACTCCAAGCGCAATGATGAATTCCAGCTATTAGCCGAGGGCATCTGTGATATGATCGCACACATGAAGAAGCTGGTATCCGGGCTGAAGGATGTCAATGAAGAATTATCCAGGGCTGCCACCGATATGTCTGCGGCTTCCTCACATTTCCTGGCGACCTCCCAGGATATCCAGAATCAGGTAGGTGAAATGCGCCAGGGTATTGAAAAACTGGATGAAAGCTCTGAGGACTGCCTGCAGCAGATGGACTCTCTGTCCGACACCATCGGCAACGTATCCTCACATTCTGACCAGATCAGTGTGCTTGCCACCGGCACCACCGCTGCGATCCATACCGGTATCGAATCCGTGGAGCATCTGAAGGAGAACACCTCTTCCACCATGCAGATCACCTCCAACATCGTAGATACCATCGGCAGGCTGAACGAGAAATCCAAAGCCATCGGTTCCATTACCGAAGCCATTAATGAGATTGCAGAGCAGACCAACCTCCTGTCCCTTAACGCTTCCATTGAAGCTGCCAGAGCCGGAGAATCCGGAAGAGGCTTCGCAGTGGTCGCTCAGGAGATCCAGAAGCTGGCGGATCAGTCCCTGCACTCCTCCGGTGAGATCTCCCGGATCATCGAAGAGATTGAGATTACCACTGACGAAGCTACGCAGGTTGCCAGACAGGCCAAAGGTATTGTAGCGGATCAGAACCAGTCCGTTGGCAGTACCACAGACTCCTTCCGTGAGATAGATTCCAAGGTAACAGAGCTTCTGAAATTCCTGCAGCAGATCAATGCAGGCGTGACGGAAATGGAGCACCAGCGCAGCACTACTCTGTCCGCCATCTCCGGTATCTCCGCAGTATCCGCAGAAACTGCTGCCGGGTCCTCCAATGTACAGACTGCTGCCGAAAAACAGCTGCAGGCCATTCAGGATCTGGACAAAGCCACTTCCGCACTGGCAGCCCGCTCAGAAGAGCTGACTACGATTCTGGAAGGTTTCATTGTATAGAAATGGCTATACACCCTGGAGAAAATATGTTATACTGATAACATCTTTTGACGAAGAAATTCTTAGGAAAATACATATAGAGAGGTAATCTTATGAGCAAAAAAAGCGTTGTCGTATCTCTGGGACATGATGCCCTGGGCTATACCACTACCGAGCAGTGGGATGCGGTAAAAGTAACCGCCAAGGCACTGGCAGACCTGGTGGAGGCAGATTATCAGCTGACGATCACCCACAGTAACGGTCCGCAGGTCAGCATGATCCATAAGGCCATGACCGAGTTACGCCGTGTTTACATCGACTATACCCCCGCACCTATGTGTGTCTGCTCCGCTATGAGCCAGGGTTATGTAGGCTATGATATCCAGAACTCTCTTCGCGCAGAGCTTCTGGACCGCGGCATCTCCAAGCCGGTCAGCACCATTCTCACCCAGGTCACGGTAGATCCTTATGATGAGGCTTTCTATGAGCCCACCAAGGTCATCGGTCGTTACATGTCCAAGGAAGATGCTGAGATTGAAGTAAAGAAAGGCAACTATGTCAAGGAAGATCCCGGCAAGGGCTTCCGCCGTGTTGTTGCTGCCCCCAAGCCTATCGACATCGTAGAGATCGAAGCCATCCGTGCGCTGGCAGCCGCAGATCAGGTAGTCATTGCCTGTGGCGGCGGCGGAATCCCCGTGATCGAGCAGAAGCATGCGCTGAAGGGGGCTTCCGCTGTCATCGAGAAGGATGCCATCGCCGGTAAGCTTGCTTCCGACCTAAGCTGTGACGAGCTGATCATCCTGACCACAGTTCCCTATGTTTATAAGAATTTCGGTAAGGAGGATCAGACAGCACTGGAGACTCTCACCGTAGCAGAAGCAAAGGATCTGATCGCAGCAGGACAGTTCGAGGAAGGCACCATGCTTCCCAAGATTGAAGCAGCTATCTCTTATCTGGAGAAGGTTCCTGCCGGCAAAGTACTGATCACCTCCATGGATCATGTCAAGGATGCCATTAAGGGCAAGGCAGGCACTGTGATCACCGCATAATTTCATTCGTATGTAAAAGGAGATATCCATTGTGGATATCTCCTTTCAGACTGTAGACAAAACGCTTTGGGTCAGCACTCCAGAGGCCAAACGTAGAGAAATGGGGAACCTTGTCCATCATTTCCAGACCGAGGAACCATCGGTATGCGACATTGACTTCGATTTCTTTTACTGTCTGGCGCATACTTCGGATGCCGTACAGATACTGGATGAATGGAATTTTAATGAGCATGATCATAGATAAAACTCCAGTCGATTGCCTGGTCAATCAGGCGCAGCAGATTGTGTCATCATAGGAAACACCGCCTTTATTTTGATACTTTCATTATACCAATCACCACCACCCGTCTAACGGGTGGTTTGCTCTGAGGCTATAAGCCTCTGTTA
>ERZ773208.2813-NODE-2813-length-11312-cov-3.026828_pt1 | contig 11312 bp, 11 predicted proteins | sample MGYA00581006_ERZ773208 | MGnify/ENA primary metagenome ERZ773208 (study PRJEB29015, sample SAMEA2737793) | human gut metagenome | biome: human gut; feature: human-associated habitat; material: faeces | place: China | collected 2012 ...
GGTAGAGGAATACGGCGGCATCGACGAAGTTTTCGAATAAGCCATGTCTTGTGAACAAAATGTCGCCAAAACCCTTATAAAAGATACAGAAGGTCATTTTTGAGAATAGAAATCATGAGAACAACCCCGAAAGGGAAGCACGAAAAAAGGCTTCCTTTTTGGGGTTGTCCGGTAAAAAAGCACGAGTTGGAGAGGCAACAAGCGGAGTTTTTTCGGATTCTTTGTGGAAAGCATGAAATCGTTCGGCTGAGAACGGAAAATCATTCGACTGAAAGCGATTTTTCATTCGGCGCAGACATGAAAACGCACATCCGAAAATCAAAGCCGAGGGTCGCTTCACGGCCTTTTTTACCGGCTTTTTCTGCGCATGGCAAAATTATTTGCCCTTGTCCGGCCGACAAGGACACCACAACATCCTGTACCTGAAAAGTCCCATCCGGCTTACGCCAAACGGCGCACCATGCGGCAGGACACACTGCCGGACCCACCCAAATGACAGGCACGACCACATTTTTTCTTTCTTTTTGAATCAGGCAAAAGCCGCGAGAATCGCTCAAAATCTTCGAAGGCTTGCCCTGCCCCCATACACGCGATTCTCACGGGTTCGGATTTGACATTCTGACAATATGACAAAATGAATGATAGGATAAGACATAAGAACAAAAGGACATAAATTTCTTACATGCGCAGCCCTTTGTTCTTTTGTCCTTATGTCAATTCATACCCAAACAGCCCCGTCATTCCATAAAAGCTTCCGGATAGCATACCACGCCCCGTATGTCCCGCAAGCCTATGGCCACCAACTCGACAGCCATGCAACATTCCGAGGGGACTTCAAAAGGAAATGCTATCCCATAGTCCGAAGCTTTCCTATATCCGAAACGGGGATAAAACCCTTCGTGCCCCAACACAACGGCCGACTTGTAGCCCAACCGGGCGGCCCGTGCATGCAGCTCCCGAATCAGGGCGCTGCCTATGCCCATGGATTGCCTGTCCGGCCGTACGGCCACGGGAGCCAGCGCCAAGGATTCCGCATCCAGTATTCCCGAACGAATCGACACACGGGTCATCAGGCCGTAGCCGACCACGCCGCCGTCCCCGTCGGCCACCAAAGAAAGTTCCGGAACAAATGCGGGGGAATGCCGAAGCCGCTCCACCAGAAACTGTTCGCGATGGTCGCTCTCCTCCATGTCCCGGAAGGCTTCTTCCACCAACTTGAAAACTTGCGGATAGTCTTTCTCCGTCTCTTGCCTGATTTCGTAGTCCGCTTTCATTGGTCTAAAATTTCAAAACGAACCGACATGGAATAATGGTTCTTAATCGTACGAAAACCATCGAAAGAAGCCGCGTCGGAAGAACTTACGTTGCTTTGTGCCGTGAACACGGGAGAAAAGCCGTTGTTTCCGTTCTCGATGATGCGCTCCACACCTCCAAGTTTCTGGCCCAATGCCTCCACCAAATAAGCGGCTTTCTCCCGGGCGGCCATCAAGGCGGCTATTTTTCCTTTTTGATGGTAAAGCTGCATGTCTTTGTTTTTCAACTCACCTATGCGCATCGTATGGATGCCTTTGGTGTCCACATGCCGGACAATACGGTCGATTTGCTTGAAGTCGGTCAGCGTGAGGTCAAACCGTTTGGAAACGAGGAACTCCCGTCCGCTCTCGCGCCAATAGTCGCCGATTTCCTGTGTGCGCACGGCATCGTCCGGGACACCGGCTTCCCGAAGTGTCTCCCGCAGCCCTTCCTCTATCCGGGCCAAGGGTACCTTCGTACGGTAATCTTCCTCTTTGGATTTGCCGTCGAATTCTTCGGCAAAATATTCCTTGATTTCGATGATGTAATGTATCTCGTCCGGTACGATTTCCACCTCGGAAGTACCGGTCACTTCAATGTAACGCCCTTCGTCCGTGGCGGCCTGCGCCGTGCCCCATGCCCATCCGGCAAGGAACAGCATGAATAAAAGTCTTGTTCTCATACGCTTTTTTGTTTTTATGATTTGAAATATGTGTCGGCATTCCGTCCTTCAGGAAGAGGCCAGTTCCGCCACCCCCTCGCGGACATCGACCCGCAGGGCAACGCGACGAGCGGACTCGGCATCAACAAGCGCGCGCTCGAGCAGTCGGCATATGATGTGATGATAAACTCCGTCCCCGCAAAGGATGTTATCCTCGAGAGCGAGTATGAGAACGTTTGGGTTCTGCCGTCGAACATGGCGCTCGCCGGCGCGGAGCTTGAGCTCGTGGATATGGATCGCCGCGAGAGCAGACTCAAGACTGCGCTCGCACCCGTCAAGGCGGATTTTGATTTTATCTTCTTTGACTGCCCGCCCTCGCTCGGACTCATAACCCTCAACGCCCTGTGCGCTTCGGACACAGTCATGGTGCCGATCCAGTGCGAGTATTACGCGCTAGAAGGTCTGTCGCAGCTCATGTCCACCGTCAGGCAGGTCAAGCGCCTCTATAACCCGATGATAGAGATCGAGGGAGTTCTGCTCACGATGTACGACGGCAGACTCAATCTCACTCAGCAGGTCGTTGACGAGGTCAAACGCTTCTTCCCCAGAAAGGTCTATTCCTCGGTCATTCCGCGAAATGTCAGACTCTCCGAGGCTCCGAGCTTCGGTCAGCCGGTCATGTACTATGACAGAAGCTCAAAGGGAACGAGCGCATATAACGACTTTGCGGACGAGTTCCTGAGAATGAACGGAAAGAAAAGCAACTGAGCCGAAAGGGGAAATATAAATGGCAGCAAAAAAAGGCGGACTCGGCCGCGGGCTTGACGCTCTGTTTGCCGACAACTCCATTGAAGAGATAGCCTCGACCAGCGCGGTCAAGCTCAAGATAATGGATATCGAGCCCAACCGCGACCAGCCGAGAAAAATATTTGACGAGGATGCGCTCGCCGAGCTTGCGGACAGCATAGCGAAACACGGCGTCATTCAGCCGCTTCTCGTGCGCCCGATGCCAGACGGCAGCTATCAGCTCGTCGCCGGCGAACGCCGCTGGCGCGCATCGCGCATGGCGGGTCTGACCGAAGTCCCCGTTGTTATAAAAGAGCTCAGCGACGAGGCGATGGCTCTCGCTCTTATAGAAAACCTCCAGCGCGAGGATCTCAACGCGATTGAAGAGGCGCAGGGCATAAAGGCGCTCATGGACACCCTCTCGCTGACTCAGGACGAGGCGGCGGAGCGCGTCGGTAAATCCCGTCCCGCAGTAGCTAATGCGCTGAGACTTCTCAAACTCCCGGACAGCGTCATTGCGCTCGTCTCGGACGGCAAGCTCTCGCCCGGTCACGCACGCGCCCTGCTCGGATTTAAAGATGAGCAGGATATCATCGAGACAGCGGATTTGATTATAGAAAAAGGGCTGACCGTCCGCGATGTTGAAAAATTAGTCAAAAAGAGAAATAAAGAGCCCAAGGCGGAGAAGCCCGCCGCTCGCCGCGCGAGCTACTATGACGAAGTTGAACTCGCTCTGACCGACTTCCTCGGAAGAAAAGTCAAGGTCGGCACGAAGCCCGGCAAGGAGAGCGGAGTGCTCGAAATAGATTTCTTCGACAAAGACGATCTGACCCGTCTGGCAGATGCGCTCAAGAGCCTCGGCGACTAAATGCGAATTCCCTCCGCTCATGCGGGGGGGATATCTTTTGCCTGCGGGCATAAATCTGTGTTGAGGTGATTGCATGACAGAGGTTCTGATAACGGTGCCGTGCAGCGATGAGATAAAGCTGCGGCTCGAAGAATTCAAAAACAGCTGTGTATTTTTATTTAAGGACAGAAAAAGCGATATAGGCAGCGCCGAAGTGGTTATCGGCGAGCCGCGTACGGAGAGAATAAGAGAGGCGAAGAACCTGAAATTCGTCCAGATGACCTGGGCGGGTGCGGATATATACACACGCGGCGGCTTCCCGCAGGGGATAAAAATAGCGAATGCGTCCGGTGCGTTCGGCTCGGTCATCGCCGAATATGTTATCGGCGCGATTCTCTGCGTCTACAGGCGTTTCCCTGAGTATGTCGAAAATCAGAAGGTGTGCATCTGGCGCGATGCCGGAGCCGAGCGGACGATTGAAGGCAAAACGGCTCTTATTTTAGGCACTGGCGACATCGGTTCGAATATCGCAAAGCGGCTCTCGGCGTTCGGGACAAAAAATATCGGCATTCGCAGAACGGGCGCGCCCGCGCAATATTTTGATGAGATGCACACGCTGTCGGATATAGGTTCTCTTCTGCCGCATGCGGATTTGGTCATCGGCTGTCTGCCGAACACGAAAGAGACGGGGCATATATTAAATTACGACCGTCTCTGCCTGATGAAGAGTGACGCGCTGTTTATAAATGTCGGGCGCGGGAGTCTTATTGACACGGACGCGCTCATCCGCGCGCTCGAAGAGCGGCGCATTGCGGGCGCGATTCTCGATGTGCTTGAAAATGAGCCGCTCGCGGCGGATTCCCCGCTGTGGAAAATGCCGAATGTTTTGATAACTCCGCATATCTCCGGGCGCGGCTTCGGTCACGACCCGGAGACAGAAAAGAAAGTATGGGACATCTGTCTCGAAAATCTTCGCCGCTATATAGCAGGGGAGGATATTATCAACGAGGTTGATATGAACCTCGGATATTAAAAATCAAACTCTCCGGCGGACGGAGAGTAAAGACAACCAACCTGCCTGATATAAGCTTTGGGCAGGTTGGTTTTGTTGATGGGTAAATTGAGTATCGTTATAGAATATATTCAGGCGCCTCTGAAGGGGAGCTGTCGCAGAGCGACTGAGGGGTTTGTTTCGCTTCGTTCAAAGTAATAAGTAAAAGTGAATAGTGAAAAAGTTCGCAATATGAGCGAATATCATCCGCCCGCGAAATCTGCACAAATTTATTGACGCGTAACATGTAGGGTGCGGTGACCTCGACGCACCGATGCCGCGTGAGCGGCATGAAATCCTCGAACTGTTCATTATCGACCGTTTGTAGGGACAGCCCTTGCGGCTGTCCGTTATCGGCGTAGCCGATAGAAAGATTTAAACAGGCAGACAAGCCTCGTTTTTTGAACTCTTGCAAAGTAAAAGCAAGTGACCAAGCCGACTTTTGTAATCAAGCTTCCAATAGCCGCGCCGCAGTGGAACAAGCTAACTGAGGACGCGAGGGGACGGCTTGCAACGCAAGCCGCCGCATAACCCTCTCAAAACATAGTCGCCTATCGCCCTTGGGGCGGGCGCTATGCTCCTTGTTTTTCGCCAACATCGCCTCGCTTTATCCGCCACCGGCGGCGCTTCGGCGACGTTGCCCGCACTCGTTCAAGCTCCGGCGCGTTTGCGCGCGAATGTGCCGAGCTGCCTACTGAGAAGAGCAACCTATGTACTGCGGCGCGGCGTTGCGGGTGTCGAGCGGGAACGGCTCGTTTGCTTTTCTTTTGCAGGCGTTTTCTTTTTCAAATAAAAAGAAAATGCCGAAACGCGGGTAGTATATATCTTTTGATTATAGTACGTAGCGAAGGCAAAAGTCCATTTTAGTTAACACAAAAAGAGCCGCCATATTGGCAGCTCTCGTCTTTTTTGATTTTACTCTGCGTCGTCGGCGTTTTCCCAGTTGTGCCAGACGTTCTGAACGTCGTCGTTATCCTCGAACATCTCGAGCATCTTGCTCATGTTCTTGATATCGTCCTCATTTTCGAGTCTGGTGTAGCTCGAGGGAACATACTCGACCTCTGCGGAGAGGAAGGTGTAGCCCTTCTTCTCGAGATCCTCGCATATTGCGGAGAAATCGTTGGGCTCGGTGCGGATATCAAAAACGCCGTCGTCGGTCAGGAAGTCGATAGCTCCTGCCTCAAGCGCATCTTCCATCAGCTTCTCCTCGTCGATATCGTCGTCCTTTTCGATAACGATAACGCCCTGCTTCGAGAACATGAACGAGACGCAGCCGCTCTGCCCCATGTTGCCGCCGAACTTGTCGAAATAATGGCGCATGTCGCCCGCAGTTCTGTTGCGGTTGTCGGTAAGGGTCTCAACTATAACGGCGATGCCCGACGGGCCGTAGCCCTCGTACATGATCTCCTCGTAGTTGTCCGCATTGCCGTCGCCGGCAGCTTTCTTAATAATACGGTCTATGTTGTCGTTGGGAACGTTGTTCGCCTTAGCCTTGGAAATGATATCCTTGAGCTTCGAGTTCGACGCCGGATCGGGGCCGCCCTCACGCACCGCAACGGCTATCTCGCGGCCGATCTTCGTGAAGATCTTCGCGCGCTGGTTATCCGTTTTTTCTTTCTTTCTCTTGATCGTACTCCATTTTGAATGTCCTGACATATAAGCCGCGCCCCGGGCGCGTCCCTCCTTTGACTATCTGATAAAGCTTGTTTCTATGGCTTGGATAGACGGTTTTTACGGTAAACCAAGAGTTGATGAGGAACTCTTGGAAAAATATCACAAGGGAATAATTGCACTTTCTGCTTGTCTTGCGGGTGAAATTCCTAAGGCTCTTATGCGTGAAAATTATGAGCTTGCAAAGGAAAAAGCTTTGAAGTATAAGAGAATTTTCGGCGAAAATAATTTCTTTCTTGAACTTCAAGACCACGGAATAATTGAGCAAAAACGCATAAATTCAGATATAATAAAGCTTTCTAAAGAATGTGATATACCGCTTGTTGTGACGAATGACTGTCATTATATCAAGCGTGAAGATAAGGATTTGCATAAAATTTTGCTTTGCATACAGACAAACCATACAATAGAGGACGAAAATTCATTTGAGTTTCCAACAGATGAATTTTATCTTAAAAGTGAAGCAGAAATGCGTGAGCTTTTTCCGAATATGCCGGAAGCTTACGAAAATACAGTTAAGATTGCGGAACGCTGTAATGTTGAATTTGAATTTGGCAAGACAAAATTGCCACGCTTTGATGTTCCGGACGGCAAAGACCATATAGAGTATTTTCGTGAGGAATGTTATAAGGGACTTCATAGAAGATACGGCGAAAATCCAAGTCAAAGCCTTATTGATAGGCTTGAATATGAGCTTTCTGTAATAATCAAAATGGGTTATGTTGATTATTACCTTATTGTAAACGACTATGTAAGCTATGCAAAAAAGAACGGGATACCTGTTGGAATGGGCAGAGGTTCAGGTGCAGGAAGTCTTGCGGCATATTGCATAGGCATTACAGGAATAGACCCAATTAAATATAATCTGCTCTTTGAGAGATTTCTTAACCCAGAAAGAGTAAGTATGCCTGATTTTGATGTGGATTTCTGTAAAGACAGGCGACAGGAAGTTATAGATTATGTCATAAGAAAATATGGCTCTGACCATGTGGCACAGATAGTTGCATTCGGAACAATGGCGGCGAGAGGTGCTATAAGAGATGTCGGCAGAGCTTTGGCAATGTCTTATGCGGAGGTTGATTCCGTCGCAAAGCTTGTGCCTTATGACTTGAAAATGACTATCGAAAAGGCTCTTACAATCTCTGATGAGCTTACACAGAGATATAATAACGAACCAGCCGTACATAGATTGATTGATATGGCTATGAGGCTTGAGGGAACACCTCGTCACGCAACAACTCATGCAGCAGGTGTAGTTATAACTGATAAGCCTGTAAGCGAGTATGTTCCGCTTTCGAGAAACGATGAAGCTATTGTAACACAGTTTACGATGACTACACTTGATGAACTCGGCTTGCTGAAAATGGATTTTCTCGGACTTAGAAATCTTACTGTTCTTGATGATACAGAAAAGATGATTCGTAAAAAAGAACCGCTTTTTTCAATAAAAAATATTCCCGATGACGATAAAAAGGTTTTTGAAATGCTTTCTAAGGGTGATACCGAGGGCGTTTTTCAATTTGAATCAAGCGGTATGAGAAATGTTCTTACACAGCTAAAGCCTGAAACTATCGAAGACTTGATTGCAGTTATTTCTCTATATCGCCCAGGACCTATGGATTCTATTCCGAAATATATCGAAAACTGCCATAATCCTGAAAAAGTAACCTATAAGCACGAACTCTTAAAGCCTATACTTGAGGTTACTTATGGCTGTATTGTTTATCAGGAACAGGTTATGCAGATTTTCAGAAGCCTTGCGGGATACTCTCTTGGCAGAGCGGATATTGTGCGAAGGGCGATGTCCAAGAAAAAAGCTGATGTTATGGAACACGAACGCAAAATATTTATAGAAGGACTTTTGCGAGAGGACGGCAGTATTGAGGTTGAAGGCTGTATAAGACGAGGTATTCCAAGAAACATTGCCGAGGAAATATTCGCAGAGATGGAAAGCTTTGCGTCCTATGCTTTTAATAAGGCTCATGCAGCTTGCTATGCTATGATTTCGTATCAAACGGCATATCTCAAATGTCATTACCCTTGTGAATATAATGCCGCTTTGCTTTCAAGCGTGCTTGACAATTCGGGCAAGGTTGCCGTATATATTGATGATTGTATGAAGCATAATATCAGAGTTCTTCCGCCTCATATAAATGAAAGCGATATTGGTTTTACCGTATGCGGAAAGAATATCCGTTTCGGACTTATGGCTATTAAGAATATCGGAAAAGGTTTTATCACAAATATAATAAATGAACGCAGAAACGGCGAATACACTTCTTTCTATGATTTTTGCAGTAGAGTTTATAGCAAGGATATGAATAAAAGAGCGGTGGAAAGTCTTATAAAGTGTGGTGCTTTAGATAAACTCGGTGCAAATCGCAGACAAATGCTTTATTCGCTTGATGGCTTGATAGATTCTCTTGCAAGAGACCATCGTGATAATGTCGCAGGACAGCTTGATTTATTCGGTATGGGTGATGATAATGAAGAACCCGCATATCAGCTAAAAAGCATAGATGAATTTGACGAAAATGAACGCTTAAAGCTTGAAAAAGAGGTTATTGGTATTTATTTGTCGGGACACCCTGTTGCAGAATATGAAAATGCATCTAAGGTTCTAAATACCGACCTTATAAATAATATTCTTGAAGGTTCAGCATACTATAATGACGGCAAGCGTGTAAGGGTTATTGCGTTTATAAATGGGGTCAGAACTAAGATTATCAAAAACGGTTCTACTATGGCATTTGTGACTATTGAGGATAAATTCGGAAGTATAGAAATGCTCGTTTTCCCTAAAACACTTATGGAATACAGTACGCTTATAAGAGATGGCAAGGCTATTTTTGCGGAATGTACTGTAAGTATTAAGGAGGACGAAGAAACAAAGCTTTTGTGCAACAGAGTTTATCCAGCACCAAAAACAGATGCCGAGATTGCACAGTTTAAGGTGATGTATAGTTCATCTGAGAAAAAAGCAGAACAGCCCGAAATAAAAGTACAAAATAATAGGGGTAACAGCGATAAATCAGGGCTTTATCTGAGATTTAAGAATCAAGAATGTAATGAATTTATTCGTGCAAAGCAGGTTTTGAATATATTTGACGGTTCTACACCTGTATATTTCTACTTTGAGGATAATAAAAAGCTTTTGAGAGTGCCAAGAAATATGTGGGTAGACATCAATGATGTTATGATAAGAGAGCTTAAACGAAGAATCGGTGATAAAAATGTTGCACTGAAATAGCCTTGAAATTTAGATTTCAGATGTTTATTGCAGTAAAATAGCCAAAGTTTTTACGCAAATTGCCTTGAAAAAGTTATAATTTATACGGTTTTAAAAAAATATATAAAAAATGCCAAAAATGCCTTGAAAATATCGTTTTAATAGGGTATACTATTTTAGCACCAAGTATAGCATTTATAGAGTTTTGGAGATGTTTCTATGGACTTTAATTTTAAAGATAAATACGGAATTGATGACCTGATTAAGATTATGGAAATCCTCCGAAGTGAAAATGGCTGTCCTTGGGATAGGGAACAAGACCATAAGTCTATTCGCCAGAATCTTATTGAGGAAACATATGAAGTTATCGAGGCAATCGACAATGACGATACAGAGCTTCTAAAGGAAGAACTTGGAGATGCTCTCTTGCAAGTAGTTTTCCATTCGAGAATTGAGGAAGAAAAAAATAGCTTTGATTTTTCAGATGTTGCCGATGGAATATGCAAAAAGCTGATTATTCGTCACCCTCATGTTTTTGGCAATATTACCGCAGATACACCAGAAGAAGTCCTCAAAAATTGGGACGATATTAAGATGAAAACCAAGTCCCAGACCAAAGCAAGCGAGGCTATGGATAGTGTTGCAAAATCCTTGCCAGCACTTATGAGAGCGGATAAAATTCGCTCTAAGGCTAAAAAAGCAGGTTATGCACCAAAAAGCTATGAAACTGCATATGAGGATACAGAAGAAAAGTTGAAGGCTCTTTCAAAGGCCTCTTATGACAAGGCAGAAAATAACCGTAAAATCGGTGAATTGCTTTTCTCAGTTATTAATCTTGCGGCTATGGTTGATGTAAACCCAGAAGAATCGCTATATCGTGCCTGTGATGATTTTACAGAGAACTTTAGAAAACTCGAAGAAAATTCATCAAAGTAAGGCTTAGATATATATACTCAAAAAGAAACTCATTTCTATGAGTTCGATGAAGTAGGAGGAATATAATAATGAACAAGACAGAACTTATTGCTGCTGTTGCAGAAAAAGCAGAACTCTCTAAGAAGGACGCAGAAAAAGCAGTTAATGCACTCCTCGACACAGTTGTAGAAGAAGTTGCTAAGGGTGAGAAGATTCAGCTCGTAGGCTTCGGTACATTCGAGAGAAGAGAAAGAAAAGAAAGAGAAGGCTGCAACCCACAGACAGGTGCAAAGATACCGATTCCTGCATCTATGGTTCCAGCATTCAAGGTTGGCAAGGCATTCAAGGACGCTGTCAATAAGTAATTTAAAATTCTATTCAGAAAATCCGACTACGCAGTGGCAGTCGGATTTCTTTGTTTATGGAGGGATAAATATATGAGATTGGATAAATATTTAAAGGTTTCAAGAATAATTAAACGCAGAACAGTTGCCAATGAAGCTTGTGATGCGGGTAGAGTTATAGTTAATGGTAAGCCGGCAAGAGCATCTTATGATGTAAAGGTTGGTGATGTATTAGAGATAGCCCTTGGCACAAAGCCGATAAAAGCAGAGGTCGTCAGCATAAATGAATATGCCAAAAAAGAAGATGCCCCTTTGATGTATAAGATTTTAGAATAAGCAGCAGCGAGCCGCCATCAAGACGCGGAATCGCTCGGTTTTGCCTCGATCGTAGTTAATTAGATAAGATTGTTACCGCAGTCGATGAAACTACCGAGCGGGCGAACACAGTTCGCCCCTACGATTAGCTGACAGTTTTTTCTAAGACAATTTAAGTTTAGGTCAAGCCTTTTTAAAGG
>ERZ773208.2814-NODE-2814-length-11308-cov-3.426731_pt1 | contig 11308 bp, 9 predicted proteins | sample MGYA00581006_ERZ773208 | MGnify/ENA primary metagenome ERZ773208 (study PRJEB29015, sample SAMEA2737793) | human gut metagenome | biome: human gut; feature: human-associated habitat; material: faeces | place: China | collected 2012 ...
AGTTCGAGAATGTGGTAATCTCTACGGGGGGGGGAGCGCCTTGTTTTTTTGATAATATGGAATTTATGAACCGGGTGGGGAAGACGGTATTTCTGGATGTTCATCCCGATGTGTTGTTCAGACGGTTGCGTATCGCCAAGCAACAGCGTCCCATACTTCAGGGAAAAGAGGATGATGAATTGAAAGCGTTTATCATCCGGGCGCTGGAACAACGGGCTCCTTTCTACACGCAGGCGCAATATATTTTCAATGCCGACGAACTGGAAGATCGCTGGCAGATCGAAACAGCCGTGCAACGATTGCAGGAATTGTTGGGACTATAAGCTATTTTACTTTCACAAGTCATGTCAACCACATGGTTTCTTCCTTTTCTTTTTATCTGCTCTTTATCTTTTTGGGTTCTCTTTTTTGTTCATTCAGTCAATATTTGTACCTTGGCACTCGTTACGAGATTTTTCTATTGACTATTAACACAAGAAAGAAGATAAAGAGACTGTTATGGGAACTTTGAAAGAGAAATTCGAGGAGTTGTCCGCCGGGATTAAAGCCTCTGGGAAACCTGCTGCGGCATGGTTCCCGAAATATACATCTACTTCATTATTAAATGCTGATAACTGGTGGGAAGCATTGGCTGTATGCGAATATGCGTTGGACACCCGGGAGGATGAGAAACTGACGGAAGGTTTCTTTGAATTGATATTCAGTGCATTCGACTGTAATGTCGAAGTCGATCTCAACGAAGAAGAATATGAGTTCTGGTGGGAGAAGGTGATGCGGGTGTGCGAACGTGTGGCTGTGTTCAGCGGAGCAGGCTGGGCGCAGAAAGGTGCACAGTACTCCGAGGCCCGCTATGGAAAGCGGGATATGAGCTATTTGTTCCCTTGCTACGAAAAGGCTGCCGATATGGGCTGGGGTGAAGCGGAAGCGACTGTTGCCTATTGGCGGTATATGGGGTTTTATTGTGAGCAGGATAAGGAAGAAGGAGAACGACGTTTTGCGGCTCTTTCTTCACCCGAAGCTATTCTTTGGGGGAAACATTATCGCGCTTTTGCCGAAGAGTTTACGGGCAACAAGGAGAAAGCGTTGCAGATACGGCAGGATTTGCTTGCCGAACTGCCCGAAGGCGACCGTTTGCGTGCTCATGTGTATGCGGCAATGGGAGACGCACTCGACAGGGGAGAAGGCAAGATAGCCGAGGAAGCTGCCTGTTATGAAAAGTCTTTGGAAATCGTTCCCAATCTATATAGTCTGAAAAATCTCGCTACTCTGTATTTCCGTTATCCCGAACTGGGTAAACCGAAAGAACTGGCTTTCGAAATTTGGGAGAAAGCCTGGCATGCCGGAGTATGGTCTGCCGCCAACTTCCTGGGATACAATTATCAGGAGGAGGCATGGCTTGATCTGCCTAAAGCAATAGAATGGCTGGAGAAGGGAATGCTTTATTGCGAGTTGTATAGTGCGTATGAGTTGGCATTGATTTACTTGTACAATGATGATTATAAGAATGTGGAACGTGGGCTGATGTGTCTCGAACGTTGTGTGGAAGGTGATTATATAGAAGGTATCGAAGGACTGGCGAATGTATATTTCAACGGTGACCTGGTGGAAGAAGACATGAGTCGTGTAAAACAGTTGCTGGAAAAGGCGCTCGAACTGGGTTCGGGAAATGCGGCCTATCGTTTGGGTTGGATGTATGAACGTGGCTTTCTGTCTGAAGAACCGGATTATGTGAAAGCTATGGAATATTACGAGAAAGCAGCTGAACTGGATAATGTGGACGGATACTGCCGTGCAGCGCTTTACTTGGCTAACGGATATAGCGGTGTGACGGATGCGGTGAAGTCGAGAGAATATTACGAGAAAGCGGCCGGAATGGGTTCATGTTTTGCATTGGTAGAACTGTCATTCTTATACGAGAATGGCAACGGAGTGGAAAGAAGCTATGAGAAGGCTTTTGAACTCTGTGAAAAAGCGGCACAGGAAGGCTATCCTTATGCAATGTTCCGCGTAGGTCTTTATCTGGAAAAAGCTGTATTGGGTGAGGCGAAGCCGGAGGAGGCATTTGCCTGGTATACAAAAGCTGCCATGGCGGATGAAAATGAAGGAATCTTTGCTCTGGGACGTTGTTACAAACAGGGAATCGGTACGGAGGAAGACTGGGACAAGGCACTCGAGTGGTTCGGAAAGGGGGCAGAGAAGAACGAATCCCGCTGTTTGACTGAATTAGGGCTGGCTTATGAGAACGGTAACGGTGTGGAGGAAAACCCGCAAAAGGCTGTGGAATATATGACACGGGCAGCGGAACAGGATTATGGTTACGCCCAGTTTAAAATGGGAGATTATTATTTCTTCGGGTGCGGTCCTTGTTTGGAAGATAACAAGAAAGCCGTGGAATGGTACGAAAAGGCTGTTGCGAATGAGATTCCTATGGCGATGCTGCGCATGGGGGATTATTATTTGTATGATTATGATAGTCTGAACGAGTCGGAAAAGGCGTTTGCTTACTTTAAGAAAGCTGCCGAATACGAATGGTATAACGAAGGACTGGGTATTTGTTACGAAATGGGTATCGGTGTAGAGGATAATGAGACGGAAGCCTTTAAATATTATACACTGGCTGCGGATAACGGTAATGTGACGAGTATGTATCGTACCGGACTTTGTTATTACAACGGAGTGGGTGTGAAGCAGAATTATGCGGAGGCTTACCGCTGGTTTACGGATGCGGCCGGTAATGAGAATATCGGTGCCGCATATTATCTGGGTAAGATGCAAATGTATGGCGAAGGCTGTACGCCTGACCCGGAAGCAGCTGTGCAATGGTTGTTGAAAGCTGCCGAAAAGAATAATGATAAGGCTCAATTTGAACTAGGAAACGCTTACCTGACGGGAAATGGTGTGGAAGAAAACGATGATATAGCAATGGAGTGGTTCGAGAAGGCTGCTGAAAATGGTAACGAAAAGGCCCTTAAGATCACCGGAAGGAGGAGAAAATAGTAAGTAGGCATGGAGAAAGAAGGGAATAATCTGTTTCAAGTCAATCTCAAAGGAATGATTGCCTTGTTGTCAGAGCATATTTATAGTAATCCGAATACCTTTGTCCGTGAGTTGTTGCAGAACTGTGTGGATGCTATTACAGCTTTGCGCAATATTGACGAGAATTATGCAGGACGTATTGATGTCTTTCTGAATGATGACAAAACGGTGATATTCCGCGACAATGGAATCGGGCTGAAAGAGGAGGAGGTATATCGTTTCCTTACCGTTATCGGGGAAAGCTCGAAACGGGATACGCCTGATGCGGATGATTTTATCGGAAGGTTTGGTATTGGTTTGCTGTCTTGTTTTGTAGTGACGGATGAGATCAAGGTGGAGAGCCGGTCGGCAATGGGCGGGCAGGCTGTCTGTTGGTGTGGTAAGGTGGACGGTACGTATGAACTGACGTCATCCGCCGAAGAACGTCCTATCGGTTCGCAGGTGGTATTGCATCCCAAGAATGACTGGATGCATCTTTTTGAATATGATACATTTAAGAAGATATTGGTCGGCTATGGAGAGGTGTTGCCATATCCTGTCTATCTGCATCATCAGGATGAGGAAGAGTTGGTGAATACGCCTTCGCCTGTATGGCTTGACCCGAAGGCAACCCGCAAGGAACTCCTTGATTACGGGGCGAAAGTTTTTCAATCATCTGCGCTTGATGTTTTTCGGATACGGACTGAAAGCGGTCGGGTGGAGGGAGTGCTTTATGTGTTGCCTTTCCGGACGCAGTTTTCTGTGCGTAACTCTCACAAAGTGTATTTGAAGCGTATGCTGTTGAGCGAGGATGATTGTAACCTGTTGCCGCAGTGGGCTTTCTTTATCCGTTGTCTGGTGAATGCGGATGGGTTGTTGTCTACCGCTTCACGCGAGTCTCTGGTAAGCAATGATTTGCTGAAGGATGTCCGCAAGGAGATAGGTATGGCTATCAAGGATTATTTGCGGGGACTGGTGCAGAACAACCGGGCTATGTTTAATAAGATACTGGACGTGCATCATTTTCACATCAAGGCGATTGCTTCGGAAGATAATGAGTTGCTTCGTTTGTTTATGGATTATCTTCCTTTTGAGACGAATAAGGGGGTACGGAGCTTCGGGAGTATCCGTTCGGCGGACAATGTGATCTGTTATACCAGAAATCTGGAGGATTTCAGGCAGGTACGCCGTATTGCCGGAGCACAAGGATGGTTGGTGGTTAATGCCGCTTATACGTTTGATGAAACGTTGTTGAAAAAGTATGCCCGCCTGAATCCGGAACTGACTTTGGATGAAATATCCCCTTCGAGATTATTGGAACAGTTTGGGGAGGTAGAAGCCAAAAAAGAGTTCCGGGCTTTTGAGGCGAAGGCGAACGAGTTGTTAAAGCGTTTTGGCTGCGTCTGCCGGTTGAAGCACTTTACTCCGGCGGATATTCCGGTGATATTTGTGGCAGAGGAGAAAGAGAGTACGACCAAGAGTACCAATAATCCGTTAGCGGCTGTGTTGGGGACTGTCAATACGACCAGGCAGATACCTCCGACGCTGACATTTAATGCGGATAATGAAATGGTCCGCACTTTACTGCAAATACAGGGAGATAATAAAATGTTTCAGCATGTGGTACATATATTATATGTACAGTCACTCCTTCAGGGTAAGTATCCTGTGAACAGTGAGGAAATGGAACTTTTCAACCACTCGCTCAGTGAATTGATGACTGCTAAAATGAATGATTTTATAAATTTCCTGAATTAAGAAAGCGTATGAAATACACACTTGAAATACAAAAACTGCTGTTGCAGGCACAGAATAAAAACCTGCATCCCCGTGAGAAAGCTAATTTGTTGAAAGAGGCTATCCGCATCGCTGATGAAAACGAAGATGTGGAATGGGCAACGGAAATGAGGCTGGACCTCATTTATGAACTGAACCTTCTCTCGGCGGACACTGAGGAGATTGCCGTGTTCTCTAAGATTCTGGATGATTATGAGAATCATAAGGATGTAATCAAGGAGGATGATCTGCTGTGGAAGTATAAATGGATATGGTCTTCGACTTTTGATATTCCGGAGATTCCAATGGAACAGGTGGAAGCGGTAGGGGAGGATTATAAGACCCGTATCTTGCGGAACGGATATTCTTTACGGAGTTATTATCAGCGCTGGTCGGTGGAATGCACATGGATGAGGCAGTATGACAAGGCAAAGGAATATATTGATAAGATGCTGGCGGAGAAAATGGACGACCAGTCGTGTGAGGCTTGTGAACTGAACTTTATGTTGGATTATTATCTGGAAACGGGAAAGTTTGATGAGGCTTATAGCCGGGCGCAGCCATTGATTAACAAACAGGTGACTTGCTATGAAGCTAACCTGCGTGCTTACCTGAAGCTTGCTTATTATGCACAAAAAGCGGGTAAGCCGGATATTGCCGCCGATATGTGTACACGTGCCGAAGAAGCGTTGGCCGGAAGAGAGAAGGACGAGTATCTGTTGCTCTATATGGGGCTGTTTATCGCTTATTATTTAATGACGAATCCGGAGCGCGGCTGGGAGTATGCCGAACGGTGCATTGACTGGAGCCTGCGTACCAATACGTTGAAGAAATATCGTTTTTCCTGTGATATGGTGGAGGCCTTGAAGTATGAGATGCGTCCGGAGGTTCATCTGGCTTTGCCGGAGGAGTTCCCTCTTTACCGCGCGGACGGGGTTTACTCTGTCAGCGAATTACGCCGGTATTTCTATCAGCAGGCTGAAGAACTGGCACAGCGCTATGACGCCCGTAACGGAAACAGCGGATATATGGACCGACTGAAAGAAATAATGTCTAATTAATTGGCAACATGTAGATAAATCTGTATTTTTGCCGTCCAATTATTTACTAAAAACACTGAATAACAGAAAATGAGAAAGTGGCGTATTGAAGATTCTGAGGAACTCTACAACATTACAGGTTGGGGAACCTCGTACTTTGGTATTAATGACAAAGGTCATGTTGTTGTTACACCGCGTAGAGATGGGGTAGCTGTTGATTTGAAAGAGTTGGTCGACGAGTTACAACTGAGAGATGTAGCGGCTCCCACGTTGGTGCGTTTTCCGGATATTCTGGATAATCGTATTGAAAAGATGTCGTCCTGCTTTAAACAGGCAGCCGAAGAATACGGTTATAAGGCGGAGAACTTTATTATCTATCCGATTAAGGTCAACCAGATGCGCCCTGTGGTGGAGGAGATTATCAGCCACGGAAAGAAATTCAATCTCGGACTGGAGGCGGGTTCTAAACCTGAACTACATGCTGTGATTGCTGTTAATACGGATTCTGACTCATTGATTGTATGTAACGGCTATAAAGACGAGAGTTACATTGAACTGGCTTTGCTTGCCCAGAAAATGGGTAAACGTATCTTCCTTGTTGTGGAGAAGATGAATGAGCTGAAACTGATTGCAAAAATGGCGAAGCAGTTGAATGTGCAACCTAATATCGGTATTCGTATTAAACTGGCTTCTTCCGGTAGCGGAAAATGGGAAGAATCGGGTGGCGATGCCAGCAAATTCGGGCTGACTTCCAGTGAGTTGCTCGAAGCGCTCGATTTCATGGAAAGCAAGGGATTGAAAGATTGCCTGAAACTGATTCACTTCCATATCGGCAGCCAGGTGACGAAGATCCGTCGCATCAAGACCGCCTTGCGTGAGGCTTCACAGTTTTATGTCCAACTTCATGCTATGGGGTTCAAAGTGGAATTTGTGGATATCGGCGGCGGACTGGGAGTTGATTACGACGGAACCCGGTCGTCCAACAGCGAAGGCAGCGTGAACTATTCTATTCAGGAATATGTGAATGACTCGATTTCTACATTGGTGGATGTCAGCGATAAGAATGGTATCCCCCACCCGAATATTATTACCGAAAGCGGACGCGCATTGACTGCACACCACTCTGTGCTTATCTTTGAAGTGTTGGAGACTGCCACTTTACCCGAATGGGATGATGAAGAAGTAATCGCTCCGGATGCACATGAACTGGTGCAGGAATTATATGGCATTTGGGATTCGTTGAATCAGAATAAAATGTTGGAGGCATGGCATGATGCGCAACAGATTCGTGAGGAAGCGTTGGATTTGTTCAGTCACGGAATTGTCGACTTGAAAACCCGTGCACAGATTGAACGCCTGTATTGGTCGATCACACGTGAGATTAATCAGATTGCCGAAGGCCTGAAACATGCGCCTGACGAATTCCGAGGATTGTCCAAGCTGCTTGCGGATAAATATTTCTGTAACTTCTCACTGTTCCAATCGTTGCCGGATTCCTGGGCGATAGACCAGATATTCCCGATTATGCCTATTCAACGGCTGGATGAAAAACCGGACCGCTCGGCTACTTTGCAGGATATTACCTGTGACTCCGACGGCAAGATTGCGAACTTTATCTCTACCCGTAATGTAGCTCATTATCTGCCTGTACATAGCCTGAAGAAAACAGAACCTTATTATGTAGCTGTTTTCCTGGTAGGTGCTTATCAAGAGATTTTGGGGGATATGCACAACTTGTTCGGTGATACGAATGCAGTGCATGTCTCTGTGAACGAGAAAGGATATAATATCGAACAGATTATTGACGGAGAAACGGTGGCGGAAGTATTGGACTACGTGCAGTATAATCCGAAGAAGTTGGTTCGTACGCTCGAAACTTGGGTGACGAAATCAGTAAAGGAAGGCAAAATCTCTTTGGAAGAAGGAAAAGAATTCCTTTCCAACTACCGTTCGGGACTTTATGGATATACGTATTTAGAATAAAAATGAGAGAAAAACTAACTGTAATTAAGGTGGGTGGCAAAATCGTAGAAGAGGAAGCCACCCTTCGTCAGTTGTTAAACGACTTTGCCGCTATTGAAGGACATAAGGTGCTGGTGCACGGCGGAGGCCGTTCGGCTACAAAGATAGCCGCACAACTGGGAATTGAAAGCAAAATGGTCAATGGCCGCCGGATTACTGATGCGGAAACGTTGAGGGTAGTGACAATGGTGTATGGCGGTTTGGTGAATAAGAATATTGTTGCCGGGTTGCAGGCGTATGGTGTCAATGCGCTGGGATTGACCGGAGCGGATATGAACGTGATACGTTCGGTGAAACGTCCGGTGAAAGAAGTTGATTACGGTTTCGTCGGCGATGTGGAGAAGGTGGATGCTTCTCTGTTGTCTGACTTGATATACAAAGGTGTGGTGCCGGTTATGGCTCCGTTGACACACGACGGACAAGGGAATATGCTGAATACGAATGCGGATACTATTGCCGGAGAGACGGCAAAAGCCTTGTCGGGCCTGTTTGATGTGACATTGGTGTACTGTTTCGAGAAAAAAGGTGTACTGCGTGATGAGAATGATGACGATAGTGTAATTCCTCAGATTACCCGTGCGGAATTTGAACAATACGTAGCCGATGGCGTTATTCAAGGAGGTATGATTCCGAAACTGGAGAATTCTTTTGAAGCAATAAATGCTGGGGTGTCTGAAGTGATAATTACCTTAGCATCAGCGATTAACGGCAACGGAGGAACCCGGATAAAAAAATAATTCAAAAAAAAGTAGTGGGCGACTGTAACTTTTCATATCCTAGCCCGTCATTATTATAGAGATGCAAGAAATCAGCTTCCGAAACGATATTTTGCCGTTGAAGGATAAACTCTTTCGATTGGCTCTCAGAATCACCCTGGATAGGGCAGAAGCCGAGGATGTCGTTCAGGACACCATGATAAGAGTGTGGAGCAAGCGTGATGAGTGGTCGCAATTTGAATCGGTTGAAGCCTATTGCCTGATAGTGGCAAAGAACCTTGCGATAGACCGGAGTCAGAAGAAAGAGGCTCAAAACGTGGAACTCACCCCCGAGATGGAGGAAGAACCTGATGCAAACAGTCCGTATGACCAGATGATTCATGATGAAAGAATGAACATTATTAATAGACTGGTAAACGAACTTCCCGAAAAACAGCGGCTTATCATGCAACTGAGGGACATTGAAGGTGAAAGCTATAAAAAAATTGCAACCCTGCTGAATCTGACAGAGGAACAAGTCAAAGTGAATCTCTTCAGAGCCAGGCAAAAGGTAAAACAAAGGTATTTAGAAATTGACGAATATGGATTATAAGGATATAGAACAGCTCCTGGAGCGATACTGGCAATGCGAAACTTCCGTTGAGGAGGAATCAAGATTGCGTGACTTCTTCTCGAAAGAAGACGTACCGGCTCATTTGCTTCGCTATAAGAACTTGTTTGTTTATCAGCAGGTTCAGCAAGAAGTAGGGCTGGGTGAGGACTTTGATGCACGTATTCTGGCAGAGGTGGAGCCTACGGTAGTAAAAGCGAAACGTTTGACACTGACCGGTCGTTTTATTCCTCTGTTCAAAGCCGCTGCCGTGATTGCAATCATCCTTTCTTTGGGGAATGTGGCACAACATTCTTTCTCGGGAGATGATGGAAGTGTATTGGCCACAGATACCATTGGTAAACAAGTAACAGCACCATCGGTCGCTATCTCAAATGATGTGAAAGCGGAACAGGTTCTGGCCGATAGTTTGGCGAGGGTTAACCACAAGGTGCAAGTTATAAACGAATAGACATTTTCATTTGCTTTAAACATATAATATAGTTAGTGTGCTTAATTAAAACAACAACGAAGGCGAAACTGTGAAGTTTTCAATTCTCTCAAATTTTTATAATGAAACTAACTAAATAAATGGGCTACCGCGAGATGCAGTAGCCCTTTTATGTTTCTAAGAGTGGAAGAATCTTTTTTTTATTACTTTTGTACCTGTTATTAGGAGACTTATGATGAAGGAGGCAATTATAGAAGATGAAGAACTTGGACGGTTAATAGTGCGTGTTAATTTGCGTGCTAAAAGTCTTGTCTTTCGTACAAAGAGTGATGCGGTATACGTTTCAGTCCCTTCCGGCACAACGATGAAAGAGGTAAAACGGGCGATTGAAGATTTACGTAGTAAGTTGCTGGCTTCTCGTCAACGATTGAATCGTCCGTTAATTGATTTGAATTATAAGATTGATGCAGAATATTTCAAGTTGTCTTTGGTGTCCGGAGAGAAAGAGCAGTTTCTGGCAAATTCCCGATTGGGATGCAGATTATTTGTCCGCCAAATGCGGACTTTACTGATGAGAAATTGCAGAGTTGGCTACGAAAGGTGATTGAAGAATCGTTGAGGCGGAATGCAAAAAGTATTCTTCCTCCACGTTTAGACCGTCTTTCCAAACAATGCGGATTGCCCTATGCAAGCGTGAAGATAAATTCCAGTCAGGGGCGGTGGGGGAGTTGTTCGACAAAGAAGGATATTAATTTATCCTATTACCTCGTTTTGTTGCCTTCTTATTTGATTGATTATGTGCTTTTGCATGAACTATGTCATACCCGTGAGATGAATCATAGTGAACGTTTTTGGTCTCTACTGAATCAATTCACGGAAGGAAAAGCTCTTGCTCTACGGGGAGAACTGAAGAAATATCGGACAGAAATATAAAGAGCTCCTTTGTCTTTATCTTGCTTTACCGTTTATTTCGCCAGTTGCTTAATTCCGTCTTCCTCTTTCTCAAACTGATAATTACCCCCTCTTTCGCTTAGGTCGAAAGTCGATACTAATTCAGTTTTGTTATCTACAATTAACAATGCACTCTGCTCGGCAAAACGACCGACTTCCACTGTATAAGGTTCTTCTATGATAGTCTTATTGGAAATGAGACTGTCGTTGACAAACAGAGAAATTGAATCGCCGGTAAAGCCTTTGACCAGACTAATCGTATATGTTTCGATAAAATGTCGTTCTTCCTGTTGCTTCTGTTGCAGTCGCATACTCATATAGATGAAAATCACTACGACAAAAATGACGGCAAAAGCGAGGATTCCATTGCCGACCATGAACTGTTTGTTGGTGTTGAGACGATGCGCCATAGTTGTTATTTTTTTTAATTGCGGCGTAAAGATACGAATATCGCACTGTTAATTCATACTTTTTTTCTTTAATGTTTTGTAGTCGAATAGATTATTTATATCTTTGCAACCGAAAACGGATGAAAGGTGGAGGGGCAATTAAGCTCCTTTTTTTGTTCTTAATAGCTAATAAATGATAGAAAAGAAAACTGTTTGTCAGATTGTTGAAGAGTGGCTGGAAGGAAAAGATTACTTTTTGGTAGAGGTAACTGTGAGCCCGGATGACAAAATTGTGGTCGAAATTGACCATGCAGAAGGTGTTTGGATCGAAGATTGTGTGGAGCTTAGCCGCTACATAG
>ERZ773208.2815-NODE-2815-length-11308-cov-2.900116_pt1 | contig 11308 bp, 9 predicted proteins | sample MGYA00581006_ERZ773208 | MGnify/ENA primary metagenome ERZ773208 (study PRJEB29015, sample SAMEA2737793) | human gut metagenome | biome: human gut; feature: human-associated habitat; material: faeces | place: China | collected 2012 ...
CGAATGCCCGTTTTGCGGGAACGAGCAAACGAGGCCTGTACGGAGATGTGGTTGAGGAAATAGACTGGAGCGTTGGGGAGGTGTTGAAGGCTCTGCGTGAAAATGGCTTGGACGAGAATACGTTTGTTATTTTTACCAGCGATAACGGCCCTTGGCTGACGGAGCATGAGAATGGTGGTTCCGCAGGTCCGTTGAAGGATGGCAAGGGTACTTGGTGGGAAGGTGGCTTCCGGGTTCCGGCCATTTGTTGGATGCCGGGAAAAATCAATCCGGCGATCAACGATGAGATTATGACCTCGATGGATTTATATCCGACTTTCCTCTCGATGGCGGGTATCGAGCAACCGAAAGATCTTGTATTGGATGGCGTGAATCAAACCGGATTATTGTTTGAGGAAAAGCATTCCGCCCGTGATGAAGTTTATTATTGGTGGGGAAGCGAGTTGATGGCGATCCGTAAAGGGGAGTGGAAGTATTATTTTAAGACGATCAAGGACCAATATCTGCGAACCTGTAAGATCGAGACTCCGGCAGAACCCTTGTTGTATAACGTGGAGACAGATATCTCGGAGAGGTTCAATCAGGCGGAGAAGCATCCGGAGATCGTGAAATTACTGATCGAGGCCGGTGAGAAACATAAGAAAGGAATGAAGATCAAACCTTCCGTATGTGATATGATGTAATGGGAAATTAAAAACAACAGATAGATGAATAAATATATACTGACAGCGGCTTGCGGATTGGCTTTTTCCGCAGCTTCCGCACAAACAAAGGCTTTGCCGGATAGCCCGAATATCCTGCTGATTTTGGTGGATGATTTGGGATATGGTGATTTGTCCTGTCAAGGAGCCGCCAAGGACATTCAAACTCCACATATCGATAAATTATTAAATGAAGGAGTTCGTTTCACGAATTTCCATGCGAACTGTCCGGTCTCCTCTCCTAGTAGAGCTTCCTTATTAACCGGTCGTTATCCGGATATGGTAGGCGTACCGGGAGTCATTCGTACGCATAAAGAGGATAGTTGGGGGTATCTGTCGGAGGATGCCGTATTATTACCCCAGATGTTGAAGAAAAGAGGCTATCATAATGCGATGGTTGGAAAATGGAATCTAGGATTGGAGTCTCCGAATACCCCTACGGAAAAGGGCTTCGATTTCTACCGGGGATTTTTAGGGGATATGATGGATGATTATTATACCCATCGTCGTTTCGGAAATAATTATATGCGTGAGAATTTGAAAGAGATCGATCCACAAGGACATGCTACAGAGATTTTCTCTGATTGGGCGATCCGTTACCTGTCGGATATGAAGCAAAAGCAAGAGCCTTTAAGAAAGCTTTTGTATGTTCTGACCCTGATCTGATCAAATTCGGAGTCACAAAGAAAGTAACAGATATTCTTGATGAAAATGGACTTGCTTACGAAATTTATTCTGATATCAAAGCAAACCCAACAATCGAAAATGTACAGCACGGAGTAGAAGCATTCAAGAAAGCTGATGCAGATTACATCGTTGCAATCGGTGGTGGTTCTTCTATGGATACTTCTAAAGCAATCGGTATCATCATCGCAAACCCAGAGTTTGAAGATGTAAGAAGCCTCGAAGGTGTTGCACCGACAACAAAGCCTTGTGTACCTATCATCGCAGTTCCAACAACAGCCGGAACAGCTGCTGAGGTTACAATCAACTACGTTATCACAGATGTTGAAAGAAAGAGAAAATTCGTTTGTGTTGACCCACATGACATGCCGGTTATCGCAGTTGTTGACCCGGATATGATGTCCTCTATGCCAAAGGGACTTACAGCTTCCACAGGTATGGATGCCCTGACACATGCAATTGAAGGATATACAACAAAAGCTGCCTGGGAAATGACAGATATGTTCCATATCAAAGCAATCGAGATCATTGGAAAATCTTTAAGAAGCGCTGTTGCAAATGAAAAAGAAGGCCGTGAAGGAATGGCTCTTGGACAGTATATCGCAGGAATGGGATTCTCTAATGTAGGTCTTGGAATCGCTCATTCTATGGCTCATACACTCGGTGCTGTATATGATACTCCACATGGTGTTGCATGTGCTATGATGCTTCCAATCGTTATGGAATACAACGCTGACTGCACAGGTGAGAAATACCGTGAAATTGCAAGAGCAATGGGCGTTAAAGGTGTTGACAACATGTCTGTAGAAGAATACAGAAAAGCTGCTGTTGATGCTGTTCAGAAACTTTCTGTTGATGTTGGAATCCCGACAAAACTGGAAGCTCTGAAAGAAGAAGATCTGCAGTTCCTCGCTGAGTCTGCTCACGCTGATGCTTGTGCACCTGGTAACCCGAAAGATGCAAGCGTAGAGGATCTGAAAGAGCTCTTTAGAAAGCTTATGTAAATTGATTTCTGGTACACGGGCGAAAATTCTTCCTGTGATTGGGGTTAGAGTTTTGTCTTCGTAGAAAGGGACAGTGCAGCTGGCTCAGGGTTACGCACACTGTTCATACTAAGAAAAACAACAGATTGCTAAGAACAAAGAAAGGATCGATAAACTCGCTGCCGCTCAGACAGCTATCGATCCTTTCTTTAACACAATCTATCGTTTTTCAAGTATGAGCAAGTATGCTCCACATTCACCAGCTGCACTGTCCCTTTCTACTTCGATTGTACTCTATCGAATCATAGAGCAGATTTGTTTATGTACAGAAATAGATTTACGGATCGTGCAACGATTTGGAAGGATTCGTATAAATTTTCTGTGGACAGAAATAGATTTACAAGAGCCCTCGTTCTTTGAAGACGTCTCTTAGCTCTACCGGCATGGATTCGGAGAGGAATCTAGCCAGGGTTTCAGGGGTGGCTTTGTGGTTTCCGAGAACCCACTGGACGGTCATGTAGATGGAGCCCTGGCAGTACATTTCTAACTGGAAGCGAATCTTGTCAGACATCTTTTTCCCTGTATTTCCTTCAATCCGATCGGTGTAGAATTTTGTGATCAGCTCGAAATCATGATCACGCAAACAGTTCTGGTCGTCATTTTTAAATGCCGCACGAAAGAAAAGTGTTTCTTTCTGAATGTATTGGAATTTATTTACAAGGCTTTCATAGACTGTTTGTCCCTCTCCCATATGCTCAAAGGATTCAATCAGTATCTTATCAAAATACCAGTTGATCAGATCGTATTTATCCTGAAAATTCCGGTAAAAGGTCTGACGAGTCACTCCGCATTCTTCTGTGATCTCTTTCACAGTGATCTTCTCAACCGGTGCTTTTTTCATGCATTCTTTCATCGCCTCTGCCAGCCGATATTTTACTTTTTCTCCTGACTTGCTTATTTCTGCCATAATTTTTTCCTCTCCACTCCAAGCAATTCAAGTAATTCATTATGCGGATATTCTTCGTCTTCCTGATAAATATCCACATAGTTCATCGCCGCACCTCCGTCTACGAATGCCGGAAACAGAAATCCACATTGTGGTTCGCCCGGTTCGTATTCCCCACTCAACGGGCAGATTACACACAAAATTCTTTCGGATTCTCCCTGACGTATATGATCCAATCCCTTCGCCGGAATGTCATATCTGTCATGAAAAACATAGATCGCATAATCCTCATCTGCCTGATAATGTTCTCCGACAATCTCATAAAAGGTCTCCATCAGAGCATCATTTTTCAGACCGCAGGCACGCATCCCCATTAGAAGTTTCCACATACTGTCCGGATTTCTCCGATCATCACAAAACTTATATTCCTTCAAGTTTTTATTCGTCTTTGCAAACGGTACTTTCTTCGCAAGGGCCAGATTTTTCTCCTGTTCTGCAGGATTTAAGTTTAGAAAACTGGTGTTAAATGTTCCATCTATAAATCCGTCTATATCCATATAGCTTCCGGCGATCCGAGTGATCGATGTCCGTTTTACTGTCATCCGTCTGGTCAGCGCTAGCATATCTTCTCGATTAATCATAGTTTTCCCCTCCGTACTGTTCACTTCGAATCTCTGCTTATGTAGACAATTTCTTTAAAAAGTCTTCTGTCGTATCCTCTCTGTCAATCCTCGAAGCATTAATGGTTCTACTCCACTACTTTTTTCTTCCTCTTTTTCCTCTGCCTGCATGATCACATCACGTACCTTCTGCATTCTCTCGTCAAGAGCTGAACTGATCTGTGCACAATCCATCATCTCTTCTGCAAGATACTTACTCTGTTCTTCCGGAATACTCTTCTTATAACGAAGCTTATGCTCCAGACTCGCCCAGAAATCCATCGCAATCGTGCGAAGCTGAACTTCAACTGTGATCATCTTTTTCCCTTCTTTCAGGAAAATCGGAGTTTTTACAATCAGGTGAAGACTTCTGTAACCACTCGGCTTTGGATTCGCAATATAGTCTTTTTTCTGAATCAGAATTACATCATCCTGGTCAAGAAAGCATTTTGCAAGCTTGTAAATATCATCCTGAAATGCACAGATCACGCGCACACCGGCAATATCCTGAATATTTTCTTCGATTGCATCAATCGTCAATGGAATATTTTTACGACGAATCTTCTTCAACAGACTCTCCATTGATTTCACACGAGTCTTAATGCTCTCGATCGGGTTGCGGTCATACTCCAGGGAATACTGTTCGCTCAGCACCTTGAATTTCGTCTCAACTTCCATGATCGCACACTGATAATAAGCCATCATTGTGTTGACCGGCTTTAAATTCTCCTGTACAAAGTCAATAAATTCATCTGAAAGAAGACTGTTTCTTACAAAGTCCTCTCTTCTTTTCTCGATTCGTTCTTCTAATTCTCGTCTACCCATTTGTTTCTTTCATCTCTCTTTTCTTGCTTTTATAAGATTGATCTAATCAGATACTTCCATTCTGCCAGATATTCTCTAAGCATATTATTCGGCAGATACAATGGATTCGAGCCTGCAGCAATCGCTTCCGCTGATTTCAGCCCCTGTCCTTTTGTGATCTGCATCGCCCGAAACATATGGAAATCATTTGTGATAATTCCAACACTTGCTCCGTCTCTGATATATTTCTTACTGTTTTTTATATTCTGCTCTGTTGTCTTTGATTCGTCTTCCAGAATCAGACGGTCTTTCTCAATTCCGGCTGCTTCCATATAATCAGCCATCGCCTGCGCTTCCGTACACGGCTCGTTATACCCCTGTCCACCTGACACAATACAGATTGTCTCCGGATTCTTCTCCAGATAATCGATTGCTGTGTTCAGTCGATGCTTCAGCACCTTACTCGGTCCATCTGCTCTCACCTGTGCACCAAGCACTATGATGTAGTCCAGATTTCCATCTGCCTTCGCATGCATCTGACTAATAATGCATCCTTCGATAATTACAAAGGAAAATACAAACACGAGCAGTATTCCTCTTAATATCCACAACATCCACATCGGAATTCTTGCCCATCCATCCAGAAATGTAATCGCTGCGCATCCTCCAAGCAATGCAGCCAGTACAAACCAGATCAGGAAGAATCCTGTCCCTGATCCATTTCCACTCATCCAGAACCCATAACAGGCAAATAGCACTGCAAATAAAATACATATTATAGTTACTGTCATTTTCCGCTTTGTTCTCACTTTCCACTCTCTCCAAGAATCAGTCGAAGCAGTGTCTTATCAAGCATGATTGTCCGGTTCCATGGGTTCAAAATGATACCTTCAATCTCATTCACCTGTACAGCGGACTGAAATAATGGTTCGATTGCTGTCAAAAAGGTAGACATCACACGATCAGAACCTTTCAGTTCTTCTTCAAAACTTGTAAATGCACTCCACCACTTCTTTCCATCAGCTGTCTTTACTGCCTGTATCTTCAGTTCTTCTGCAACAGAAGGCTCTACCGCAAGAATCAATTGTCCTTCTTCTTTCATTCGTCTGCGGATCACTGTCAACGTATGTGCTAAAAGTTCCTGAGACGCTTCCTGCTGGAGCGCAGAAATTGCTTCCTCAATCTTCTCGTTTCCTTTCAGTCCTTCGTCTTTTGTATCGTTATTCTGTATCTTCATCCTCGCTGCTCCTTATAAATTCTTTATAGTTTAATAAGCATTAATATTCTAACACCAATATGCTCTAATCCCCCTTGTGACGGAGGCAGTAACACATCTCATGCTTTCATGTCTGATATCTTTTAAGTATATCATAAAAAAAGAGAATAGTGTGATATTTTAAATTTGTTTCACACTATTCTCTCTTTTTTTACTTTTATTAATATGACTTTGGATTCTTCACATTTATCTAAGACACAAGCTCCTGCATCAGCTCATGCACACTCATCATCTGATTGATCCGTCCGACATTGCTTCCGCAGAATACAAGTCCATTTTCCACATCACCTTTTACGGCATCAATCAGTGCCTTCGTGATACAATACGGAACTTTTACCGGATTACATTTCGCTAAGCAATTATAACATTTCTTAATAGGCTCTTTTTCTTTCTCAACACGCTCGATCAATGCGTTGCGGATGGCTCTTCCCGGCATTCCGACCGGACTTTGGATAATCTGAACATCCTCTTCTTTTGCATTGATATAGGCCTGCTTATACGCCTCTGACGCATCACATTCTTCTGTTGCCACGAACCTGCTCGCAATCTGGACTCCATCTGCTCCAAGTGCCAATGCGTGATCAATATCTGCTCTGTCGAAGATTCCACCCGCTACAATTACTGGAATCTTCTTCTCGTATCGCTTTTCATACTCTTCCTTACAGGCAATGATCTGACGGATCTCCTCATCATAATCCATCGTATCAATCTCATCTAACTGCTCTCTTGAGAATCCAAGATGACCTCCAGCTTTCGGTCCTTCTACAACAAGGAAATCTGCTGTTCTGTCATACTTATGCGCCCACATTTTCAAGATCAGCTGTGCTGCTCTCTTAGAAGAAACAATCGGTGCAATCTTCGTGCGACAAGTCTCACTGACCAACTCCGGCAGATTCATCGGAAGACCTGCACCGCTGATGATCACATCTGCGCCTGCTGCCACAGCCTCTTTCACATGCTCTGCATAATGTTTCAGCGCAACCATGATATTTACACCGACAAGACCATTTCCCTGCGCGATTTCTTTCGCTCTCTTGATATGCTTGTGGATTGCTCTGTTGTTACATGCAGCCTGATCCTTCTCAAATCCTTCCTCATCATAACCGATCTGTGCTGTCGAAATAATTCCTACTCCGCCTTCTTTCGCTACTGCTCCTGCGAGAGAGCTTCTGCTGACTCCAACGCCCATACCACCCTGGATGATCGGGAGCTTCGCAGTCAGATCACCTATTTTCAATTGATTGTTTATACTCATTTTCAATTCTCCTGTATTTCATTTTGAATTTCAAACTATTTTAAGTATAAACTATTTTGTTGAAATGTCAAGGAGTATTGATTCTACGGATTAATCCGCGGATTAAAACCCCCCGTTTTGATAGGCTCTTGCGATAACATATGATGGTTCATAAAATGCACTGCAATTATCTATCGTATCGCAGATTTCATTATTATATACGCGGATAATTCCATCTACATAATCTTCTTCCGGAACTAATGTATCAGAAATAAGACGCTGATATACTTTTCCCATTTCTAATGCTGTAGGTATTTTTTCTACCAATTCTTTATCAACTACTGTAATATCGAAATCACCTTCTACCAAACTATATTCCTCGATCCAATCATCCTCAACCTGCAAAGGATTCTCACAATGAAGCACATTTGCTACACTGATCAAATGCACTAGTGACTCCCTTCCAATTGCATTTACCACATATTTATTTCTCTGATGAATTCTTCGGGCAACACGTTCAATCATATAACAGATGAAATATAAATCATTTGTCTGTATTTCTTCATCTGGGAAGTACTTATTTGTCATAATGTTATGCTCCCTTCATAATGCAATGTTTGTAATGCTTCTTCCGTACAAAAAACTATCTGATGGGTAGGATATTTGAATTTAACCAAAGCCCAAAACGCTTCTTTCGAAATTTTATCTGCTGCATAATCCTCCACATAATCCCAAATCTGATCATCTGCCATAGGACCTTCTACAATATCATATGTGTGCATCTTTCCTCTTCGACAATTTACAACAAAATCAAGCCATTCTTCTGTCATTTCAGAAAAACAGAGAATCTTAAGTTCTGGATTTTTAAGATAACTATAATTATTTACGACAGATGCGCCTTTTTTTGTTAATGCCCAGCGTTTCGCTTGTTTTTCTATATTTGTACAATAAAAACCATATCCAAAATCCTTATAGTAACCATTAATAAGTATTTTGGGATTAGATACTTCTACATTACTCCCATGATAAATAATCGTGTTTTTCATTATGCTACCACCTCATTTTCTGCGGAATTATCGGCTCCGTTTTCGATTTCAAAATTCAATATATAAATTATAACAGAAATCTTACGCTAAAGGGATTTTTTCCAAAAAAACGCAAAAAGAGCAGGACGTATCCTCTTTGATGCACCTTGCTCTTTTTGTTTTTATTCCCCTGTTTTTGACTGGCTTTGTATTTTTGCAATTTTCGGATAACATTTCCTGCTCTATTCGTTGACTTGCTTCTTAATTTTGCAATTCTCGGGTAACATTTCTCGCTCCATTCTTGACTTGCTTTGCAGTTCTTCGCTTCTCGGGTAACGGTGTACCTCTCTCCATTGACTTGCTTTGCAGTTTTACGCTTCCCAGGTAATGATACGACATCCATTCGTTGACTTATTTTTCAGTTCTCTAATTCTCAGGTAATACTGCTCCCTATTTCCGTTGACTCAAATAGCATTTTAGTCAATCAAGTCATCAAACATCTCCAAGTGCTATCCCAAATAATATTTTTCTAATATAAAGTCATTCAAGAATGCCTCGGCATTCTTGCTGCGAGGTGCGCGTAATTGCATGACATACTTCTACTACACACCTCTGCAATCCTGCCTGAGGCTATATCAGCTCAATAACCATAGTAAGAATTTTCAGAATCTCCGTCAGCATAGCATCTTTCCATTCATATAAAATAATCGTAACTGTTCAGCGTCAGAGTCAACCTCCAAAATGCTACGCATTTCGTCGGTGTGGCGTATCCGCCAAATAACATCAACATAAATATTTTTCCGTCAATTTTTCCATTAATCTTGAATTTAACAGGCTTTGTTCCGTTTCGAATGTCATTATTAACTGCTCGCCGGGGTAAATATTATTTAATTGATATAATTCTATTTTCCGTACTGCTGCTCTTGCATAATCTTGTTTATCCATCATTCCTTCATGTTCCCAATAAATTTCCTGATAAGTTTTCTTCGACAATAGTGTGAAATCTGGATATACGATACCATATCCTTTGAGATAGAGTGGCTTCTCATATTTATAAGGTATATTGTTTCGATAAAAATAATCAGCAAGTATTTTCTCAGACTTAGATCTGACTCTTTCTCCTTTTTCAGTCAAAATCAGTGGCGTACCTTCTTTGAATTCTTTTCCCTGATATTCTTCTTCATACCACATTTTAAGCAATTGATCCCATGTTGACTCTACTGGAGTTACTAATGCTTGCCTTTCTTTGTTCATTGATGTGTAGATTTTCTCTATTTCATCATCCGAATAATTTTTTGTTATTTTCTTTATTTGCTTAAGTCTTGCTTCTGCTTTTTTCACCACTGATTCATTATAATTCTTTTGTGCCAGAAGCCTTGCCAGTTCCATCTCCGCTTTTGGAATGTAAGTTTCATTATCTGCGCTCATATACTGATAATAACGTGGCTTGCTTTTATCGCATGAAATTCGAAGACGTCCTTCCGGCGCTGATTCCAGACCTGATCTTGCTTTATTTATAATAGTTTCTAAACGCTTTTGCTCCTGAACAAGCAAATGTCTTAATTCTTGCATACGTGTCTCCTTATTAGAAATTGATAGATTTGTTTTTAGAAAAATGTCATCAAATTTTCTTTGATTATTGAATTGTTTTTATTTTTAGATTTTGGGATTTTTAAATTGTTTCAATTGATTTTTATCTTTTCGATTTGTTACTGAATTAGTTCTGATTGCTTTGATTGCTTTGATTACTTTGATCTGTTTTTGATTTGCTTCAGTTGTTTTTGACTGTCTCAATCTGTTTTTTCGGTTATCTCAATCACTTGTAAAAGTTGCTCTACAATTAATTTTACGTGATTCTTTTGACTTGTTTTTTATTTCTACGATTCTTAGGTAACGACACACTCTCCTTTCATTGACTCGCTTAGTGGTTTTGCAGTTCTCGGGTAACGTTACGCCCTCTCTCCATTGACTTATTTTTTCATTTCTTTAATTCTCAGGTAATGCTTTCCCCTGTTTCCATTGACCTAAATAGAATTATTGCCAATCAAGTCACCACACAACTTCCAAGTACTCCCCCAAATATCACTTTTCTAATATAAAGTCAAATTACTGACTAGATGCAAGTGTTTTTAATAGTGAGACTACTCCCCTGAATAACTCTTTTCCACTATATAGTCAAGTTCCTAACCAGGTTCAGGGCTTCTAGCAACGATGTTAGTATCTAAAATAACATTTTTCCTGTACAAAGTCAACAGATTTGTAACACTCTTCCATAGTATTTGTAACAAGAAAATCCAAAATATTGGCACGTAATTTAAACAAGAAAATCTCCTCTCAAATCTTATGGGATCTAATTGGACCCAGTAGATATGAAGGGAGATTCTATTTTGCTATTTTGAGGAAAACGTTTCTACATCTACTATATTCATTGACTTGTTTCGCATTTCTTCAACTCTCGGATAACTGCACGCCTTCTCTTCATTGACCCAAATAAAATTGTTGCTGTGCCTCTGTTTTCTAACAAATGGTAAATGAATATCTGATGTCTTCTTCCGCACTGATATGGTATTCGTCTTCCACATCACTTCCCCAGCTGTCGATACCTCCGACTCCTCTTACTGCTCCGTATACACATAAAACAGTTCTTCTTGCTGGCGGTAATTCCTCATGATGCAGAGCATTTTCAATTTCAGATGCTGTATATGGAAGGCATGAAAAAGCAAATTCCTTGTCTTCCTTCTCAATACGGAGTGTCTGTGATGACTGATCTGTTCTACTATTATCAAGACTTGTATGTCTGCTAATTTCAAGCCACTCTGTATCCATTCTCATTCCACATTCCTGTGGGACAAGATAAGGTGTCAGGCTCAAATCCGCCACTTCATAAACACCTTTTTGTGCACCTGCTTTTCTATCCGGATATGTCTCCCCTGATAATCCTTTATAGATATATTTATCTGCAAGTGTCGGCATGATAAAACGCATTCCAAACACCG
>ERZ773208.2816-NODE-2816-length-11307-cov-3.866335_pt1 | contig 11307 bp, 9 predicted proteins | sample MGYA00581006_ERZ773208 | MGnify/ENA primary metagenome ERZ773208 (study PRJEB29015, sample SAMEA2737793) | human gut metagenome | biome: human gut; feature: human-associated habitat; material: faeces | place: China | collected 2012 ...
AGCCACTTCGCGCATCAATACATGCGTTGGCTCCAGCCAGTTATCTGGCATTTGCACGGCCAGAACGCCATTGTGACTCAGTTGTGAGACCAGGTGCGGGAATAACTCATAGTGATCGGGTACCCACTGTAACGATGCATTGGCATAAAGCAGATCCACGGGGTGCTCTGCCTGAAACGTACTGATATCCGCTTCAATAAAATGGCATTTTGGTAATGTGTTGCGCGCTTCATTCAGCATCGCGGGTGAGGTATCAACCCCAGTTATTTGAGCTGAAGGCCAGCGCTGATGCAGTAATGCTGTACTGTTTCCCGGGCCACAGCCAAGATCGACAACTGAACGAACACTTTCTAACGCCACTCTGCTAAGTAATTCCGCTGCGGGTCTTGAACGTTCAGTTTTATATTGCAAATAAAGCGAAGGGTTCCAGTCGGCCATGTATGAATCTCCAGTATAAGAAGAAAAGGCGGAAAGGGGGTTCATTAGTCCTTGCCGATGAGCAGCTTCTTTTAGAAGATTATATGAAAATGAATGATAAGGGCAGATTTATGCTGGAAACATCGAGACTGATTCTCCGTCAGTGGGAAGCGAAAGACAGAGCGCCATTCGCCGCGTTAAATACCGATTCCGATGTGATGCGTTTTTTTCCGGCTCCATTGCTACGGACTGAAAGCGACAATCTTGCCGCAAGATTCCAGGAAGGCATTACAGAGCGCGGCTGGGGATTTTGGGCCGTTGAACTACAAGAAACACACCAGTTTGTGGGCTGCGTAGGTTTACATCCACAACCTGATAAGTTTCATTTTTCACCCTGTACTGAAATAGGCTGGCGTCTTGCGAAATCATTCTGGCATCAGGGGTTAGCATTGGAAGCTGCCGAAGCCTGCCTGACTTTTGCTTTCGAGGAACTGGCGTTAACTGAGGTGGTTTCTTTTACTTCGGTGCTGAACAAACCGTCTGAGAACCTGATGATACGCCTTGGCATGAGTAAAGCAGAAGAGTTTGTGCATCCCGCGTTGCCGCCAGATCATCGATTAGCACAACATGTTCTGTATCGTCTGATACGCAGCAGCGCCGTTTAACACTATGTTTCAGCTGCACAAGGACGACCAAAAAAACTCAGGTTCTTTCTTACTCCATATTAGTGCGCATAATGTATATTATGTTAAATTGAATCTGAACTGTATTAGGCTTCTAACCCCATGGACCTGTTCAGTCTTCGCCCCTTCTGATTTCTCTGTCGAATAACCAATCATGAAGGTCTGAGCAACAAAGTTCGCTCCTGCAGTTGAAATGCTTTGAGCACAAGCACTCTGGATGCAAACGCTATACAGAGTGCAATCTCAACGGTTTAACGCTGACAAAACACCGACGGCGAACGGCTGGTATAGAACTGCCATGTACTGCTATTGAGTCGCAATATGCTGAAATAAAATGGTTCTTTGGGTTTAAGGAAAAAATCTGGCAACGTTCTCGCTAACAATGGATGAATGTTAGTGCCACCGGAACTTGAAGCGACATTTCCGGATTCCATAAAGTAATCATCATCCTTGCGGGTAAAGGTAAACCAGACATTTTGATTTACCGCCAGCTTTTCACCGTTATTATCAGTGATTTTTCCGCGTAAAATAGCCACCCCATTGCTGCCATTAAAAACGTATCTGACTGAAATATCACCACGAATATCTGGATACTCCATTACTAATTCTCCGGAGCAATCAAAATGTGACCGCTGCCAGTTTTGTAACGTCATCGTGACTGCAATTGTTAACGCTACTGCTAAGATGATGCCAACACACCATTTTATATTACGTCCCCACATGTCTGGACTCCGCGAAATAATAATGGGTCACACAATCATTATCCTGCCAGCGGCTAAATTGCTTTCGACAGGTTAATGCGGAGATCCGCGGGAAATTAGGATACAGCGTGAGATAAACCCAGGGATAACTTTGACAATCCAGCGTATTTGTTTTGATAAACTGCTGGTGCTGATCAAATTTAAGCACATCCTGATTGACGTACCAGTGGCATCCCTCCCCTACGCCTAAAGACACATAGCGACTGAGTTTGGGATCAAACTGTGCCTCCCAGGTCACTATTGCGGCTATAACGCAACACACAACACCCGCCAGAATCCAGCACAGTGAGCGCATACGCAGTGATTTTGTCACTGTATTTACCGGCGTTACCGATGGCGTGACAGAGAGATCGCTAAGCGGTTCTTCAATCTTCTGTTCCAGCACTTCCAGTTGTGGCTCAAGGCGGATCCCGACTTTCGGTACGGTTACGATAAGTTCTTCATTCAGGCCAAGTTCTTTAAACGCGCGACGCAGCAAGGAAATATTCTGATAGAACGTATTATTGGTGACCTGCGCACCGTTAATATACCAGACATGCTCAAAGAAATAATCACGTTCAATAACCTGCCCCTGTTGTTGAATTAATAATAGTAAACAACGGGTTGCCGGATTGCTTAATGTTATACGTTTGGTCTCATCTGATTTCGCGTAGAGTACGTTCCGCTCTGGCCAGAATACAACGGTACTGTTAAGCAAAAACACGTGTGCCATTATGTTCCCTGAATATGGATTTTTGTCAATTTAGCTAGAGCGAGCACTGCCAGCGTTAATTTACGACAGTTGAAAATCCCCAACGATTTCCTTCATCGTTAATCACAGTGAAGTTTATCTTATTATTCAGCATTTCAGGAGGTGCTGACTTAAAAATTACCTGCCGGGAACGCGGTGAAACCACTATTCCAGTTATGGAATAGTCTCCTGAATCTACATTAGCCAGAGATATGTTCCAGGAACTCTGATTAACAGCGTAAATCCCCCCACTTTCATGGTGAAAACTTAGAAGATTGATGCTTTTTTCAGTCAACACGCCTATGTTTTTCGGTCTCCATAGGACTTTTAGCTGATTTCTTAACGTTAAGCGCACTTTTTCACCAGTTGGGCTATTTTTCAACTCCGCTGGAACCTGGTACACGTTGAGCCAGAATAACGACTCATAATCGTTGGCAAGCCCCGCCCCAGTCGTCATCACCTTTATCTCGCGTTGTTCACCGGGGAGAATTTTTAGCACCGGGGGAAGCACGATAAAAGGCGAGCTGGCCTGAGATGGCCCTTTCTCTGGCGTGCCGTCATCTACCCAACTTTGAAGCACCACGGGATAATTACCGTCGTTGACTAACATCACCGAGCGTTGAGTCTCTCCGTGGTTGAAGATGACCCGAGTAGTACTGATGTTAACCGCCGCATGTAGGCCAAATGCCAACATCCAGAGGCTACTGAATACGCAATAAAACTTGTACATGTGACTGGTAGCCCCCCGCCGTTAACGTATCTGCACCAAAACTTGCCAGACGAGCTTCGAAGCTTTCGCTGTAGTAATTGATGCCATCCTGGCTGCCATTTTGCTGCGTATTGCTGCCAATGACTGGCATCCAGCCGCCTTCGCTACCGCTGCCGACAGTTGACACCGCCATAAAATTCACCGGACTACCCGCACGGTAAACACGCACGCCAACGCCGCGAGCCCGCCCGGGAGCGCCATATTGCGTATCTAATAGCCAGGTTACGGTTTTACCAGTAATCAAATTAAAACCCCAGGCGCTGTTGACGCTGCTTTCCGGTGCAAGCAGCCCCATTGCGACATTGCTCTTCCCGGTCGCCACACCGGAAACCACCGTTGATTCGCAGGCAAATCCTATCTGGAAGGGCGCTGATGAATACTCCCCCTGCTTGAGCTGGGCCACGGAAATTGGCGGCAGATGCACAACGGGCGTAAAATCGGTAACCTGACACATTGCTGCACGTTTGACGAAGATCCCGTTATTGTACAGGCTAATCACTGACGGCCAGTCATTCGCCCAGCCAGCCCAGTTTCCTCCACGGTGTGGCTGACCTATCTTGATACCCCACGAAGTCGTACCGGGCCCACGAAAAACCACGTAAGCATTTGGATTCACATAACTATTGTAAGTAGCAGACTGCGCCTGGTTGGCGTAGTAGCGTGTATCCAGCGTTTTAATCAACTCGGCACTTATCGTCGAGAAGTTCTTGGCCTTAATCAGGAAGTTGCCATTGGTATCAAGATCCAGGTTTTCCAGTGGGCGTTGCTGCCAGCTGTCGGTAAAGACGCTGCCTGTCGCATCGTGCGTCAAGCGTAATGCGACGTTTTTCATGATGGTCAGATACGCGCCAGGTACATCCGTTGCTTCATACCAGCCAGCCACGGTGTCATCGCCGTTAGTTGACCAGGCTTCATAGAGTTGCCCGGCTGTGTCCGGTGTACAACGGAAAAATACCTGCTCAGGATCGTAACCGCCGCCTTTATGGGCATAAGTGGTAAAAGGGATCCCGCCGCTGGAGGTCAGGATCGTCCCTGCCGGCTGAAAACTGCTATTACTGGTGATATCGACAGACTTACTCAATCCCGGCAATAGCCCGTTCCAGGCATCGTTGCCGCCGCCGGAGCGCCAGTCATTGGCAATGCCGTCCGTACTTGCACTAAGCCTGTGCGTGCCTTGTGCGCCACTACTTCCTGATTTATATGGATAAATAATGTATTCACATGCGGCCTGTATCTGACAAGAAAACAGCGCCAGCACCAGAAAAAATAGTCTCATGAGCGCCCTTTTGTTACGCAAGCGACCGTTAATGCAATTAGCGGTTCTGTACGTTGTTGTTGGTTAAGTTTCCACGGCAATGAACAATCACTGCTTTCCAGCATCAATAGTCCCTCTTCGTCTTCAACGCGGGCATATACCTGGTTCGCCTGGGCAACCATCCCGACTACACGACCTCGACCGTCGGTCACTGCCGCTCCCATCGGTAACGTCACGTCACTCTTCACAGTGATGAGTAGCGGATAGCCAGAGAGCGTTGCAAAACGCAGTTTTACTGCGGCCCCTGCCATTGGCGCAATGCGCCGTTGACTCTCCTGAAGCTCTGCGTTGGAGTTCATTCCACTACCGTCGAGAGTCACATTGTTATAACGATAAGGTGTCAATGAGGGGACCAGCGCATAACCCCCGCTGTTGACGGTTGCACCCTGTCCGCCCCCGACTCTGGCTCCCGCAGCGCCTGGCGCTTCCACCAGGGCAAATGTGTCGCCAACCCACGGGCCGGCAACAATGCCATGGCGATGTACAACGAGCGCCCCGCGTACCCCTGCAGACCATTGCTGATAGTTTTGTGACTGTGAGACGCTGCCGTTTAGCGTGCCGAAAGCCGTATTTTTTTGCAGTGAACCACCCCAGTCGGTCACGCAGTTTGACTCACCTAGCCCCTGTTGCCAGCCAGTGGACAGCGCGTAATTAAGGGTTTCATCCTGATCAAGCGCACCAGACAATGCCAACTGCGCATTGCGCCCAGCCTGTTGAGCCTGACTCGCCGACAGCGCCAGCGTATGTTCACGTTCGCCTATACCCAAAGGCATTGAGACGGTAAGCGTTGCCATGTTTTCTTTTTGCACTTGTGAACGGTCGCCGTTACGCCACCAGGTGTCCTGTCGGCTGAATGACATACCTAACGTCATTCGTCCAAAGGTGGTGTTATACCCAGCCTGCAACTGAGTGCTGCTGCCACGGTCACTGTAGTAATCCATCATTGATCCCGACAGCCATAGGTTTCCGTAGCTGCTCAACGTTTGGTTCACAGTAACGGTAAACTGGTTTTTTTGACGCAGCGTATCCGAGCGCCATTGCGTATTGCTTCCGCTGACGCTTCGCTCACCCAGAACGTCACCGTAGTCACGATACCCTTCTGTGGAATAGCGATAACCCGCCAGCGCGACGTGAGTTCCTGTCGGGGTGAACGTTTTGCTCCAGTTGGTTTGCAGCCGCCAGCCACTCATGGTTTGAGAAGCAATCCGGGCCCGCGAACCGGTAACATCGACACCAAAAGCGCCCATCGACGTTGCCAGAACGCCTCCCATCAGCAGTGCCTGATAGTCGTCGCCGATCCGCAAAGCGCCATTAGCGGTCAGGAGATTCGTCATCCCGCGCTCCAGCGTGAAATCGGTAAACAGACCATCGGCCGCGCTGTAATCCCGGGTCTTACCTGCCACCAGACCGTAGCGCCAGACGCCGGGACGCAGTGATAAAGGTACGCTGGCATATGGCACGGTATAGCTACTCTTTTTGTTATCGGCGCCGGTGATTTCAACTTGTAAATCACCGTCCCAGGCTGTATTCGGCAAATCATCGAGTACAAAAGGGCCTTGTGGTACGCTGGTTTCGTAAAGCGTTCGACCATTCTGCTTAACCACAACGCGTGAAGGTGTAGATGCCGTACCACGAATTTCTGGGGCGTAGCCGCGTCGCGACTGTGGCCACATTCGTTGATCGGTTTCCAGTTTGACACCTGTAAACGCCATGCTGCCAAGCAGATTTCCCGAGGTGTAGCTTTCGCCTACCGTCAGTAAACTTTCCAGAGATGCGACAGGGTGTTGAAGCCAGGTTTGCAGCGCATCCCAACGTTGGCTTTCTCGATCGCCATCGCGCCGCCAGTTGGCAGACGACTGTTGGCGAAATTGCCAACTCCCCATGTTGAAGCCGCTGCTCAGTCCCAGCCAACCATAATCACTTTGCTGACCGTTATTTTTATTGTGATAGGCGTGCAGATTGTAGTTACTGAACAACACGCTCTCGCCGCTTTGCCACTGCGACGGCGGTACATAATCCATGGGGGTACGTTTTAATGCCGCCTGAGGAACGCTGAGATTCAGACGCAATAAGCTCTGGTCAAAATCCCAGCGTCCACCGCTGATCCGAGCTTCAGGGGCGAAGCAATCCTGCGCTTGTTCCGACGCTGCTGTTACGCCCTGTTCATCCCAGAATTTCGCCGGAAGACAGGGTTCGGTACGCCCTGCTGTATTCTGGCGAAACAACACATCATCCCGCCCTACATAACGTCCATTGAGCCAGATATCCACGCTATAACGTCCCGCGACCACCGCATTCGGATCGTTGAGCATTGCCAGGCTTTTTTCGTAACCACTCCCAAGCAACAATGTTTCGTCAAAGGTGTAATTGCTGGCAAAAACAGGCATCGCAGCTGGCAAAAAAAGCCACCACCAGCGTGGATTAGTTTCGGACATTGTCCTGTTTCTCCAATGCCACGCGCCCGTTTAATGAGGCTCCCTGATCGTTAATCCAGCGCATTTGCGCGTCGTTCAATTGCGAAATTTTTGCAGGCCACGACATTGTCGCCCACGGTGCGATTGTTTCGCTCTGAATGCGCTGTTTTTTTCCCGCACCGCTGACGTCAAGTGACGAGAGCGCAAGATAGAAACCACTGTTATTGCGTAAATGCAGCTTGCCATTCTGCAGCCAGATCCGGCTGGTGTTCGCCATCTCCAGCGGCGAACCCACCAGCCCTTTGGGTCTTACCAATACTTTTACGCGACTACGTACCAGCACCAGAAGCTGGTTATCGTTTTGCGCATCCTTATTTATGGGCGGGATCTGAATGAAGTTAAACCACCATAGCGATTCCCTGTCCTGTGCAACGGGTTTGCCGATGTAACGCAGCCGCACAGTTTGCCCCGCGTGGGCCGCCATCCGAAAGACCGGTGGAGTGGTGACAAAAGGAGCGGCCGCAGTTTGTGGTACGGATTGTGCATCGCCATCATCAAGCCAAACCTGAACGACACCAGGGACGTCGCCGCGATTAGTTAATTGCACACTGACTTCCCGGCTGTCTGCCGGATAGATTATCCGGTTGCCGGTCATCACTATGCTTGCCTGCACGCAGAAGCACATCATCATTCCAACTAAACCAATAGCCAATCCTTTCATCACGCAGATCTCGCTTACAAATAGGAAATGGCGTATTGCACAGTGCCGACAACTGTCCCGGCGGTTGCTCCACCGTTCGGGCTAAAATACTGCACGGCAAAGTCGTGCTCACCGGAGGTATTTCCGGCCGCAACGGTGATTCCTGCAACTGGAGTTCCAGTACGCAAATCAATCGGTGTAGTGCCCGCGCTATCGGTCAGCAGTTGTAATTCAACATTTTGCGCTGTACCCGTATTAGCCAGGTTTCCACGCTCGGTCATATTATTTGCAACGAAGACGGTTTTAATATCCAACGCATTAGAATCAACAGTACAACCAGTAACGCCGAGGGTGAATGTTGTCAGGCCTGCTGAAGATGCTGCTGCTGCGAGATCGCTTTTCGCAACCGACGGCAGTAATACTACCGGCCGTGCATTTACACCGTTAACCGTGACCTCGCAAGTTTGTTCGGTCACTTCGCCTTTAAAGGTGATGGTATTTGCTGAATCAGCATACGCGATCTGCGCAAACAATAACGCAAGGCCACCAGCTGCAAATATGTAACTGGTATGAGGATTATTGATTTTCATATTGTCTGTCCTTAATTAATAAATACATCGGTATCGTAATAAATAATTCAATAGTCCCTCTCCGCTGAGAGCGGAGTATTTATTGAGGGATACAGCGACGCCAGTAATGTCTTATGACTCCGTAGGATTAACCCTACGATGATTGCTAGTTTAAGAATAATCCCAGAGATTAAAACCTTTGTTTTCTCAAATCATATTAGGTCGGTCTTAAATAAGATCTAAATCTCGATGCTTTCTATGTAAATCATTGTTTATATTAAATTTTATCTACAGGCGTAATTTCCCTAAGAAAAATTTTCTTAACCCGAATTAAACACGATAAAGACCATATTCATCACAGGTTAATGCAGCCATAGCCAACCTTGTGACCGTTTAGTCTTAAAGTTAACCTTCGTTATTACCCGTGTTCGTACTGGTGTTAACATAACTTGCCCGGGTTAATTCAACCTGGCAAAGTAGCACATAATTTTAAGATGAGAGGAATGTTTAACCGAGATAACGTTATATTTTCCTCATAAATTGAAGCTTCAATGCAGTCTACCCAGCGTTGTCTTCGGTGTAAAAATAAATTGCCACCCCCCTAATGTAAAGAAATGAAAATACAATCTTATTCATAGAAAAGTATGAGTGAAGTCGGCAAAGGAAAAACCATAGTTATGATCATCACAGAAATGTAATGTGAGAAAAAAACAACACATCTAACCCTTACTACGCTCAAACTTGCGACGCAGCAGACCTTGAATATGCCTGATAATTCAAGAGAGCAAGTGTGTCTCTTGCACACAAATAGCAAACTTTTAAACCTGCGAACACATTATTTCGCGATATGAATATCCACGAAGATGACGCTAAATACGTCATTGATAATCTGGGCTTATTCATCCGATGAATATTCAACTTCGGGGCTAATAGGTTACTGGAGCTGGTATAACTCAATCTTAATGGTAAAAGAAAACGAAGGTAATTAATACAATTATGAGAAAGTTTTTTAATATATTCTTATTTGTACTTTGCACCATAACAATAGTGGGATGCAATGATACGGAAAGCAGCGAATCCAAGTTAGAAATCAAAGCTGTAAATACTAATTTCCAGGCCCCCGGTGGAAAAGGGTATATACAACTCCAATCAACAGGGAATATCACAGCAGATGTTGATGCCGACTGGTGTGTGCTGAAAGAAGTAAACCCCAATGAAGTAGTATTCGAAGTAAAAGAAAACACCGGATACTCTGGTAGGAATGCTTTATTGACAATCAGTAACGGAATAGAAAAAAAGGCATTCAATATCAATCAATCCGGAGCAGTTTTCATCTTCGGTAAAGATGAGTGGATGCTCCGCACCGACAATAAAGCAGCTACGCTACCTATAAAATTACAAAGTTCTTTCGATTATGTAATAGACATACCCGCAGAAGCTCAAAGCTGGTTATCATTTGAACAGAATGCGAAAGGAATAAATTTCAAAGTAAAAGAAAACACTTCCGGGAAAATGAGAGGAGCTATTGTCAACGTGACAGCTAAAGACAGATCGACTTCTTATCAGGTGATACAATATGATGTGGACGAACTTATTGGAACATGGCAAGGAATGTTTTCAGACGGACAGATGAATTACGGTTTGAAAGATGTTACGATTGAAAAACTGGGAAACGGAACATATCAGCTTTCAAACATGCTAACCGGCTTGCCCTATAAACTGAAAGCTAAAGCTGTAGATAACTGCCTGGCGCTTGAAGCCGGACAAAATCTGGGAGTCTTCGAAAACAACTCATATCTCTCATTCGAAATTCTTAGCTCTGATCTATATTATGTAAAAGACCCTTCCGTAACAATCTCATTAGGCCCTGTAATGTTAACAGACGGTACATTCGTTTTCGCTTTTTCGGGAATAAAAGAGAGTGATCCTTTTGGTTTTGTTTTCCGGGTATATGAAGATGCAGAACTGCAGAAAGTTATAGACAATCTATCCATTTTTATCAACTGTATTCTTTTTAAAGAAGACATAATTCAATAACATATGAAAAAGATACTATTAACCAGCTTTATGGTAGCATTAGGATTACTTGGTGCAAGCTGTAAAGATGATAATAATGCAGCAGGTGGAGGAGGAGAAATACTTCCGGATCAGCAGATAAGCTGTGAAATATTTATGCCGACTGATGGCGCAACCGTTATTATGTCAGACAAACTGATTATCAGAGGAGAAGGGACTACAAACTATGGTAAAATCATTTCTGCAGAACTGAAAGTCGGGGAAGAGATTATCACTGACATCACTTCAGTTCCATTCTATTATCACGAAGGTAGTTGCCAAGGCACTACCTTCGTGATCTCCTTTAACTGAAAATTGAGTTAGCAGTTAAAGGAGATCACGAAGGTAGTGCCTTGGCAACTATTACAGTGACAACAGAACAAGGAAACAGGCCTGCTCCCCCTCAATATGGAGAAGTGCTAACCGATACCCGTGATGGAAATACATACAAAACCGTACAACTTGCAGACCAGTTATGGATGGCAGAAAATTTACGCTATCTACCAGAGCAACAGTTTGATGTGTCCTCAACCGAACCAAGATATTACGTAATGTTTGATAATGATGCAAAAACAGAACTTGGAAAAGGTTTCCTGAATGCATATGGAGCTTACTACAACCTACCTGCTGCTCTACAAAACGAAACGGCTTTAGGTCCCGATGAAACACGTATAATAAAAGGAGTTTGCCCTGATGGATGGCATATTCCTTCTCAAAAAGAATGGCAAAAATTATCTCAATACGTATTAGATTCCGGAATGGCAGCAATTATGAATGATGGTCAAGTAGATGAAACAGCCCTAGCAAAGGCTCTAGCTTCAACAACGATGTGGATGATGCCGGAATACACAGAAATAGAACCACAGCCAACCTGGGTTGGAGTTGAGATGGAAA
>ERZ773208.2822-NODE-2822-length-11296-cov-3.625834_pt1 | contig 11296 bp, 10 predicted proteins | sample MGYA00581006_ERZ773208 | MGnify/ENA primary metagenome ERZ773208 (study PRJEB29015, sample SAMEA2737793) | human gut metagenome | biome: human gut; feature: human-associated habitat; material: faeces | place: China | collected 2012 ...
CTGCAACTGGCGTACTTCCGCCTGTAGCATGGCAATCTTCTCCTTATTGTCCCAGCCCAACACATAGTGTTCCTTGCCTCGTGTCTCTGGTCGGTCGTCTTTCTCATGCTTACCACCTCTCGCTTTTATCAGTCCCTCTTTCGTTACTGCTTTCTCTTGCAGATAGTTGAAGTCCGCAAGCGAATCAACACAACTATAGTTGAACTCAGCAAATAACCTATCCTCAAGCCACCAAAAAACAACGCTATGACAACTGCCTGTTTTTTATTGACTTTGCGCATAGCTAATCCTTTGCAAATAGACACTGCAAACGCATCCATTGCAAGTCCAACTCCCAACAATAAGAACTCAACTAAATATTCCATTTTTATCTCCTGCCCTTTTGTATAATAGAATTAGATTTAATATCCGATTTGTTCATAGTATATATCTTGTATTTATACTTAATAATTTATTTCCCATGTAAATTATTTAAAAATTAACGTCTTTTGTCCCCAATATACATTTTAACAATCTAATGTTTTAACGATATCTAAAATATACATTTTTGTCATATTCAAAACAGATTTAATCTCATATGTCTATGCCTTGACATTACAGGTATAAAAAAGACTCATAATTTTGAAGATACTAATTATTATTAGTATCTTCAAAACCATAAGTCTCATTCTTTAATATTTGCCAGATAGCTTATGCTATCGGGATTGTTGACAAATCACGCTTTCACGCGAACTACTCCCTCACGGACTATTAATTTCTCGTGTAATTATATTTAAATAGTCGTAAAATGTCAACTCCGTTTTTATTTAAAACTATTGTCTTAATTTATTCTGTTTCATCTGTCATTTCTAATAGATTAATCATTCTTAATTTCTAACCAATTTCTCTATTATTTTAAAGAAATTGATTTTGTCTCTGACAAATAACTATTGCATTTAGAGTTTGAATAAACTGCTCTTACTTTATAATAGTATTTAACACCTTTTTTCTTATTTTTATCTGTGTATTTTGGCTTTTTAGTTGTAGCAATTCTTTTGTATCCTGAACCTGATGAACGATATACATAATACTTAACTGCATTAGTATTCTTATTCCATGTAATTCTTATATTTGCATATCTTATTCCTTTTGCTTTTGTTGAAAGCTTCTTAACTTTTACATTTTTAGGTTTAATAAGTTTTACCCTTATGTAACGTACTGCCTTAATACCACTTGTTGTAGTTGCTGTTATTTTTGCTGTTCCTACTTTCTTTGCCGTAACAAGCCCTGTATCACTTACAGTTGCAACAGATGTGTTATTACTTGTCCATTTAACTGTATCTGTTGTATCACTTGGTGCTATCTTTGTTGTGTACTGAATAGTATCGCCCTTATATAATTTGGCTATTCCTGTTTCGTTAATTGCAAATGATGTCGAAGGCTGCTTTACACTTATTGTACACATTGTAATCAATCCACTGTCTGTTGTTGCCATAATCATTGAATCTCCAACGCCAATTGCATTGTAACTTCCTGTATATTTGTTTACAGAAATAGCTGTATCGTTTGAACTTGAATACTGAATTTCATTTTTATAATCTTTCAAAATTTCATTATTTTCATTTGCAATCAATATTGCTGTTACTTTTGAATTAAAGCCTTTATTTACCTCTACATATGAAGTATCAATTGTCAGTCTTGGGTCTGCTATAGCCTGCATTTTTAAAGCATCTTCTTTAGTAACTTTCTTAAGAAGTCCATTAGAATCGTATTCACTTTCAGGTAAATACTTATTTTCTAATGCTGTTGTATTAAATATTGTTCCATAAATTGTACACGCTGCCAAATAACTTCCTGTAGGTGTAGGATGTATGTTATCCGCATTGTATAATTTTATATCAGGAAACTGTTTTAAGCATCTTTCAAAATTAACTCCTGATGAAATAACTTGCGCGCCATACTTATTTCCCATCATATAATAACCCTTTATCATATAATGCTGTATTTCATTATGTGATAAATAATAGCTATATCCTGTTGCAGTAAAACTCCTTCCAATATAATCAGCCTGTGTATCATAAAGAAGCATCTTTGCACCTGAACTCTGAATTAATGGTTTCAATGTTTCAATTGCTGTCTGAGTTTTTGCAATATCTGTGATAATCATTTCTCTGTGGTCCTGAAGAATTACATAATCCCACTTATAATTTTTTAATGCACTTATAAGCTGAGAACCATATGTATCCTTTTCATCAGCGAACTGATAAAGTTTGTAATTTGCTGCTGTAAGTGCCTGAATTGTTACATTCACTCCATCAGCCTGTGCAAGTCCTTTTACCATCTGTGGCATATCATTATAATAAGTTGAACTATTACCAACAAATAAAATTCTTACATTTGGCTGCGTTGTATTTGTTCCATTATTGTTTTCACTAGGGGTTGTTGTTTCTGTCTCTCCTGAAGGCTTTGTTGTTTCTGTTTCATTTGCTTTAGTTGTTGTTTCAACTTCACCTGCAGGTTTTGTTGTTTCTGTTTCTCCTGCTACCTTTGTCGTTTCTGCTTCTTTTACATTTTCCGGTGCCATTGTTGCCTCTATTTCCTGCGCCATAACACCAATGTTAAAACATACTAACATTGCAAGAACAAGCATTAATGCTTTTCCCATTTTTTTTACTTGATTTCCCATGATTTTCTTCCTTACTCATATATTTTTGTGCTTTACACACCTAACATATTATAATACATTTTTTTATTTCTTAAAGGGCAAATTAGTAAAATTAAGAATTTGCCCCAGTTTTGCCTTTTTTATTTAGGATATAAAAAATCCCAATTATCGGTTTCTATACTCACTATGTTCTTCTTTAATTGCAAGTGCACATATAATTCCTGCTGCACAACTTGCCGAATGCCCACAACCATGTCCAATTTCAGGCATTGCATCATATTCACATATAATAGCCACTTTAGGCAAATTTTCTTTTATTTTTTCTTCCTGACATGCCAAATCCGCTTCGCTTCTTTTCAGTGATTATATTCGTATAACATTTTCTTTTTTGTTATTTTCACATGAGTATTTTCTTATGGTTTTTTCAGATTATTTTCTGTATTTCTTTACATCTTTTTTAAATTTTTTCCACGCATCTTCATGTTTAACATAGTATCTTGGGCATTCTTTTCCTGTTATATCATAATGTCTAATTACATGGTCTTCATTTAACCCACATGCCATTTCGAGCCATGCAGTAAGTTTTACCAAAGATTTATAAGTCTTTTTATTAAATTTTCCTGATTTGTCCGGATGACATACCTCTATCGATATAGTGTCATTGTTTCGCCAATTACTTGCTGCTGACATTTCATCTAGCGGAATACATTGAATTACTTCGCCATCTAATCCTACCACAAAATGAGAACTTACATTTGACTGATTTCCAGCATAAAAATCATGGTTTTGCTGTGCCGTACTTCCCGGATTTCCGACATAGTGAATAACTATATCTTTAACGCTGTCAAGTTTTTCTCCACTTCTTGATGCTCCATCCACATCTATAATCTGGTCATCTATCCACTCCGGTCTTTCCATGTTTTCCAACTTACTCAAATTTATTTTGCCATAATAAATTTCACTTGCCTTCCATGCAACCATAGCCACTAATGCAACTATTAATAATATTCCGATTTTTTTAATTCTTTCTTTTCTACGTTTTGATTTTCTCATGTATCTCATTTTATGCCATCCTATGTTTCTTAATTAAATAAAATTTCATATATTTTCCACGGCTTATTATACTCTATAATTTATAAATTTGTAATCATATCCATCCCGTATTTTTCATAAACTGTACAATAAAACATAGGAGGTTACAATGTCAAATAATTCTGAATATCTTAGTATGACAAAAAGGAGTATTTCCTGGCTTTTCTTTATCGCATTAGCAATTGGTGTTACATATTATTTTCAGGGTTTTTCCTATAAAGATACATTTGATTCTCTCCCTGTTTCATCTACTGCAAAAGAACTTCCAATTTATTGTGTAGATACTGCTAAACCTCAGGTTTCCATTAGTTTTGATGCTGCCTGGGGAAATGATGATACACAAAAAATATTAGATATTTTAAAAGAAAATAATATTAAAGCCTCTTTCTTTATGACAGGTGGCTGGGTTAAGCAATACCCTAATGACGTAAAAGCGATTTACGAGCAAGGGCATGATTTAGGCAATCATAGTGCAAATCATAAGAATATGAGTTCTCTGTCAAACGAAGAAATATGCAATGAACTTAATACTGTTACCGAAAACGTTAAAAATCTTACTTCCTATCAAATGAATTTGTTTAGACCTCCTTACGGCGATTATGATAATCATGTTATTGTTAAAGCAAAAGAATGTGGTTATTTTACAATACAATGGTCTGTAGATTCTCTAGATTGGAAAAACTATGGTGTTGATGCAATTGTAAATGAAGTTCTTAATAATAAGTCTTTAAAACCCGGCGCCATCATTTTAATGCATAATAGTGCAAAATATACTATTCAGGCTCTTCCTAAAGTAATTGAAGGTTTAAAAGAAAAAGGATATGAGATTGTGCCTGTTTCACAGCTTATTTATACTGATAATTATCATATAGATTCAGAGGGAAAACAAATAAAAAATGAGCAACCGGCTTCTTCCCAATAAAATAGGAGTACCCTCTACGGATACTCCTCTGTTTTATATATTAACGCTAAATATATTTACAATTAAGAAATCTAGCTTAATAATACTAATCATTAACTACTTCTTTTCCCGAGCCTAAAACTTTAATTCCTACAATAGTTCCAATCATAAGAATAATTCCGATAGGAAGTGCAGCCCATCCAATTCCTGCTGCTTTCTGCAATGCTCCTGAAATTATGTATGTTATAAATGAAACTACAGCAACTGTTACTGCATATGGAATCTGTGTAGATACATGATTTGTATGTTCGCATTGTGCTCCTGCCGATGACATAATTGTTGTATCTGAAATTGGAGAACAATGGTCTCCGCAAACAGCTCCTGCCATACATGCAGATATGGCAATAATCATCATTGCAGGATCAGTTTTCTGGAATGCCTGTACAACAATAGGAATTAGGATACCAAATGTTCCCCATGATGTACCTGTTGCAAATGCAAGTCCACATCCTACTACAAATATAACCGCAGGAAGGAATATTGCAAAACCTGTTGCACTATGCTTCATAATTCCACCAACATATTCTGCTGCACCAAGGCTGCTTGTCATATTCTTCAATGTCCATGCAAAAGTAAGAATAAGAATTGCAGGTACCATAGCCTTAAATCCTTCAGGCAAACAATCCATACACTTCTTGAAGCTTAAAATTCTTCTTACAACATAGAATACAATAGTAATCATTAATGCAAAAATACTTCCGATAGCAAGTCCAACTGAAGCATCACTTTCAGAAAAAGCCTTAACAAAGCTTGTTCCTTTAAAGAATCCACCTGTATAAATCATACCAATAATACAACAAATAATAAGAGTAACTACAGGAACTACAAGGTCACAAACCTTGCCTCTCTTTTCTTCAGCCTGTTCTTCCTCTTTGTAAGTCTTCTGACCTGTTGTAAACAAGTCTCCTTTTGCTGCATTGGCTTCATGCTTAGCCATTGAGCCAAAATCAACTTTTAACAATACTATTGAAATCATCATAACAATAGTAAGCAAAGCATAATAGTTGTATGGAATTGACTTAATAAATACTACAAATCCATCCTGTCCTTTTACAAAACCTGTTACTGCTGCAGCCCATGAAGAAATAGGTGCAATAATACAAACAGGTGCTGCTGTTGCATCAATCAGATATGCAAGTTTTGCTCTTGAAACATTATGCTTATCTGTTACAGGTCGCATAACACTACCAACTGTAAGGCAGTTAAAATAGTCATCTACGAAAATAAGACAACCAAGCGCAATAGTTGCAAGCTGAGCACCAACTCTTGTTTTGATATGTTTAGATGCCCAATCACCAAAAGCTGCTGAACCACCTGCTGTATTCATAAGTGCAACTATTGTTCCAAGAACAACAAGGAATACTAATATTCCCACATTATATGCGTCAGATAGTGAACCGATTATTCCGTCCTCTAATACATGTTCAATTGTTCCCTCAAATGAGCCTCCTGAATAAAAAATTCCACCAATTACAATTCCAATAAATAATGAACTGTAAACTTCCTTTGTAATAAGTGCTAATGCTATGGCTACCAGTGGTGGAACCAGTGCCCAAAATGTTCCAAACAACTGTGGAACATACTTAGTCTCTTCGTCGGCACCAAAAACTGTTGTTCCAATAAGAACAACAAACATTAAAGTAAGTACCGCGATAATTCTTTTGTTTCCTCGTTTCATTTTTTTCTCCCTTTTCTTATATTTAATTACAGTGTCAAAAAGTCTCATCCCACCTGTGCTTGCACAATGGTGGGATAGTGACTTTGAGACACGCCCCTATATGAGCATAAAAGTGGAGCGTAAGCTTCACGATATGCGAATATTGGGATAGGATTGTGAAAGTGCGAAGCACGTAACAATCCGTGTAATTATTTTTTTAGTTATAATTCAATCTGTGTAATTATTTTTCTCTAATCCTACTTTTCAAGAATAAACTTCTCGATAACGTGAGCTATTCCATCTTCATTATTAGATTTTGTAATGTAATCTGCGTTCTCCTTAACCACGTCTGTAGCATTGGCCATAGCAACACCAACGTGTGCGTACTTAATCATTGTAAGATCATTAAATCCGTCACCACAGGCAATGGTATTCTCTTTTGGAATTCCAAGATGATTAATAAGAACTTCTATTGAATGTGCTTTATCAATTCCCATTGGCAATGCTTCTATAAAGAATGGCTCTGAACGATATATGCTTATTCTTCCCTCAAACTTCTTTGAGAGAATCTTTTCATGTTCTGCTGCAATCTCGCCCGGTGCCGTTAACAGACATTTGTTAGGATTGTAATCAACATACTCAACAAGATTTTTCTCTTTAAGAGGCAACTTGTTAATAAATGATTCCAATTCAATATATTCATCTATTGGAGTTCCAACAACAATGCTATCGTCATCATAAGTAATAAGACCGATTTTGTTCTCTGTTGCATAATCAACTAATTCAGGAATATATTCTTTTGATAATGCGTTCTCATAAATAACTTCCTTTGTTTTCCAGTTGATTACTTTTCCTCCATTAAAAGAAAGAACATATCCACCGTACTTATCAAGCTCAAGTGTTTTTGCAACCTGTGCTACTCCCGGCGTTGGGCGTCCTGATGCAAGCGCCACAATATGTCCTTCTTCCATTATTTGCTTCAATGCCTTTAATGTTTTAGGTGTAACTTTTTTGTCATCATTTGTAAGAGTTCCATCTAAATCTAAAAATAATACTTTTCTATCCATGCTTTATCTCCTGTTTTGTAAAATTTATTAAAGGTTTAGCCACCCATAATTTTACCATAAAAATTAAAACATACAAATAGTTTTATATAGTTAGTTTTTGGCATTAAAATATTTAATTTTTTTAGTTTATATTCCGTAATAATTATTTATATTAACAATAGTTAATTATCCCATATATTTATTTAATTTTCATTCATTGTATTCATTCAACATCCTTAGGTGTTGTATTTCTGTATATGTACATGACTGCTCCAAAATATCCCGGTATAACAGCTACGTAACCAATAATTACAGCCAATGTTATATAAGATATTTTACAAAAAATTTCCAATACAACACAAAATATTGTTGCCACAAGTATCCAAAACATAACACTTATAGCCATATATAAACTTTTTTTGTTTACCTTTGTTAAATGGTTTAGTTCTGAAGATATAAGCCACAATTTTTCATAAATTGTATGCATAAAATCAACCTTCTTTCTTTAATCTGCAATAAACCTAACTTAATTCTAGTCAATTGCATATTTATCTTTGTTCTGTGTATAAACCTGATAGAATTTACTTCCCGGATTTTTATCTATTTCACTGCTGTATGCATGAAGTCCAAGACTGTCATGGTCAATTTCCTCAACACATCCTGCAATGTTAGAACAATGGTCTGATATTCTTTCCAAAGAAGTAAGAATGTCTGTCATTATAAATCCCTGCTCAATTGTGCACTTACCATTTTTTAATCTGTCAATATGTCTCTTCTTCAACTGGTGTTTCAAATGGTCTATTACTTCTTCCAATGCCTCAACAGTTAATGAAGCATCCATATCATTATTTTCAAAAGCTGTCTGTGACTGATTCAAAATATCTTTTACTGCATTAATTAAAACTTTTAATTCTTTTCTTGCATTTTCTGAGAAATGTAATTTTTTATCATGAATTTCTTCTGCTGACTTTGCTATTCCTACTGAGTGGTCTGAAATTCTTTCAATGTCTCCGATGATGTGTAATAACTCACTTACGCTCTTGCTATCACTTTCACTTAAGTCTCTTGTACTGATTCTTACAAGATAGGTTCCTATCTTATCCTCGTACTTGTCCACTTCTTCTTCGTACTCTTTAACCTTGTCTATTACTTTTGAATCGTACTCACTTAAAATGTCACAGGCACAGCTTACTCCTTCGATTGTTTTTTCAAACATTTCCATTACAACTTTTTTACATCTGTCAATTGCAATTGCAGGTGTTGTCATAAGACGTTCATCAAGTAACTGTAATGATTCTTTCTTTTCTGCATCCTTTATAATGATACATGCAAGTTTTTCCAACTGGTTTGCAAATGGGAATAATAACAATGTACATAAAATATTAAATGTTGTATGAACAATTGCTATTCCAAGCTGATTGGCTGAATCACTTATAAATGGAAACTGTATAATTGAATTTAATAAGCAAAATACTGCAAGCCATACCGCTGTTCCGATTATGTTAAATGACAAATGAACAATTGCTGTTCTTTTTGCGTTTTTGTTTGCTCCAAATGATGAAATAATTGCTGTTACACAAGTTCCGATATTCTGTCCCATAATGATAGGAATTGCACTTCCGTATGTTACTGCTCCTGTTGAAGCCAATGCCTGAAGTATACCTACTGAAGCTGATGAACTCTGGATTACTGCTGTTAAGAATGCACCTGCCAATACACCTAATACCGGATTGCTAAACATTACTAATATGTTTCTAAATTCAGGAACATCTCTTAATCCGCTAACAGAACCTGACATCTGTTCCATTCCAAACATTAAAACTGCAAATCCTAAAAGAATCATTCCTGTATCTGCACGTTTTGAGTTTTTCTTTGACATAATCATTATCAAACCAATCATTGCAAGAATTGGTGTAAATGATGTTGGCTTTAAAAGACTAACCCAAATGTTTGAACTTTCAATCCCTGTTAAACTAAGAATCCAAGCGGTAATGGTTGTTCCAACGTTTGCCCCCATAATAATTCCTATTGCCTGCTTAAGACTCATAATTCCTGAGTTAACGAAACCCACAACCATAACTGTTGTTGCTGAAGAACTCTGAATAATTGCTGTTACTCCTGCCCCAAGCAAAAATCCCTTAAATCTGTTAGATGTTAATTTTTCAAGAATGTTTTTCAACTGATTCCCAGCTCTTTTTTCAAGAGCATCACCCATAATATTCATTCCAAAAAGGAATAATGCTAAACCTCCAATAAGAGATAATACGTCAAAAATGTTCATTTTTTCCTCCTAAAACTTTTCTAGTAAAATATTGGGGTAAGATTGTAAGAGTGCGAAGCACGTAACAATCCGTGTAATTTCTTCCCTGTCTACATCTTCATAGTATAGTGGGAGTGTAAATTGTAACTATTCTCTTTGTTAAATCTAAGTAAAATTTATTAAATATATTAATTTTCTTAAATTTAGATTTAATAATTACCGCAAGTCACTTATTACTATTATCACAATTAAGCCGAGATTTTATAACCAACTCCACGGATGGTTTTTATAACATCTCCTGCCGTTCCAAGTTTCTGCCTAAGAGTTCTTACATGAACATCCACTGTTCTACTTTCTCCGTCAAAAGAGTATCCCCAAATCTTGTTAAGAAGCTGTTCTCTTGACAAAACAATACCTCTATTCTTTAAAAGAAGGCATAACATTTCATATTCTTTTAATGTTAAGACAACTTCCCTGTCGTCAACTTTTACAAGATGCTTTATTGGGCAAACATAAAGATTATTAATTGTATAATCCTTTTCTTCATGCTTGTACTCAGATCTTCTGATTAACGCTTTAACTCTTGCAACCATTTCCATCATACTAAATGGCTTTGAAATATAATCATCCGCACCACTTTCAAGTCCGTTTATTCTGTCATACTCACTTGTTTTTGCTGTTTCCATAATTACCGGAAGCTTCTCAATTGCAGGATTGCTTCTTATTTTCTTTAAAACATCAATTCCACTTTCCTCAGGAAGCATTACATCAAGTATTACAAGACTTGGCTCTTCTTCCTCAACTGCCTTCCAAAATTCTGAAGGTTTCTCAAAGCCTTTTGCCTCAAGACCTGTACTGTTTAATGCATATATTACTAATTCTCTAATACTGCTATCGTCTTCTACCAAATAAATCATATATACCTCCAAATAATTAAATCCTAACTAACATATTACTAACCTTACTTTCCAGGTTAAATTAACTTTAGCCCCGGAAAGTAAGATTTATGTTAAATGCAGGTAAAAATTCGGAGATATTTGAATTTTTTACAATATATTTTTGAAAAGTTTTAGGTTTTATTTTGATTTACTCTGCGTGATAGCCTAGAATTGAGTACTCAACCCATTCTGCAATATTAGTTGCATGGTCGCCTATTCTTTCAAGATATTTGGCAATCATAAGAATATCAATAAATTCTTCACCATCACTTTCTCCTGAAGAAATTATTCTTATTAACTCTTTCTTTATCTCTTCAAAATAGTTATCAACAACATCATCATAAACAATAACATTTCTTGCCATTTCAATATCTTTCTTTACAAAAGACTTAATGCTCTTTGTTACCATTTTTATAACTTCGTTTGCCATGTCACTTAAATGTGTTTTGTATTTTACGTCACTTTTTTTAATATACTGAGCCAATTCAACAATATCTGATGCCTGGTCGCCTATACGCTCCATATCTGATATCATCTTAAGTGCTGAGGAGATAACTCTTAAATCCCTTGCTACCGGCTGCTGTCTAAGCAAAAGTTTCATACAAATAGATTCAATATCTCTTTCTTTTTTGTCAATTTCGCTGTCTGTTTCCAATACTTCTCTTTTTAATTCTTCATGGTCATCTTCCATTGTAATT
>ERZ773208.2834-NODE-2834-length-11265-cov-5.262087_pt1 | contig 11265 bp, 9 predicted proteins | sample MGYA00581006_ERZ773208 | MGnify/ENA primary metagenome ERZ773208 (study PRJEB29015, sample SAMEA2737793) | human gut metagenome | biome: human gut; feature: human-associated habitat; material: faeces | place: China | collected 2012 ...
TCGGGGTCCTCCCCGAGTGACTTTTGGTTACTTTTCTTCACAGAAAAGTAACCCCTCGCCGGGTAGGCGTGCAAATGAAAACCTTTTATAAAACTCCGCGACGCCGACAGGCGACTACAAACCTGGCCCCCGCCGGGCAGGCGTGCAGTTTATGCCTTTGCAAAAGGCCCCACCCCGCCGCCAGGTGACCACAAACCCGCCCCAAAATATCATAATAAATCCCAGTGTTACTTTCCCAGCAAAATCCACTATTTATGCTAACATCGCCCATAAATTCCCAATCCTGTAAACTTTCCATTAAAAAAAGTGAAATATTAACCTTTCACATGCAAAAAAGGTTCCATTTTGCCGTATTAGTGAAAGGGCTTTTTCTCACCGGCAAAAAATTCTTTCTCATCGGCCCCTCTCACCGAACTAAAACTGAGAGCCTTTCGGCCCCACCGGTCAAACAGGGGCGTCGGCCTAAAATTTATTCAGCAGACCTCATCGGGCAATTTGGGGGTCTGCCTTAAGCGGGAACCTGCCTCCCACCTGCACCTTGAAAATTGAATAAAAATCTCCCCCGTACACTTGGTACGAAGGAGATCCGGAATCTCTGCTATTTGCTGTCACTTATCTGGCTTTTTTGCGCCGGAAGGAGATCACCGCGACACAGGTGCCGATGGCAAAAGCCCCCAGAGCCGCCGCGTAAACCCACCAGCTCACCGGATGGGTTTCATCGGGTGCTGCCTCCACGGTAAAGTGGGTGGTGGCATCTCCCCTTGCCGAGCGAATGGCCAAAGCATGCTCCCCTTCGGCCAACTGCTCCAGGTAGCTTTCCCGCAGCTCTACGATGATGTTGCCTTCCCCATTCCGCTTCTCGTAGCTTTCGGAGGGCAGCACCGCGCCATCTACCAGCACCTCGGCAAAGTCCTCAAACGCCGCGTTGGAGCGGAAGGTGAGGGTGCTGCTTTCGCCCTTTTTCCACCGGGCATCGTTGCCCTGTATGATGCTCGGCGGCACCTTTTCGGTTACTGTATTCTCCGCGGTGAGCTCCGTTTTGCCGTTCGCGTCCGCAAAGTACTTATCACAGGCGGTGCAGTGCCAGCATTCCACCCGGCCATTGGCCGCCGCTGTGGCGGCTATCGCCTCCAGCTTTTCCAGGGAGGCGTGGCGGGTGGGGTCGGTCTTGCCGTATTTGGCGCCGCACAGGATGCAGCTTGCCCGCTGGGTGCAATTGGGGGCGCCGCCGTAGCACTTCCCGTTTTGCTGGTCGGAGCAGCCGCTGGCCGTGCAGCGGCGGGTATGGGTCCCATCCCCATTGGAGCGCCAGGGGCCCCACCGGTGGACGATGCCGGGATCCGGCTCATCCTTGCTGTCATCCGGCCGGATGATCACAATGACCCGGTTTTCGGTCCACCGGGCGGTGATGGTCATATCCCCGGCCGGCATGGTGGTGGGAATGGTCTTATTCCAGCCGGCAAAGGTGTAGCCTGTTTTGGCGGGATTGGCCGGGGCGGTGATGGTAGTACCATAATCTTGGGTAATGGGAGCGACCTCGCTGCCGCCGGCGGTATCAAAGGTGATAGTGTACTGGTTGATCTGCCACTGGGCGGTGATGGTCATATTCCCGGCCGGCATGGTGGTGGGAATGGTCTTATCCCAGCCGGCAAAGGTATAGCCTGTTTTGGTAGGGTTGGCCGGGGCGGTAATGGCCGTGCCGTAGTCCTGCTTAATGACGATATCCTGCCCGCCGTTTTCCGGCTTAAAGGTGATGGTGTATTGGTTGACCTGCCACTTTGCCGTCAAGGTCAAATCGGTGGTCACGGGGGTCTCAAAGTCCCATTCACTTTCGCCGTTGTACCAGCCGATGAAGGTATAGCCCTCTTTAGTGGGGTCGGCAGGTCGGGTGGCAGGGGTGTTGGCACGAATCTGGGATGGGGCGGCGCTTTCGCCATCGGACAGGAAAGTGACCGTACAAGCCCCCATGACCTCTCTGTTAAAGGTGCCGCCGGAAATTCTGCCCGGCGTTTCTTCCGGAGCGCTTGTGTCGTTGATATTTGTTACCTTTCCATTAAAAATACCACCGGAGATGGTGCCGAAAGAACGACCGCTCTCGTTGGTCACTTCACCATCAAAGGTGCCGTTTGTGATGGTACCGCGGTTCACCACCGGGCCGGTAAAGGCACCGCCGCTGATGGTCCCGCCATTCGTCACGGAGCCATCGAATGTTCCGCCGATGATCTCGGTGGGACTATTGTTCGCATCGCCGCCGCCGATGGACATGGCGTCGCTCTCCTCACTCGCCGTGCAGCCGCTTACCGTTACATTATCCCGGATGGTCAGATTGCGGACGCTGTAAAGGCCGCCGCCCTCGTTCTTATTTGTGCTTTCTCCGCTTAGGATCGCGCGGCAATCCCGAATGGCAGCCGCACCGGAGAGGACGGTCGTGCCGAAATTGCAGAGACCGCCGCCGCGGGTATCGCCATTATTCGCGGCCTGTGCCATGCAGCCGGTAATGGTCCCGGCGGACATCTCGAACCGGCCGCCATCTTCCACATAAATACCGCCGCCCTCGCGCGCCGTGCAGCCCACGATATTGCCGCCCCGCATGAGGAGCGTGCCGCCTTTCCTCACATAGATACCGCCACCGCAGGTATTTCCTGCTTCTCCTGTGCTGCTGCCGCCGGTGATGGCGCCGCCCTTTACCTCTATGATATTTTCTTCGGCGGTGGTTCCATCTGCCAGCTTCCACAGGGCGTTGCTCTTATCGAACTTGTGAACGGCATTGGGATTGCTGTCAATCAGCGTCAGCTCTCCATTTTGGGTGACATGGATCAAGTTGCTGGCCCCGCTGGTTGTTTTCAGTAAGTGGCCGTTCAGATCGATGGTCACCGGTCTACTCACCGCCATAAAGGCGGTGATCTCAATATCCCCAGTCAAGCGGATGACCGCGGTATCGGAAGTCAATGCGTTGTACAGCTCTTCCGAGGTGGCCACTTCCTGGAAGGTGGTCAGCTGCAAGGCGCTTTCCTTCTGGATATTATAATCTGCCAGAGTGCGGCCGTTCTCCAAAAATCTGCTGCCAAAATACAGGCATTTCCCATCTACCGAAACACCCGTGTTCTGGATCTTCTGCTTGACATTATCGATGCTGTCGCCGCTTTCCACCTCCGGGGTCAGCGGTTCTTGCCAGCCCAGGTCGCTGCCATCCACATAAATTGGCATGGCATAGGCGGTGGTGAGCAGCATGGAAAAAGCCAGCAGCGCAGCCAGTATCCTCTTTTTCATTATTCGGCACCTCCTTACTGTATCGATGCGGGTTGCTTTCCTCCTCTTTTTAATTATACATCACTCCCGACCGAAATGCCATTGGCAGGTTTGCCCGGAAATGACACGGCTTTATGGGCAATATGGCACAAGGGGCAGAAAAGCCGCCCGTGGGCGGCCTTTGGGGGATGCTTAGGACCCCAGCAGGGTGACGGTGATGGTGAAGGTCTGGCCGCGGCCGGTACGGCTGGCCCGGTACAGGCTTATTTCCACGGTATCGCCGGGCTTGTGCTGTGCCAGGATATCGCTGCAATCGGCACGGCTGGTGATGGCCCAGCCATCAATGGAGGTGATGATATCACCGACCTCGGCGCCCTGACGGCCTACATCGCTGTCCTCATTGATGGACATGATGCGCAGACCCGCCGGGATGCCGTAATAATTGGCTTCATTGCTGCCTACTTCCACCACGGTGATGCCCAGCTGTGCCCGACCGGTCACCCGGCCGTGCTGCATTAAATCGTCCAGAATGGGCAGGGCGGTATTGATGGGGATGGAGAAGCCGATGCCCTCGTAGCCTTCCTCCACCAGCTTGCTGGAGGTGATGCCCACCACCTGGCCGTAGGTATTGATGAGGGGGCCGCCGCTGTTGCCGGGATTGATGGCGGCATCCGCCTGGATGCAGACCATGGTGTAGCCCAGCTCGGTGGTGATGGTGCGCTGCACCGCCGAAATGTAGCCGACGGTTTGGGTGGAGGCCAGCGCCAGACCGCCGGGATTGCCGATGGCGACCACCATTTCGCCGACCTCCAGCTCATCGCTGTTGCCGAAGGTAGCCGCGACCAGCCCCTCGGGCGGGTTCTGCATTTTAAGCAGAGCCAGGTCGCTCTGGTTATCCGCCCCAATGACGGTGGCATTGTAGCTGTCGCCGTTCTGCAGCACGACCTCGAACTTTTCGCCGCCGCTGACCACATGGGCATTGGTGATGATGTAGCCGTTTTCCGAAAGGATGATGCCGCTGCCCTGCGCGGTGGAGCTGCTGCTGTTGCTGACGATGCCCACGACGGAGGGGGCGCACTTTTTATAGATGCCGGCGGGGGTCAACAGTCCGTCCTCGGTCTGCTCCGGCATGCTGTCATCGGGCTTGTTCTGCTGGTCGATCTCCGGCAGGTGCTCCAGCTCATTGCCGATGGACGAATCCTGATCCGGCTGCGGGGCAGGCCTGCTGCCCCAGACGGAGGCCCCGACGCACAGCGCCCCCACCAGCAGGATGACCACCCCCATGGCGATGAGGAAGTACTTCAGGCCGCTGCTTTTCCGGGCGCGGGCGGGGCTTTGGCCGTAGTTGCCCCGGTAATCCTGGTAATCCCAGTGGTAGTTGCTGTCATTGCTGCGGTTTCTCATGCTGTTTCTCCTCCCGGCCGGCAGCGGGGGCCGCCGGCAATGTGGTAAAGCTGGCATCTACCATAGGGGCTTTGCGGTTGACGCCTTTTTTGTAGTGGGCGGGGTCGGCCTTGAGGCCGAATACAAACTCGGTGTATTCCCCGGGCTGGCTGCGGACGAAAATCTCGCCCTCGTGGACATTCATAATGGTGCGGCAGATGGAAAGCCCCAGGCCTACGCCGTTTTTATCCAGGCTGCGGCTGCGGTCGGTCTTATAGAACCGGTCGAAGAGCCGTGGGATCTCCTCCGGCAGGACGCCGGAGCCGGTATTGCGTACCGCTACCATGATATTCTCGCCCTCGGTATAAAAGTCGAAGGAGAGCTTGCCGCCTTCATTGACGAATTTGACGGCGTTATCGATGAGATTATACACCACCTGCTGGATGAGGTCAGCATCGGCCAGCACCCAGTAGCGGTCGGTATCCAGCCCCTCCACCTCGATGTGCTTTTCCTCCAGCCGCTGCTCGAAGCCCAGCAGCGTATTGGTGACAAGGGAGGTGATCTCCACCTCGGTGGGCTGGATGGTGCGCTCGCCGGCCTCGATCTGGCTGAGGGTGAGCATATTGCGCACCAAGCGGGAAAGACGCTGGACCTCGCTGGAGACGATGTGCAGATAGTGGTTCTGCCGCTCCGGCGGGATGGTGCCATCCAGGATACCATCGACAAAGCCGCCGATGGTGGTCATGGGGGTTTTTAATTCATGGCTGACATTGGCGGTAAAGCTGCGGCGCACCGATTCGGTGAGGGCCAGCTCGGTGGCCATGTTATTGAAGGCGGAGGCCAGCCGCCCGATCTCATCATCGCCCTCCACCGGCACCCGGACCGAGAAATCGCCCTTAGCGAAGGCACGGGTAGCGGCGGCCATCTGCCGCAGGGGGTTTACCAGGCTGGTGGTGACAAAATAAATGACGATAAAGCTGACCACCAGCACCACGATGGCCGCGATGAGGAACATCTGGAGCATATCGCCGGCCAAAGCACGGTTGGCAGCCCGGGCGGTGGCCATAACGGCACCCACCAGAAGGCCGTTTTCATCCACCACGGGGGTGGCCACGGCGTACTGGGGGTCTTCCCCGGTGCCGGCCATGACCACGGAGCCCTGATAGCTGCCGGTTTTGGAGAGGCTATCCAGGACAGCCTGCGGCACCGACTGGGGGATGGCGCTCTCGGTAGTATGGGCCATAATGAGGATATTGCCCTTGTTATCGGAAAGGTAGATGTCGGCCTCGATGGCGGAGCCCAGCACGGCATACACCGGCTGCAGGGTATCGCTGCTGACATAGCGGTACTCGTGGGCGGCGTAATTTTCCATGGTGAGGCGGGCGGCCTGGGTCACATTTTTCTCCAGCAGGCTGATTTTTTCCTCCCGCAGGTAGTCATTGGCCAGCACCATAAAGATGGAGCCGACCAATACCATACTGAGCAGAATGATGGCGCAGCACACCGAATAGTACTTGCCCATCAGGGTTTTCTGCGAAGTTTTCATTCTTATTCCTTGACCTCGAACTTATAGCCGACGCCCCAAACGGTCTTGAGGCTCCACTGATCGCTGACGCCTTCCAGCTTTTCGCGCAGGCGCTTGATGTGGACATCGACGGTGCGGCTGTCGCCGTAGTACTCGAAGCCCCAGACCTCATCCAGCAGCTGATCGCGGGTGAATACGCGGTTGGGGTGGCTGGCCAGGTGGAACAGGAGCTCCAGCTCCTTGGGCGGGGCATCCACGACCTTGCCATCCACTTTGAGCTCGTAGCGGGTCATATTGACGGTGAGCTTATCGTAGCTGACCTCCTTGACCTCACCTTCGGCGGTGCCGGCGGGGCTGCTGCGGCGCAGCACGGCCTTGATGCGGGCCACGATCTCCTTGGTATCGAAGGGCTTGACAACATAGTCATCGGCGCCCAGCTCCAGGCCCAGCACCTTATCGAAGGTTTCGCCCTTGGCGGTGAGCATGATGATGGGGCAATCGCTCTTTTGGCGGATCTGCCGGCAAACCTGCCAGCCATCCAGCTTGGGCATCATGATATCCAGGAGGATAAGAGAGGGCTTTTCGCTCTCGAACTTGGCCACGGCTTCTTCGCCATCGTGGGCCATTACCACCTCGAAGCCCTCCTTTTCCATGTACAGGCGCAGCAGCTCGCAGATATTCAGGTCGTCATCGGCTACCAGGATCTTGTCCATCATTGCTATTTCCTCCTTACAGGTCATAGTATTCTAACTTACATTATAGCACCGGCGGGGCGGTTTGCATAGCGCCGAATATGGCAATTCTGTTAAAAAATTGTGAGGAGGGCGGACGCTGGCAAGGAACAGGCGTCACCGCCCTAAAATTTTCCGTTGCCCACCTGCGGCGCCCATGGTAAAATGATAGAAAACCTGCCGCAGCGGCAAAAACATACAGGAGAAAACGCCATGAAAAAGATGCTATCACTCGCAATCTCTTTGGCACTTTGCTTTAGCCTTTGCGCCTGCGTCGGCAACGCCCCGCAGGGAAAGTCCGCATTGGACTGGGACGCAATGCAGGAGGAACTGCAGGCCTCCTCGGAGGTTCTGACCGCGCAGCTGACCAACTTTGCCTTTTACTCTGGAGATATCCTGGGAAGCTCCGCCTATCCGTTGGAGGACCGGCAGGTCCATCTTTTTATTTTGAGTACGGTAATGTTCATGGAGGAGGAGAAATACCTGTACCATGATTTTGTCACCATGGATGACGAGGGGTGTTACCACTTTCCAAAAGAAAAGATACAGCAGATGGCCGAGGAGGTGTTTGATATTCCGGATTATGAGTTTGGTGAAGATACCTATGTTCCCGAAACCGGGGAGTATGTGTTTTGGTCCGGCTTTGGATGGGGGAATACTCCGGTGTGCAGGAACACGGAGGTTCAAATTGATCGGGAAAAATCCGAGGTAAGCGTCAGTTACGAACTGCACGGCAATGTATATTATGAAAATCCCTATAAAATTGGGGACTTCCGGACCCGTTTCTCCGTAATGACACGGCCGGACGGCAGCTTCTTCCTGCATTATCTGGATACCGTTTCCCTCTGATGAGGCAGGTCACACCCCCAGCAGCAAGCGGACCGCAAGGGCACTGACCAGCGCCGCGGTCAGATCCCCGGTGAGGGCAGCGGCCATGGTGTGGCGGGTACGGCGGATCCCCACCGCGCCGTAGTAGACCGCGATAGCGTAGAAGGTGGTCTCTGAGGCGGCGGCCAGCACACTGCCTACCCGCCCGATGAAGCTATCCGGGCCGTATTCCCCCAGCAGCTGGTGCAGCAGGGCGGTACCGCCGCTGCCGGAGACCGGCCGCAGCAGGGCCAATGGCAGTACCTCCGCCGGGAAGCCGATAAGCTGAGTCACGGGGCGAAGGAAGCCGGTGAGGACATCCAGGGCGCCGCTGTGGCAGAACATGGTGACCACCGTAAGCAGGCAGACCAAGGCCGGGGTGATGGAGGCGGCGGTTTTGAGCCCCTCTTTGGCTCCCTGCAAAAAGCAATCGAACACATCCACGCCGGAGCAGAGGCCCCAGCTGAACAGGCCGGTGATGAGCAGCGGGATGAACCAGGCGCTGAATGACATGGAATGCCCTCCCTTTTGATGAAATTCGCGGATGGGGTGAAGGGCCTGCCTTTATTCCGGCCGGCGGGACTTCCCGCGCAGCAGGCGGTCCAGCAGCAGGACCACGGCCAGGGACGAAAGCCCGGTGAGCCATACCGCCGGCAGGATCTCCATGGGGGCGGCGGAGCCGGCCTGCTGCCGCAGCGCGGCGCAGGTGGTGGGGATGAGCTGGAGGGAGGCGGTATTCATCGCTACAAAGGTGACCATGGCATTGCTGGCGCTGTCCTTATGGGGGTTCAGCTTTTGCAGCTCCCGCATAGCGGCAAGGCCCAAGGGAGTGGCGGCATTGCCCAGGCCCAGCAGATTGGCGGAAAGATTCATGCAGATGGCCTGCATGGCGGGGCTGCCCTGCGGCACCGTGGGGAACAGCCACCGGGTAAGAGGACGCAGCAGCCGGGCCAGCGCTTCCGTAAGGCGGCAGCGGCGGGCAATCTCCATCAGGCCGCTCCACAGGCACAGCATGCCGGTTAGGGCAATGACCAGGCTTACGGCTTCCCCGCAGCCGGAAAGCGCCGCGGCGGAAAGGGCCTCCATCCGGCCGGTGAAGGCCGCGGTGACGACCGAAAAAATAAGCAGGGCGGTAAGGATACCATTCAGCATGGGCAGGGCTCCCTTCTTCGATTTGGCGGGAATAGAGATGAATTATCAACATCTTTTTCTCCTTACGGGAGCGTATTGCGCTAATGTTTTCCTTTTTTGATGTGTTTTATCGAATTATGTAAAATAACGGAATCTGTGCGCATTTTATCAATTTTAGCAACAATAACCAAAAAAGCGGCAAATTAGGGGCAAAAATTATCCACAAGATTTGCGAAATTGTGCTAATTACCTCTTGAATTTCATGGAAAATAATAGTACACTTAGTAGCAAGGTAGAGAAAAAGCGAGAATATTAGAAGATATTGTAAACCGCCAGCAAACCACCTAACTTTATTAAGGAGGAACCTGTACCATGAAATCCACCGGCATCGTAAGAAAAGTTGACAACCTCGGCCGTATCGTTCTCCCTGTAGAGCTTCGCCGCACCCTCGGCATCGACATCCACAGTGATGTTGAAATTTATGTAGACGGTGATCAGGTCATTCTTAAGAAGTACCTGCCCTGCTGCATTTTCTGCGGCTCCAAGGAAGAGCTGGCTACCTATGACGACAAGTATGTCTGCCGCAGCTGCCGCACCAAGCTGGGCAAGCTGTAATTCCCAAACCACAAAAGACAAGCGAAGCCCCTGCCGTATGGCGGGGGCTTTCTTTTTTGCGGCGGCCCGGCGGCGAGGGCGGGGCCTTTTTTGCAAAGGTATAAACTGAGCGCCTACCCGACGGAGGCTAATTTGTGGGCGCCTGGCGGCGGCGCACTGATTTTGCAGAGTGCAAGACCCGTACAGTTCGCCGCCGGGGCGTTTGATGACATAGTTTGCGCCAACAACCCCTCCGTCAGCCGATCGGCTGACACCTCCCCTTACACAGGGGAGTCTTTTGGATGGTACAGTGTCACACTCCTTACACTGGGGAGGCTTTAGGGGAACGCGAAAGGCCCCTCTCCCGGTGGGAAAGGGGGCCTTATTGGATGGTGCATTATTCGCCGGCGGGTTTTACCGGGGCGTTCTTGGTGACGGTGAGGGAAACGGTATCCTCCAGCACGGCATCGGCGGGCAGCAGCTTGGCCATGACGACATAGCGGTAGTCATTGGGATAGTGCAGCTTGGTATCATCCGCCAGACGGTAGGTGCAGGTGGAGAGGGTGAGGATCTTATCGTTGCTGGTCACTTCCACATCATAATCGTAGAAGGAAAAATCCTGGGCCTTTTTGATGAGGCTATTGAAGGTGGCATCGGCGGGGTTGGGGTTGATGTAGTCGAACTTGATATCGGTGTAGAATACCGCAAATACCTGCCAGACCATGTCCTCTTCGATGGTGGAGTAGTAGATATAAGGATGGGTCTTGGCAAATTCCTCGTTCTGATACTTCAGCAGCTGGGCGAACTTGGGGCCGTTGGCGTGGTTCTGATAATCGGTCAGCAGGGCATTTTCGGCCCGGCCCAGATTGTGGCCGTAGATGACGGTATTCTTCGAGATGGTGGAGCGGTTGCCGCTGGTGCAGCGGAAATCGGCATAGTAGCAGCCGTCGTTATCGTTCTCACCATTGGCATTGCGGCGCAGGTAGTACTTGTTATCATCGTTATAATTGACCTTGACCACCACATCATTGACGGTGGTGTCGTCTATATAGATCCAGCCGATGGTATCCTTATTCTTCTGCTGCATGGCCAGCGTATTTTCCAGCATGGTCTTTTGCAGCTCCTTCAGCTGTTCCTCCTTGGTGGGCTGGGTGGGGTCATCGGGGTTGGCGGGGTCCACCGGTCCCACGGGGTTACTGGGGTCTACCGGGTCGGGATTTGCCGGATCCTTGCCGCAGGCGGCAAAGGCAAATACCATACACAATGCCAGCAGCAGGGCCAGCAGGCGAGTTGTCAGTTTCATAGTGCTCCTCATTATCTGTTAAATTGCCCCCGTTCGGGGGCTTTGTTCCGCCCTATTCTACACCAACAGCGGGGCGCTTGTCAATGAACGGGCGGGCAGAACGGGGGACTTTGCAAAAAAGTTCGGATTCTGTTTACAAATAGGGGAAAAATAACTATACTAAGGGAGGGGAGTTTGCCTCCCCCAATTTAACTGCAAGGAGATAATAAATTATGCTGATTACAAAAGATATGGGCATCATGGAGATCGTACAGAAATATCCTGCTACTGTAGAGGTACTGCAGCGCTTCGGCATGGGGTGCATCGGCTGCGCCGCCGCCCACTTTGAGAACATTGAGCAGGGCGCGCTGGCCCATGGCATTGATGTCCCCGCCCTGATGGAGGCGCTGAACAAAGCGGCCGAGGGCTGAGGCAGAGACCCGAAAGGCACGGCGCCCGCAGGGCGTTCCGTCCTCCGGACGGAACCGGCGGCGAAGCCGCCG
>ERZ773208.2836-NODE-2836-length-11260-cov-3.582954_pt1 | contig 11260 bp, 9 predicted proteins | sample MGYA00581006_ERZ773208 | MGnify/ENA primary metagenome ERZ773208 (study PRJEB29015, sample SAMEA2737793) | human gut metagenome | biome: human gut; feature: human-associated habitat; material: faeces | place: China | collected 2012 ...
TATCGCTGACCAAGGCGTCCGGGTCCACCCGCAGGCCGTACTTTTCGCTCAGCGCCATCACCTTTTTGCGTGCCTCGGCCTTCTGCAAAAAGCCCATCTTGTTGGGCTCAACGCCCAGAATGATGTTGTCCAGCACGCTGAAGCATTCCACCAGCTTGAAATGCTGGTGCACCATGCCGATGCCCAGTGCGTTGGCATCGTTGGGGTTGCGGATGGCAACCTCCTTGCCGTTTTTCAGGATCTTGCCCTGTTCCGGCTGATACAGGCCGAACAGCACGCTCATCAGCGTACTTTTGCCCGCACCGTTCTCGCCCAGAAGGGCGTGTACCTCGCCCTTGCGCAGTTGCAGGGTGATATCATCGTTTGCCTTGATACCCGGGAATTCCTTGGTAATGTGGAGCATCTCGATCACATAATCCTCTGCCAATCTGCTCACTCTCCTTTCGTGCCGTAACGACACCTTTTTCTATACTACAACCCATTATACCTGATTTTTTGCAGTTTGCACACGGCTTTTTGATTTTTTGTCAAAAAGCACAAGCAAAAGTATCACTTTTGTACAGTCTGCATGATTTGCTCCCTGTTTCTCCCACACAGGCATACAAAAAGGGCGGGGTGCCCCTGCATGAGCACCCCGCCCCTATTACGGGAGTAATTCCGGGATAACGATTACTGGATGTAGTTGACCTTGGTGAACTCGCTGACGGTGGGCTTGGTAGCATCGTCGGAGCTGTTGTCCACAACGAGCTCGCCGGAAGCGATCTTGGTCTTCAGGGTCTCGTACTCGTCCTTGGTGAAGGTCTTGAAGTTCCAGCTGTCATCAGCAGTGGGCAGACCAACGTAGTCGCCGTCCTCCAGACCGAAGTTGCCGTTGGTAGCAGCGATGTTGCTCCACTCGCCGGCCTCGATGTCGCCCAGAGCGGTGCTGACAGACTCAGACAGGCCCTTCATAGCGGAGGTGATGAACGGGTTGTAAGCGTAGCCGTCCTTTTCCACGCCGTTCGCGCCGATGTAGTTCTGGTCAACGTCAACGCCAACAACGTAGCCGTTGTTCTTCAGAGCAGCCTCGACAGCGGAAGTGTAGATGCCGCCGCCGCAGGCAAAGACGATCTGAGTGCCGTTGGCATACCAGCCCTCCATACGGGAGGTGATGTTGGCATCGCCGTAGAACTGGCCGCCGTAGAAGTAGTTGATCTCGACGTTCTGGCCCAGCTCCTGTGCGGCAGCGTCAGCGCCCTGCACGAAGCCATAGCCGTAACGGATGACAGCGGGAACTGCCATGCCGCCCAGGAAGCCCAGCTTGTTCTTGCCGTCCTTGGTGATAGCATAGCCTGCCAGATAGCCTGCCTGCTCCTCCTTGAAGGTGATGCAGTAGCAGTTGGCGGGGATGCTGTCGGTGCCGATATCGCCCTGGGTCACATCGATAGCGATGAACTTGATGTCGGGGTACTGCTCAGCAGCCCATGCCAGAGATGCGCCGTACAGGTAGCCAACGCAGACGATAACGTCGGCGCCGTCGTTGACAGCCTGACGGATCATGGTCTCGCGATCCTCATCGGAAGCATCGGAATCGGGGATGTAGTACTGGCAGTTGTCGCCCATGTAGCTGGAAACAGCAGCCCAGCAAGCCTGGTTGAAGCTCTCATCATCGATCGTGCCAGTATCGCAGGTCAGAGCGACCTTAGCGATCTTCTCAGCGCCGTCTGCTGCGCCGGAAGCGGCGGAAGAGCTGGCAGCTGCGGAAGAAGCTGTGCTGGTAGAGGAAGCGGAGGAACCGCCGCAGGCGGTCAGAGCAGCGGCAGCGGCAGCAGCACCGGCCACAGCCAGAAAGTTACGACGAGAAATCTTCATAAGAAACTCTCCTTTTATTTTAAAAAATTGCGTCAAATGAATGAAATGTGCACTCTGGCACATCTACTGGCTCAAGTATAGCGGGTGGAAGTGACAGATGCAAGCAATTTCCGATTACAAATTCTTTACAAATCCCTTGTATAATTTATAAAAAAGTAATGCTTATTCACCAAATTTCCCCTGCTTGCGCTGTTTTTCGCAGAAAGACAGTTACTTTCCTTCCACGGCGCTGTTGCCCGCCACGTTGGAGGGGCCAAAGCCGAAGGGCAGCAGCTCGTCCATGCTGCGCTCAATGAAGTCCTCCGGGGTCTTTGCCATAATGACGTTCAGCTCCGGCCCGCCAAACTCGAATAGTGCCTGACGGCACACCCCGCAGGGCGAGGTGATCTGCCGGTTCACTTCGCCCCGGCGGCTGCCCACCACGGCGATATCCGTAAACGCGGTCACGCCTTCCGCCACCGCCTTGAACAGGGCGGTGCGCTCGGCGCAGCTGGTGGGGGTAAAGGCGGCGTTCTCCACGTTGCAGCCGGTAAAGATGCGTCCGTCCGCAGCGCGCAGTGCAGCGCCCACCATAAAATCACTGTAAGGCGCATAGGCCTTTTCCCGTGCGGCCAGTGCCATGCGGATCAGCTGCTGTTTTTCTTCCATGGTCAGTTTTGTCATGCTGTCTCCTCCTTTTACGGGCAAAAACAGCGCGGCTGTGCCTTGGGGCGGCAGCCGCGCTGGAAAGTTATGCGATCAGTACTCTGCGCCCAGAGCGACCTTCATCATGTCGGTAAAGCTCTTCTGGCGCTCCTCGGCGGTGGTAATGCCGGGGGCCACAAAGCTGTCCGAGATGGTCAGCAGGCAGGCGGCGTTCTTGCCCAGCACCTGCGCGTTGGCAAACAGAGCAAAGCTTTCCATCTCCACGCACAGGCAGCCGTCCTCGTCCCGCAGCTTTTCCCAGTAGGTGGGCTTTGCGTCCGAGGGCTGACGGTAGAACACATCCGAGGAATGGATGTTGCCCTCGATCAGGGGAATGCCCTGCTTTGCAGCGGAGGCACGCAGCTTTTCGTTCAGGGCTGCGCTGGGCAGGGTGATGTTTCCAGTAAAGCCGCTCTGCACCCGGGCGTAGTTGCTCTCGCTCACAGCGCCGGTGGCCAGCACGGTGTCGAACAGCTTGGCCTTCTCGGTATAGCTGCCAGCAGAACCGATGCGGACGATATTTTCCACGCCGTAGAAGTTGAACAGCTCGTAGGAGTAGATGCCGATGGAGGGCATCCCCATACCGCTGCCCATCACGCTGATGGGGCGGCCTTCGTAGGTGCCGGTAAAGCCCAGCATCCCGCGCACGCCAGTCACCTGCCGGACATCCTGCAAAAAGGTGTCGGCAATAAATTTGGCACGCAGGGGGTCACCCGGCATAAGGACTGTCTTGGCGAAATCGCCCATTTCTGCGCTGATGTGAGGGGTAGACATAGATGATCTCTCCTTTTTATTCATGATACAGCAGAGGGGCTTTCCCCCTGCGGAAAAGCCCTTGCTGCTATTTACCGATATTTGCTGCGGTTGAACACGTTCTGCGGTGCGATGTAAGAGCCGTTGCGCCGGATCTCGAAGTGGCAGTGGTTGCCGCTGGAACGTCCGGTGCTGCCCACATAGCCGATGAGCTGACCCTGCTTGACCGACTGACCGGCGTGCACCACCAGCGACAGGCAGTGGGCGTACAAGGTGGTGTAGCCGTTGCCGTGGCTGATGATGATGGAGTTGCCGTAGCCTGTACCCGCACCGGCGCGGTTATAGCCGGCCTTGGTCACCGTACCGCCTGCCGAAGCGTAAATGGGCGTACCGGCGGCGGCGCAGATATCCACGCCCTTGTGGCTGCCGCCGTACCAGCGGGAGCAGTTCCGATAGCCGGGCACCGGCCAGATAAACTGTCCGCTGCCGGTGATATAGGATGCACCAGAGGACACCTTTTTGGTGCCCACCGTAACTTTTTCAGTCACAGGCTCCTTGGTCACCACAGTGCTCAAAATCTGCTGGGAAAGCTGATTGCCATTTGTATCATACACCCGCTGTGCCGTCACGGTGCGGATGCCGTTCTCACCCTTCTGGGTAACGCGCTTGGTACCGGAGTTCAGCTCGTTGGATTTGGTAGTCTCGGTGGTGTAGGCGATTTCTTCCTCCCAGCTTTCCACCTTGGTGATGCGCACCTCCAGCGTTTCCTCCTCCCGCACCACGGTCAATGCATCGCCGGGCAGGATCTTGGAGTTCTGGGTCAGGCCGTTTTCCCCATTAGCGGCAAAGCCGGTGTTCATCTCGCACAGTTCCTTCACGGTCAGGCCGTTTTTCTGGGCGATGGCCCAGATGGTGTCGCCGCTTTGCACTGTGTAGGTCTTTTGTGCCTGCTGCACACCGGCGAGCAGCTGCTCCACCTCGGCTTCCTCCTGAAAGCTCTCGGTGAAGTAGATGCCGTTTTCCAGCGTGACATCCTTGTTGAAGCCCACAGTGGTGTTGGGGTCGTCCGGGTTCTCATAGGGCTCCAGCAGGCTGCTGATATAGCTTTGCAGGCTGCTGCCGTCCGCGCACACGGCGGTAAGCTCGCCGTCCAGATACAAAGCCGTGCCCTCGCTGATCTGGTCGCCGGAATTCTTAAGGATGGCGTCAGCCACACCATTTTCGTCCATCACGTCGTGGGCGATGGCCACGGAATAAGTAGGCTCCACGGTAAAGCGCGCCTGCTCTGCGCCGGAATAATTGATACGCTGCTGCACAGCTTCCAGTGCAGAGTTAAACACCTCTTCGTTGGCCACATAGCCCACGGTCTTGTCATCTACCTGTACCTGCAAGGCGTAGGGCTGGCGGATGGTAGTCTGGAACACAGTCACCATAACAGCCAGCGCTGCCACCGGCAGCACATACATAGCCATACGGGGCACAAGGCGGATGTTATCAGCGATGCCATGGGCAAGGAAGTGCCCGCTTGCGCGCAGCGCAGCGCCAAAACCTTTCTCCTTGCGCACCTGATGTGCGTGGCGCAGCAGTGCCCCGGTGCCCCGCAGGGCAATCACTACCGGGCCGAACAGATCCCGCAGCAGCTGCGCCGCCCCAGGAAAGGCCATAGATGCGATATTTTTCAGCAGTTCTCTGACCGTTTGCAGTAGACGCTGCAAGCCGTGCTGCAAGCGGCGTCCTGTGCGAACAACGGCATACTCGGCAGAAAAGCCTACGGCGTACAGCGTCTCGCCCACTATGGGCGCTACGGGGTTACGCAGCAGCTTACGCCACAACGTTTCCCGGCGGTGCTGACGCTTGCGGCGCAGTCTGTGCCGCCGCAGCACACCCCGGCACTGGAACTGCGCCCACAGCGAGCGCAGCTTCTGGCGGCGGGGCTGCCGTACCGGCTGCGCAGCGGGCTGCTGCTCCTTTGTTTTATCTTCAATCAACGGGATTTTCTCCTTCCTGCGCCGCTGCAGGGCATTTTTTCGGCCCGGAACACAGCAGCTAGATGGTGTACGTTCCCCTGTTCAAAAGGCCAACAGGGCCTGTACACAATACGCTCTCTTTTTTATTATACACTTTGCACGGTTTGAAACAAGCGCTTACATAAAATTTGGCTACTTTTTCACGCAGTTTTCACGAAAAAAGCCCTTCCATATCCGGCGGCAACGGGCTTTCCACCGTGACCGTGCGCAGCTGCAAGGGCATTTCCACCCGGATGCCGTCCGGCAGCGGGGTGTATACAGGCACGGCAAAGCTCTGCTTCGCGCAGTGCAGCGCCTGCCGGGCAATGCGCTCCCGGCTGCCGCCGTAAAGATCATCCCCGGCAAGAGGATGGCCGATGGACGCAAAGTGCACCCGGATCTGATGGGTGCGCCCGGTCACCGGCACGCAGGCTGCAAGGCTAAGGCCGTTTTCTTCCCTTATAATAGTATACTCGGTGCGGCTGGGCTTGCCCTCGGGGGTAACGCAGCGCCCGATGATGCTATCGCCCCGGCGGCCGATGGGTGCATCGATTGCTCCTTCCCCCAGCGGCAGCGCGCCCTGCGCGATGGCATAATACAGCTTTGTCACCCTGCCTGCCAACAGCGGCGCGGCGTAGGCGTTTTTGGCCGCCAGTACAAGGCCGCTGGTGTCCTTATCGATGCGGTTCACTGGGCGGAAAACCGGACTGTGGCCGTGTTCTGCCGCCCACGCGGCGTAGCCATTTGCCAGCGTACCACCGGGGTAGTTCAGGGTGGGGTGCACCGCCAGCTGCGGCGGCTTTTCCAGCACCACCGCAAAGGCATCCTCGTACACCACCTTGACCGGAATCTCCGGCTGCGGGGTCACGCCGTCCCCCTCCGGCGGCAGGGCAAAGGAGAGCATCTGCCCAGGGTAGATGCGCCGGTTTGCCAGCACAGGCACGCCGTCCGCAAAAAAACCGCCGCCCCGGAACTTGACCGCCCGGGCAAGATCCGTAGAGACGGCACACTGGCGCAGAAAGCTGCGCACCAGCACCCCATCGTGGGTGGTGGCCGTATCCGGCACGGCAAAATACAGCTGCATGGCCTGCCCTCCCCCTGCAAAAATCACAAAAACACAAATGATATTATAACAAAAATCCGTTTCACTTGCAAATCTTACTTTTTTATGGTATCATGAGGAACGGAAAACGAGTGGAACATACGGCGGCGGGGCGGCTTTGACCGCTCTGAGGAAAGTCCGGGCCTCACAGAGCACGGTAACTGCTAACGGCAGCCGAGGGTGACCTTAGGGAAAGTGCAACAGAAAACAAACCGCCGCAGCAATGCGGTAAGGATGAAACGGCGAGGTAAGAGCTCACCAGCGCATGGGTGACCATGCGGCTTTGTAAACCCTACCGGAAGCAACGCCTATATGGGACGTACAGCGCTGCTCGCGTGTCCCGAAGGCGGCACGAGCCTGTCAGCAATGGCAGGCCTAGACAGATCGTCGTTTAATACAGAACCCGGCTTACGGTCTATCTCGTTTTCCCTTTTGTGTTTTTGCGCTGTCTGCTGCGTGCAGGCAGCTTTTTTGTTGCAGCAACGTAAAAAGAGGCCACCGCACAGGATTTGTGCAGTGACCTCTTTGTTGCATGCAAGACTATTGAAAATGCCCGCCGCGTGCGCTTTGGGCATATTCAGCGGAATAGTCATTTTTAATTGCAGCCCGGGAAAATCTGCGGATTTTCCCGGGTTGCCTTTTCACGGAACGGGGTTGCTCAGTTCCCGCTTGCGCCCAGGATGGCGTCCAGCACGGTGGAAGCGGCGCTGTACAGCGAGCCTGCGGCCTGCTCCACCTGCTCCTGCGTGGGCAGGCTGACGGCGGGCGTCTCGGTGCTGCCGCCCTCGGCGGGAGCAGTCGTTTCCGGCTGGGGCGTCTCGGTGGCAGCGGGCTGCTCGGTGGGCGTTTCCGCGGGTTGCTCTGCCGGCTGCTCTGCCGGTTGTTCGGCGGGCTGCTCCGGCACGCTTTCCGCCGGTACTTCCACGATCACGCTGTCGGCGGGCGTCTCGGGCACAGAGACAGCGGCATCGGGGTCAGTGGTGGGGGTGTACACGTCCGTCTTCTCCGGGGTCTGGGTGGTGGAACTTACCGTGCCTTCGCCGCCCATCACCGCCGCGATCATCTCTTTGGCCTTTGCCACAGAGGCTTCGTCCGGCTTCATAACATAGAGCTTCTGCCCCTTGGCAGAGTAGCACTTGGTGCTGCTGCCGGAGGTGCCAGTAACGGTGTAGCGTTCAATATTCCACTCTGCAAAATCGCTCAGCTGCATGCGCACCAGCGCGCTGATCTGGTTGGTAGAAAGGCTGGTGACAAAGCTGTCGGCAACAGCGTCCAGAATTTTGGTAAAGCCCATCAGCAGCGCCGGGGACTTGATCTTGTTCAGCATGGCGTCGATCACCTTCATCTGGTTGATGCCGCGCTGCACATCGCCGGTCTTGAAGGCGTGGCGCTCGCGGGCAAAAGCCAGCGCAGCCTTGCCATCCAAATGGTTCCAGCCCTCCACAAAGGTGGTGGGGTCGTAGTAACCGGGGCTGCCCACCGAGGTGAACGCCTGATCGGAATACACGTCCACACCGCCCAGCGCATCAACAATGTCGATAAACCCTGCAAAATTGATGCGGATATAGTGCTCCACGTTCACACCGTACAGGTTGCCGAGGGTGTCCATGCTGGTCTGCACACCGTAAAGCCCGGCGTGGGTCAGCTTATCCTTGCTGTTTGTTCCGGCAAGGTCCACATAATAATCGCGCGGGGTGTTGATCAGCACCACCTGCTTGGTAACGGGGTTCACTGCGGCAATGATATTCACATCGCTGCGCGCTTTTTCCGTCAGATCGCCGCGGGTGTCCACGCCGCTCAGGTACAGCACAAAAGGCTCTTTGGTGATCTTATTAGCCTCGGCGTTGCTCAAAAAACCGTTGGTCATATTGCCCAGCGCGTCGAGGCCCTGCTGCGCCCACACGCAGCCCACCGCCATGGCGGCGCACAGCACCACCGAGAACACCCGGGACACTGTGCCTGCAGTTTTGTACTCCTGACAGCGCTTGACCAGCAGCCACAGCAGCACCAGCAGCGCCGCCAGCACCACCAGATACAGCACCGGCAGCATCTGGGTGCGCCACAGCTGCACCAGCGCCAGAACGCTTAAAATTGCCTGTACGATCAGCAAGATCTTCCCTCGTTTCGGGGGCTGGTACGCCCCATTTGCCCCGGGCACAGTGCTGCGGGGGGTGTTTTGCTGCGGGCGGCGGGGCGGCGCAGCCTGCTCCGGCGGCAGCTCCGAGAAAAACGCGGCGCTGTCCACCACTACAGTAGCGTCCTGCTGCTCAGCCTTGTGCAAAAGACGATGCAAGGATCGACCGTCCTCCTTGCGGGAATGCTCGTTTTCGTCCAACATGAGAATACTCCTTTTTTCAGTCCACCGGAACGATGGTCAGCACGGCGCGGGCAGGCAGGCAGGTGGCGGTCTGATCCTCCGCCGACAGCCAGCCAAAGCCCTCGCAGATGTGATCCGGGCAGGGCGATTCAATAAACCGCGCTCTGCCGTTCTTTACCTCTATATGCACCGTATAATAACCGGTGTCCACACTGTAAGTCTCGTCCTTTTCCAGCGGAATGTCCAGCACAGCGTTCGCGTCGCCGTAAATCAGCTGGGCAGTCAGTTTTCCGCCGGTGGCGTTGTGGCTGCGCACGGCCAGCAGCACCGCTGCGATGGCCAGCACCACCACTGCAAACAGGATATTGGTCAAAAGCTTTTTGTTCTTCATGGCTTACTGCTCCCCGGGCTTGAGCTGCTCCAGCTCCGCCAGCCAGAGGGTGGCACAGGCATCGCTGGGCATCCGCCAGTCGCCGCGGGGCGAAAGGGTCACGCTGCCCACCTTGGGGCCGTCCGGCAGGCAGCTGCGCTTGAACTGCTGAGCAAAAAAGCGCCAGTAAAAGTTGCGCAGCCACTTGTACAGCACGGCATCCGTGTACTCTGCCCTGCCTGCAAAGGCCACCTTTGCCAGCCGGTAGATTTTTGCCGGGCCAAAACCGCAGCGCAGCACATAATACAGGTAAAAATCGTGCAGCTCGTAGGGGCCCACCAAGTCCTCGGTGATCTGTGCGATCTCGCCGTCCTTGGCGGGCAGCAGCTCCGGCGACACCGGGGTGGCCAGAATATCCAGCAGCACATCGTGCAAAGCAGCGGTGGCAGCAGTCTCAGCTTCGTACTGCACCAGATAGCGCACCAGCGTTTTGGGCACACCGGCATTCACGCCGTACATGCTCATGTGGTCGCCGTTGTAGGTCGCCCAGCCCAGCGCCAGCTCCGAAAGGTCACCCGTGCCCACCACAAGGCCGCCGGTGCGGTTGGCAAGGTCCATCAGCTCCAGCGTGCGCACCCGTGCCTGCCCGTTCTCAAAGGTGACATCCAGCACGGTCTCGTCCTGCCCGATATCCGCAAAGTGGCTGCGCACGGTGTCGGCAATGCGTATCTCCTGAAAGCTTACGCCCAGCTCCCCGCACAAAATTTCGGCGTTGCTGCGGGTGCGCTTGGTGGTGCCAAAGCAGGGCATGGTCACCGCCAGCACATCGGCGGCGGGGCGGTGCAGCTGCTTCATGGCGCGCACTGCCACCAGCAGGGCAAGGCAACTGTCCAAGCCGCCGGAAATGCCAATGACCGCCGTTTTAGCGTGGGCGTGCTCCAGCCGTTTGGCAAGGCCGTCGGCCTGCATCTTCAAAATCAGCTCGCAGCGGGCGGCGCGGCGCTGCGGGTCACCGGGCACAAAGGGCGCGGGGTCAATGCGGCGGGTGAGCACCGTTTCCTCCGGTGCAAGGTCAAATTCCACCGTGACGTAGCCCTCGGCGCTGGGCTCAAAGCTGGTGTTGCGGGCACGCTCGGCTTCCATGCGCTGGCAGTCCAGCTCGGTCTCGGCATGGTCGCCCGCAAAGGGCGCAGTCTCGGCAAGAATGCTGCCGTCCTCGGCGATGAGGTCGTGGCCGGCAAACACCATGTCCGTGGTGCTTTCGCCATGCCCTGCCGAGGCGTACAGGTAGCCGCACAGCAGCCGGGCGGACTGGTTTGCCACCAGCGCGCGGCGGTACTCGGCTTTGCCCACGGTCTCGTCACTGGCAGAAAGGTTTGCAATGACGGTAGCGCCCGCCAGCGCGTGGAAGGTGGAAGGCGGCAGCGCGCTCCACAAGTCCTCGCACAGCTCCACGCCCAGCACAAAGCTGGGCATCTGGCGGCAGCGGAACAGCAGCGACGTGCCAAAAAGCACCTGCTGCCCGCAGACAGTCACCGTCTGCACCTCGGTGCTGCCGGGGGTGAACTGCCGCTTTTCGTAGAATTCGCCGTAGTTGGGCAGGTAGGTCTTGGGCACGATACCCAGCAGCTGCCCCCGGCACAGCACGGCAGCGCAGTTGTACAGCTTGCCGTGCACCAGCAGCGGCAAGCCCACTAGCACTACGGTGTCCAGTGCGCGGGTCTGCGCAAGCAGCCACTCCAGTGCATCCAGTGCGCCCTGCTGCAAGGTGCGCTGCAAAAACAGGTCGCCGCAGGTGTAGCCGGTAAGGCAAAATTCCGGGAAAACCGCCAGCTTTACCCCCCGCTGCGCGGCAGCTTGCAGCTGCGCCAGCACCTGCTGCGCATTATAGGTGCAGTCTGCCACCCGCAGCGCGGGCGAAAAGGCAGCTGCCTTTAAAAAGCCATCTTTCATAAGAGGATTTCACATCCTGTCTGTTGTGTTTGACTACGGCGGACAGATGAATCGCCGTGGTGAACATAGTATACCACACTCCGGCCAAAACGGAAAGTCACAGAGTGGTAAAAGTTGCGGGAACAAACAAAAAGAGCTGCTGCGGGGCCTCCGCAGCAGCTCAGACAAAACCAAACATGGAAAACGAGATGGACCGTAAGCCGGGTTCTGTATTAAACGACGAT
>ERZ773208.2844-NODE-2844-length-11238-cov-4.062416_pt1 | contig 11238 bp, 9 predicted proteins | sample MGYA00581006_ERZ773208 | MGnify/ENA primary metagenome ERZ773208 (study PRJEB29015, sample SAMEA2737793) | human gut metagenome | biome: human gut; feature: human-associated habitat; material: faeces | place: China | collected 2012 ...
CGAATGAGCCAGTCCAGCATGGTCTTACGTCTCCGGCTCCATGACGCCGCGCTCCGTGACGTAGAGCGTGCAGCGGCGGTCATGCTCCTCGGTGGGAACGGCCTCGCTCATCAGCCGCTCGCGGCAGATGAGGCAGGTCGGACAGCTCAGCTGCGGCAGCAGACGGTCATAGTAGCCGCCGCCCTGTCCCAGCCGGTCGCCCCGCAGGTCGCAGGAAAGGCAGGGCGTCGCCACAAAATCGATATCCTCCACCGTCAGCAGCGGACAGTCCTCCACTGGCTCCAGAATGCCGTAAGCGCCCGGCTTCAGCTGCTCCAGCGACGTCACATGGCACAGCGCCATGCTGTGCGCCGCACCGCACCGGGGCAGGCACAGCGTCCTGCCGCTGTCCAGCACGTCCCGCAGCAGCGCCGTGGTGTCGATCTCCCGCTCCGTGCCCACAAAGGCGAACACCACCTTTGCCGCCTGATACTCCGGCAGTTCGGTCACGCGGCGGCAGATTGCTGCGGCGCTCTCATCCCGGTAGCTCTGGGGTAAAATCCGCTCCATGGTGCGCAGCTTTTTCCGCAGCGCCGCCTTCTGTTCCGCAACGGTCATCTCCCGTTCCTCCTTCGTGGAGCGCTCCGCCTTCTGGCGGCGGGCGATCTCCATCATCCGCTCATACATCTCGTCGCCTACACATTTGCGGGCATACTGGCACCACTGCACACAGCTGAGCGCGTCGTTATACGCCACAAAGCCGCATTTGTCGCAGGCCACCTGGGTATCGGTTGAAAATATCTCAATGGTGTTGCCGCACACGGGGCAGGTTTTCTCTCGAATGGTGGGGGTGCGAGGCTTTCCCTGACAGCCGTCCATGATCATGATATCGTCCTCCTTGGTTCAGTAGAGCAGCCGCCGTCCCGGCTCACCCGCCGGGAAGAAGTCTGTCTCCTTTACAGTATGTCCCTTTTCCAGCACCAGAAACTGCGTTTTCCACTGTCCGGCCACCAGATTTTCCAGCACCCGGTTACTGCCGGTCACATAGTCCAGATCGCAGCGGATCAGGTCGGCGCACTGCTGCATCTCCGCCACGAAATCCTCGGCGTAGCAGTCGTACACGCCGGTGTCGATCATGTCGGCGTGGTGATAGCCCTCCATGAATCCGCCGAAGATGGACGTGCCGATCTCCATGCCGTACCGGCGGCAGATCTCATCCTTGAAGGCCGCCACCGAGTGCTCGCCCCGGTCGCAGTCCCGGAAGTAGATGTGGCCCTCCTGCTTAGCATCGGAGCGCAGGGTGTCGTCGGTTTGCAGCATCATGGTGACGCAGTCGTCCATTTTCGGCAGCACCACACGGCAGGGCAACGTCACATCCTCCCACACGCCGCCGCAGCTGCACACGCAGGACAGCACTGTGGTAATGCTCTCCGGCAACTCGGCCATGGTGCGCAGCAGCGTCTCATGCATCACCGCGGGCTCCTTGTGGTTCTCCCACGCCAGTTCCTGTACAGGGAAATCCGTGCCCAGCTTCCGCTGGGCCGCGTCCAGATGCCGCCGCACCGAGGCGCAGCACAGGATCAGCGTATCGTTCTTGTCCAAGGCACATGCCTCCTCACAAAACCCATAACCTCCGGCAAAGCCGGAGGTTATGGCGGTTATTCTTTACTTCGCCTTCCGCAGAAAGCCGAACCACATGACGAAGCCCACAAACAGGCCGCCCAGAATGTTGCCCAGCGTCACGGGGAGCATATTCCCGGTGAAGTAGGTGCCCCAGGTCAAGGCATCCAGATTCAGACCCGCTTCCACGGCGGAAGCCGCATAGGCCGGCACGCTCTTGGCAAACAGGCCCATGGTGCAGTAGGTCATGTCGGCAATGGAGTGGTTGAAGCCGCAGGTGACGAAGAACATCACCGGGGCCCACGCGCCCATGAAGCGGCCCATGGTGTCCTTTGCGCCCAGACTCAGCAGCACGCCGATGGTCACCAGCACGTTGCACAAAAAGCCCATGAAGAACGCGTTCTGGAACGGCATGGTCATCTTGCCCAGCGCCACCTTCATGGCATACATCGCCAGCGCGTTGCTTCCGGCGGACAGCCAGCCGAACTTGGCGCACAGCACCGCCACCAGAATAGAGCCGATGAAGTTGCCGATGTACACGAACAGCCAGTCCTTCAGCATGGCGGCCACGCGCACCTTTTTCTCCAGCACGCTGATGAAGATCAGCGTATTGCCGGTGAACAGTTCCGCGCCGATCAGGATCACCATGCCCAGGCCGAATGCGAACATCAATCCGGAGATAGCCCGGATGGTGCTGTTGTTGTCAAGGCCATAGCTGACCATGTTGGTCACGCAGGAGGGGAAAGCGATCAGCATACCGGCCAGTACGCCCAGCAGCAGCATTTTGCTGACGGGCAGGCTGCTCTTTTTTACGCCGGCTTCGGCGTAGTTGGCCGCGATCTCAGCAGGAGCAAACAAATTCATTTTCCGCCCTCCTTACGCCAGCGTGCGCTCGGCGGCCTCCACCACATGGCCGATCAGCACGGAGGTGGTCACAGCGCCCACACCGCCGGGCACGGGGGTGATGGCCTCCACGATAGGCTCCACCTCGGCGAACACGGCGTCGCCCGCCATGCCGCCCTTACCCTTGGAGGTCACCTTGTCGGGATCCCAGTTCATGGACACGTCAATGACGATCTGGCCGGGACGGACATAGTCCTTGGTCAGACTCTTCAGCACGCCGGCGGCGGACACCAGAATGTCAGCCTCGCGGGCCACAGCCTGCACGTCCCTGGTCTTGGTGTGGCAGATGGTAACAGTGGCGTTCTTGCCCAGCAGCATCATGGCGGCGGGCTTGCCCACTACCAGAGAGCGGCCGATGACCACGGCCTTCTTGCCGGTGCAGTCGATGCCGTAGTAGTCCAGAATTTCCATGCAGGCCTGAGGGGTGCAGGGCGCGAAGCCCAGCTTCTTGCCCATGAACACACCGGCGTTGGACAGGTCGGTCATGGAGTCGATATCCTTGCAGGCGGCCAGATGGTTGCAGATCTCGTCCTGATCCGCCTTCAGATGCTTGGGCAGGGGACGGAACAGCAGGCAGCCGTGGATGCTGTCGTCGGCGTTGATGGCCTCGATCTGCTCAATCAGCGCCTCCTTGGTCACGTCCTCCGGCAGCAGGAACTTCACCACGTCCACGCCGATCAGCTCGGCACGGGAGGTAGCGCCCTTCTCATAGGACAGGTCGGAGGGATTCTCACCGCAGCGGACGATGGCCAGCTTCGGCGTCACGCCCTTTTCCTTCAAAGCCGCCACGCGCTGCTGCAGCTTCTCGTTCATCGCGGCGGTAACTTCCTTACCCAGTAATTGCTTTGCCATATTCTTTTCCTCCCTTATTTGAAGAAACCGGCCTTGACGGTCTCAAAAATGCCGTCGGCCTTTTTGCCGTACACGTCCAGCATGGTCAGGCACTTGGCGTTCATCTCCTCCGCCACCTCACGGTTCTGCAGGGTCTTGGTGTTGATGAACACGTTCAGGGACGCCGCCTGCAATGCCGCCTTCACGATGGTTGCGCCGCAGCCCGCGTCGGACACCGCCAGACGGGAGCCCTTCGCGGCGAACACCTCGATGGCGTCGATGGCCTCGCAGCACAGCTCCATGATGTGCATAGGCACCTTGCATGCGGTGAGGGTGGCCTCCTCCATGATGCGGGGCCGGTCGGGATCGTCCTTGGGGATGCCGTAGGCGTTGGCCAGAGGGATAAAGCCCTCGGCGTCGGCGGGCACCTGATCCAGCAGCTCGGTCTGGAGGGCGTCGCACTTCTTCTGCAGCGCGATGATCTCCGCCTCCACATCGGCATACTTCTTCTTGCCCACGGTCAGGGAGCCGACCATGTTGCCCAGTGCCGTACCGATGGCGGCCACCAGCGCGGACGCACCGCCGCCGCCGGGAGCCGGCTCGTTGGAAGCCAGAACCGTGACGAATTCACGGCAGGATTTGGTGGTATAATCCATAGTTCTCTCCTCGTTATGATTCCGATAAAAATTTTCTCTCAAAGGGAAAAGCTCCGGCGGCTTCAAGCCGCCGGAGCTTTCTTGTATGCAGTCAGGCCGTAAGCCCTTTTGGCAGAAAAGTCGTCAGACTTTTCGCCAGCAATTAGAACAGACCGCTGACCTTGCCGGTCTCGGTGTCCACGTCGATGCGGCGATAGGCGGGGTTGGCTGCGGTGCCGGGCATCATGGAGATGGTACCGGCCATGGGACACAGGAACTTGGCGCCGCCGTACTCCAGAATGTCGCGGATGGCCAGACGCCAACCGGTAGGCACGCCCTTCTTGCTGGGATCGTCGGACAGGGACAGATGGGTCTTGACCATCATGGTGCAGTAATCCTTGTACTTGGGATCGGTCTCGAAGCGCTTGGCCTTCTCCACCGCCAGAGGCGCCCAATCCACGCCGTCCGCGCCGTAGACCTCCTTGGCGATCAGCTCAACGCGCTGACGCAGGGGCATCTCCAGATCGTACAGGAACTTGACCTCCACGGGCTCCTCGCAGGCCTCCACAACGGTCTTGGCCAGCTCGATAGCGCCCTCGCCGCCGAAGCGCCAATGGTTGGACTCAGCGCAGCGGATGCCCTTCTCCTTGCACAGCTTCTTCAGCAGGGCGATCTCGGCGTCGGTATCGGTGTAGAAGCGGTTGATGCAGACCACGGGGTTGATGCCGGACTTCTTGATGGTGTTCACGTGGTGGAACAGGTTGCAGGTGCCCTTCTCCAGCAGCTCCAGATTCTCCTCGGTGTACTCCTTGGGCAGCGGTGCGCCGGGGGTGACCTTCGGGCCGCCGCCGTGCATCTTCAGGGCGCGGACGGTAGCCACCAGCACGGACACGTTGGGGGTCAGGCCGCTGAGGCGGGTCTTGACGTTCCAGAACTTCTCGAAGCCGATATCGGCGGCGAAGCCGGACTCGGTGACATGGTAGTCAAACAGCTTCAGAGCCAGACGGTCGGCGATGACGGAGGACTGGCCGATAGCGATGTTGGCGAAGGGGCCGGCGTGGACCAGAACGGGCTGGTGCTCCACGGAGTAGCACATGGTGGGGTTGATGGTGTTGCGCATCCACGCGGTCATGGCGCCGGCAACCTCCAGATCCTCGCAGGTGACGGGCTCGCCGCTGCGGGAATAGGCCACCACGATCTTGCCGATACGCTCGCGCAGATCCTTCAGGTCGCGGGCCACAGCCAGAATGGCCATCAGCTCGGAGCCCACGGCGATGCCGAACTTGGATTCCATCATGAAGCCGTCCAGACGGCCGCCGATACCGATGATGATGTTGCGCAGACCCTGGGCGCAGAAGTCCATGACCCAACCCATCTCAATGCGCTTGGGGTCGATATCCAGACGCTTCAGGCCCTTGGCGGCCAGCCACTCGTCGTTGTTGTTGCGCTCGTGCTGCATACGGGCGTTCAGGGCCACCATGGCCAGGTTGTGGGCGTTCATAATGTCGTTGATGTCGCCGGTCAGACCCAGAGAGAACTCGGTCATGGGCATCAGCAGGGCGTTGCCGCCGCCGGCAGCAGTACCCTTGACGTTCATGGTGGGGCCGCCGGAGGGCTGACGCAGCGCGCCGCCCACGTTCAGACCCAGCTTGCCCAGACCTTCGATCAGGCCCAGAGACACGGTGGACTTACCCTCGCCAAAGGGGGTGGGGGTGATAGCGGTCACTTCGATGAACTTGCCGTCGGGTTTATCCTTCAGGCGGTTCATGACCTTGATAAAGTCGATCTTGGGGGTTTTGCCATAGGGGATGATCTCCTCAGGCAGCAGGCCCAGCTTCTCGCGGAAGTAATCCACAGGAGGCAGCGCCTTTTCCGCCTCCTCCGCGATCTGCCAATCCTTGTAGATGGTGGGATCCAGCGTCACGTGGCCGTTGGCGTCAACATACTTGCCGTCTTTGAATTCGATTGCCATGGTAGTTCCTCCTTGTTATCCTCAGGTTGTCCCTGAAATAATATATCTTTCTTCCGGCGTCCCTCAACGCCGGGGGATCACTGGGTGATTCGGGCGCTGCGGCGCACCACCTCGGTGGCCTTGTCCCGCAGCATCTGCTGGCGGACAACGGTCAAAAAGCCGTTGTCGAAATAGGGCTTGAGATCCTCGGCGCTCATGTGGTTGTCAGCGCAGATGCGCTGGATGGCGGCGTCCATCTCCTCGTCGGTGACGGTCAGGTTCTCCAGCTGGGCAATCTTTTCCACCGCCTTCTGGGTGCGGAAAGCCTCCAGCGCGTCAGGCCGCATATCCTCCCGCAGCTTCTTTTCATCGCTGCCGGTGAACTGACAGTAGGCCTCCAGCGTCAGCCCCTTCTGGGCCAGCTGGGCGGTCAGGGTCTCCATCTGGGCCTCCACCATGCGATCCAGCTCCTCGTCGGTGGGCTGCTCCTCCACGGTGGCGGCGGCCTGATGCATCAGCTGCCAGCGCAGCTCCTGCTCGGCCCGCTGGTTGTAGTAGTCCTGCAAAGCCTTGCCCATGTTCTCGCGCATCTGCTCCATGTTCTCGCACTGGCCGATTTCCTTGGCGAAGGTGTCGTCCAGCTGGTAGCTGTCATGGGTACGGATCTCGTGAACATGACAGCGGAACTCGGCGTTCTTGCCCGCCAGCTCTGGGGCGTGATACTCGGTGGGGAACGTGACGGTGACGGTCACATCGTCGCCGATGTTGGTGCCCACCAGCTGCTCCTCGAAGCCGGGGATAAACATGCCGCTGCCCAGGGTCAGGGTCTGTTTTTCGGCGGTGCCGCCGGGGAACTGGACGCCCTCGGAAAATCCGGCGTAGTCCAGCACCAGCTCGTCGCCCAGTGCGGCGGCCCGTCCGGTGACGGGGATAATGCGGGGATTGGCCTGCAAAAGCCGCTGTAACTGGCGGTCGATATCCTCAGCCGTGGCCGTCACGTGCTCCAGCTTGCCCTGCAGGTTCAGATAGGTAAAACTCATGCTATTTATTTCCTTTTCATCTCTTGTCGGATGGCGGAGATCAGAATATCCCCCGCCACCACACGATCCTCCGCCGAGAATCCGTCGGCGAAGTTGTCGGAATACAGGATCTGGCTGGAGGGCGGGAATTCCTCGTCCCCGGCGTAGATCATGATCTGCATCCGGTAGCCCCCCAGAAACGCGAAGCCATAGCCCGCGTCCCCGTGAGACAGCTTTTCTCCGCCCATCCGCTCGCAGGCGGCGGTGAAGGCAGGCACCTGCGTGCCGAAGGTGAAGGCTGCCCGTGTCAGGCAGCGGCCCGTATAGGGCGTGATGTACAGCTCGCCCCAGGGCATCTCCCGGAAGGTCTTATAGCCCAGCGACAGCGCCGCCTGCTTTCCCTCCAGCAGATACCGCAGCAGAAAGGTCTGGCAAGGCAGGTTCGTCAGCGCGAAGGCGTCCTCCCGATCCGCCATGATGGCGTATTCCGGCCACGCGACGCGGTATTCGGCGTTCAGCAGCCGCAGGGTAAAGCAGCCGTTCTCAAAGGGAACGCCGCAGCGCGCCGCCGCTTCCTGTGGGTCAAGCTTCTCAAAAAGTGCCAGATAGTGGGAAAACGGCACTTCTTCCTTGTTGTTTTGTATCTCCATCGGTCACTCCTGTACGCTGGACGGGAACAGCTCCTTGTTGGTATGGGGCAGGAAGCAGGCCGCCACGAATTCCTCCATATACTTCGGCTCGGTGGACAGCTCCAGATACGTCATGTTGCTGGCCAGTTCGTGTACCTTCTCCTCTGCCGCATTGGACAGCACCAGCGCGTAAGCGCCCGCCAGCGAGGAGTTGCCGATGTACTGGAACAGCGCGCGATCCACATCCGGGAACATGCCGATGCGCACGGCGTTCTCCATGTTGATGCCGCTGCCGATGCCGCCCGCCACGTAGATATGCTCCAGCACGGACACGTCCATGTCCAGCGAGGACAGCATAATGTGGATGGCGGAGAAAATGGCGCCCTTGGCCCGGATGAAGCACTCGATATCCACCTCGGTAATGGCGATCTCCCGGCCGGTGTCGCTCTCGTTGCTGAAGGCCAGCACGTAACGCCCCATGCCGTGCTCATCCCGGAGGATACGGCGGTTCTCCCGCACAAAGTGTCCCTTGGCGGAGATGGCGGATGTGCGGTACAGCTCGGCGATCACGTCGATGATGCCGCTTCCGCAGATACCCACCGGCTTCTGGCCCTCCTTGCCCACGATGGACAACGTAGGCTCCAGCGTCTCCCGGTCGATGGTCACGGCCTCTACCGCGCCGTCGGTGGCCCGCATACCGCAGGAAATGTCGCCGCCCTCAAAGGCGGGGCCTGCGGAGCAGGCGCAGGACATCATGAAGTCCCGGTTGCCGAACACGATCTCGCCGTTGGTGCCCAGATCGATGAACAGGGAGAACTCGTCCTTGTCCCAGATGCGGCTGGTCAGCGTACCGGCGGGGATATCACCGCCCACATAGGAGCCGATATTGGGCGCCAGCACCACCTTGGCGTCAGGGTTGGTCACAAAGCGGATATCCCCGGCCTTCAGGCCGTCCCAGTGGAAGAACGTAGGAATGTACGGCTCCATGCGGACGGGATCGGCGTCCACGCCCAGCAGCAGATGGTTCATGGTGGTGTTGGAGGCCACGCAGCACCGCAGGATACGGTCGGCGTCCACCTTGGCGCTGGCGCACAGCGCCCGCGTTAAGGGCTGGAGCGTCTCCTCCACGATGGCCTTCTGCAAGCGCTCCACACCGCCCTTCCGGCCCTGCTCCACGATGCGGTTGATCACGTCCGCGCCGTAGCGGATCTGGCCGTTGCCGCCGCTGCCCTTGGCCAGCAGCCTGCCGGTTTTCAGGTCGGTGATCACCGCCGAAACGGTGGTGGTGCCGATATCGATAGCCAGCCCGCACATAGGCTGGGGCTCGTTGGCATTCCGCACATCCATGGCATGGAACACGCCGTCCTTCAGCGTTCCCGCCACAGCCACATGGAAGCCGCTCTGGCGCAGCACCCGGGCCAGCTTATGTACCGTGGGATAGCTCAGGCACACCTTATCGCAGCCCAGCGCACCCTCCAGCGCCATGGTCAGCCGCTCGGTATCGGGCATGGTGTCCTCCAGCGTGGGCTCCTCCATGGTGACCTCCGTCTCCACGAAGTCGTTGCTGAAATCCACGCCCGCCGCTTTCAGATCCTCCTCCAGCCGGGTGAAGATGGCCACCTCCTCGCCGGTGGACAGATCGGCGGTCTTCATGCGGCTCTGGTAGGCGGAGGCAATATCCGGCACCATCACGGTCACGTCGGAGCTGACCTTGCTGGCACAGCTGAGACGCCAACCGGCGGCGTAATCCTCGTCGGTGATGTGACTGGTCTGCAAGCCCTCCACGGTGCCCTCCAGCAGCTTCACGCGGCACTTGCCGCAGGAGCCGTTGCCGGAGCAGGGCGCGTCGATGGCTACGTTGGCGGCACGTGCCGTTTCCAGCAGCGTTTCGCCGGGCGCGGCGGTGGCTGTCACCGGCGCCGCGCCGTTTTCAAAGGTAAAGATGACCTGATACATATCGTTCTCCTTGGGGTCGCGTTTCTCTGTGGGGGCGGCGTGGGCCGCCCCCACAGCAGGGATGGGTTACATCAGGGGCTCCATGCCCAGCACGGGATGATTCTTCTCCGTCAGGAAGTTCATCAGCTCGTCGCAGTCGGTGCAGATGGTCTCGTCGGCGATCATATCGCTAAAGTTGTCAATGCCATACAGCTCCTTGGCGGTCTTATTCAGCCGCTCCGCCACGTCGTCCTTCAGCTCCTTGGGCATCCACACGATACGCTCGATGCCGCCCTCGGCGTGAATGAACTTCTTGGAGGCGATGAAGTGGCGGCCATGACCCATATAGCCGGGGGTCTGGACGCCGCCGCCGGTGCAGGAAGCCAGCTCGCCGAAGGTCATGCCCACGGGGGTGGTGCCGCTGTATTCGCGGTTCACCACGATGAAGCCGTTGGACATGGGCTCGATACCGCAGATGCACTCGAAGCAGCCGCAGGAGGTCATGGGATCCTCCAGGATGGAGTACAGGGTGACGGACTCCACCGCGCCGTGGGTGGCGTTCTTCACCATCTCGTTGACGGACTCATAGGAGCCGGTGCGCTCGTCCAGGCAGCCCACCTTGTCGATAGGCTGGGAGGGGCCGTTGGGGTTCAGCTCATAGGTGGCCTTGGCGTCCAGCCAGGACACAGCGCCGCACAGGCCCAGACGCTCAGGCGTCACCACGCAGCAGTGAGCGGGCGCGAAGGACTGGCACAGGATGCAGGTATAGAACTGATCCACGGACTCGTCGGTCATGGAGGCCAGACGGTCGTCACGCATGTTATAGCGGGGCATGGCCTGCTCCTCCAGCAGCTTTTTGGTCTCGGCCGGGTCGGTGATCAGGGTGATCTGGCACTTATCCACCACGGTGTCGAACTCGTCCATGATCATGTGGTACAGCACCTCGCCGAAGTCCTTCATCCGCAGGCCCTTTTCAAAGGCGTCATTGGACACACGGACACGCAGCAGATTGCGCTGACCGGTATGCATCACGCCCTCCATGTAGTTGAACCAGGCGTGGATCTTACGCTCGATGACAGACTCGAAGTCCGCCTGCATCTTCTTGCCGTACACCTCGATAAAGGTGCCCATGGCGTACTCCAGATCGCCGGAGTCGATATCCGGGCCGATGAGGGTGATCTTGTGATCCTCCACCTGATCGGCGTCCTTCATCAGAACCAGCTCGCAGGTGGGATTCTTGGCGGACCAGAACTCAGCCTTCACGTCGGCCTTGCGGATGATCTCGCCCTCGAACGCGGCGGAGAAGGCCACGGGGATGGGCAGATCCTTGGACTTGATCTTGATGTTCCGCAGCTCCAGAGAGCGCTTCACGGTCTCGCTGTGATCCAGCACGGACTCCAGTGCGCCGGGCACCTGATTCTCGCCCAGATCAATGTCCACCACCACAGGGAAGCCCAGCGCGATAGCGCCGGCGCCGGCGGAGACCACCACGCTGTCGATAGCGCCGAAGGTGTTGACGAAAGCGGGCACGCGCTCCTTGGTATAGGCCAGCAGGCCGGGCAGGTCGCCGGGCTGCACGTTGCCGAAGATCAGCGCCGCGCGGATGGCCACGGTGACAACGTGGATGACGGCGGTCACGTCATGACCCAGCGGGATCACGCGGAACTCAAGGCCCATCTTCACGCCGCCCTCGGCGCACTGCTCGATGACGTCGCCCACCATGAAGGTCATGATGC
>ERZ773208.2849-NODE-2849-length-11221-cov-4.191922_pt1 | contig 11221 bp, 10 predicted proteins | sample MGYA00581006_ERZ773208 | MGnify/ENA primary metagenome ERZ773208 (study PRJEB29015, sample SAMEA2737793) | human gut metagenome | biome: human gut; feature: human-associated habitat; material: faeces | place: China | collected 2012 ...
GACTAAAACGCCAGCTCTCGCATAACGAGAACTGGCGTTCTTTGACAGGCTGAAAAACGCTCTGCGGGTAATCCCGCAGAGCGTTTTTTACACCGTTGTTTGCCCTTGGCAATCAGTGCTGCCGTGTGTTATAATAGGGGAGAGGTGATGCATCATGAAAAAACTGACGGGTATCGTGTGTCTGCTGGCGTTGGTGCTGGCGCTGACGGCCTGCGCCGGGGCGGGAGACTGGAAATATGAGGAGCTGCCGGGGGACTACGCCGTGTGGCGGATCAACAGCCGGGAGATCCCGCTGGTTCGCGTGGATGCGGACGGCCTGACTGCCGAGCCGGTGGTGGAGGGCTATGTGTACGCCGTGGCATGGGACGAGAATACCATCTATGTGCAGCAGCGTGCGGAGAAGGACAAGGGCGACATGGCCTACTATATGGTGGCGCTGGATTCCGGCACCGTCAGCGGCCCCTATACGGAGACGGAGCTTGCCGCAGCCTGCGCGGAACAGGGTGTGGACGCGGCCGATATCGGCTGGCAGGAGCAGAAGGACTGGAACAAGGTCTATGACAGGTAAGAGACGCGGCAACTTTCGTTTTCGCGGTGTAGAGGTGCGTGTAAAACGACGCAGCGCGGGGCACACTATGGTCATCTGAACAAAGGAGGGATGACCGATGGTGGAACCCGATACCATTCGTCTGCTGCGGGAGTGTGACGCGGGCATCAAAATGGGCGTATCTGCCATTGAGGACGTGGTGGATCGTGTGGCGGACAAGCGCTTCCGCCGCAGCCTGACGGACTGTGCGACGGAGCACGCCAAGCTGAAAGCGGAGATCCAGGCGCTGCTGGACAAGTACGGCGACGAGGGGAAGAACCCCAACCCCATCGCGCAGGGCATGTCCCACATGAAAACCGGCATGAAGCTGGAAATGGACGACTCTGACCAGACCATCGCCGATCTCATTACGGATGGCTGCAATATGGGCGTTAAGTCCCTGAGCCAGTATCTGAACCAGTACAAGGCGGCGGACGATACGTCCAAGAATATCACCAAGCGGCTGATCGCGCTGGAGGAACGCCTTGCGGTGGACATCCGGGGCTTTCTGTAAGTGAATAACGTGAAACGCCCTGCGCCTTTCGGCGGCAGGGCGTTTCACGTTTACATGGATGGGAGAGTAGGTAAGGAATAGGCTTCCAGATAGGAACGGAAGCGGCGTTGGAAGTTTTCGTCGCTGTGGCGGATAGCATGCAGCGTTTCGTGAAGGTTCAGGTTATGCTGGGCGGCGTCGATGACACACCCGGCGATATTGGAGCAGTGGTCGGAGGTGCGCTCCAGATCCGTCAGCAGGTCGGACCAGACGAAGCCGGCCTCGATGCTGCACTGACCCTGCTGCATCCGCAGAATGTGACGGGTGCGCATTTTCTCCTTCAGCGCGTCAATGACTTGCTCCAGCGGCTCTACCTGCAGGGCGGAGGAAACGTCCTGCTGGATAAAGGAGGTCTGCGCCAGCGTCAGGATCTCGCGCACGGCGTCGGACAGCGTGGCAAGCTCCGACTGGGCGCTGCCGCTGAAGGCAAGGCCCTTCTCCCGCAGCTCTTCCGCCGATTCCAGCACGTTCACGGCATGGTCGGAAACACGCTCCCAATCGCCGATGGATTTCAGCAGCTCGGTGACCTCCTCGCTTTCCTTTTCGCCCATTTTCTGGGCGCTCAGCTTTACCAGATAGGTGCCGATCACGTCCTCATAGTGGTCGCAGCGATCCTCGTCCTTACGGACGCTTTCCGCCAGTTCCGGCGTGTACTGATCGAAAGCGGTCAGCGCGTTTTCAAGAGACCGCACAGCGCAGACGGCCATATCGTTGGCTACCGTGCGGCACTGCTGCAGCGCCAGAGAAGGGGTGGCCAGCAGACGCTCGTCCAGCTCCACGGCCTTTTCCTCCTGTGCTGCGTCGGGCACCAGACGGATGGCCAGCTTTTCCAGCATGCTGCCGCAGGGCAGCAGCATGGCGGTACACAGAATGTTGAACAGGGAGTGGGCGATGGCAATGCCGTACATAGTGGCGGATTCGTTCAGGATCGCCGGGGCAAAGATGGCCTTGACGATGCAGAACACCGTCAGCAGCACCACCACGCCGATGACATTGAACATCAGATGCACCACGGCGGCCCGCTTGGCGTTTTTGCTGGTGCCCACGGAGGACAGCAGCGCCGTAACAGTGGTGCCGATATTCTGGCCCATGATAATGGGGATGGCGGCGGCATAGCTGACCTGTCCGGTCAGGGCCAGCGCCTGCAAAATACCTACGGAAGCGGAGCTGGACTGGATAATACCCGTCAGCACCGCGCCCACCAGCACGCCCAGAATGGGGTTCTTGAACATGATGAACAGTTCGGCAAAGCCGGGGACATCCTTCAAGCCCGCCACCGCGCCGCTCATGGTGTCCATGCCGAACATCAGCGTGGCGAAGCCCAGCAGGATCATGCCGGTGTCCTTCTTTTTGGTGTCCTTGCAGAACATATAGAAGATGATACCGATCAGCGCCAGCACAGGAGTAAAGGAGGTGGGCTTCAGCAGCTTGATCCACATGTTGCCGCTGTCGATGCCTGCCAGACTCAGCAGCCACGCGGTGACGGTGGTGCCCACGTTGGCGCCCATGATGACGTTGATGGCCTGCCGCAGCGTCATCAATCCGGAGTTGACGAAGCCTACCACCATCACGGTGGTGGCCGACGAGCTTTGAATAATGGCGGTGATACCAAGACCCGTCAGGAATCCGGCGAATACGTTGCTGGTCATTTTATCCAGCAGCGTCCGCAGCTTGCCGCCGGCACGGCGCTCCAGAGCCTGTCCCATCAGGTTCATGCCGAACAGGAACAGGCACAGGCCACCGATCATGGTCAGTACCTTAAAAATATCCATGTTGCAAATTCTCCTCAATCCATGTTTCACATTTTTCTTACGATCATTTTACGTCCAGTATCAGCATAGCAGGGGATTGTCAAATCCTCAGGTGCTGTTTTGTAAAATCTAAGTAAAATTCCGCAAGAATAAGCTTGACAAACGAACTGTGCTATGCATATAATACAGTTAGAAACTGTGTTATACATATAGTACGGTTGAAGAGAGAGGAGGCGGGAACGTTGATCGACTTCGAGGGCTTCGTCCAGACGGAGGGACAGCCCATTTATTTGCAGATCATGCGGTACATCAAACAGGGGCTGGCATCCGGAATCATCGCCGATGGGGAGGAGCTGCCATCGCGCCGGGCATTGTCGGCCTATCTGACGGTGAACCCCAATACCGTCCAGAAGGCGTACCGCCTGCTGGAGGAGGAGGGACTGGTGCAATCCCACGCCGGAGCCAAAAGCTTTGTATGTGCCACGGAGCGGCAGCGTGCCGCCCTGCGGCGGGAGCTGACGGAGAATGAGCTGCGCGGCATGGTGCGGAATATGAAGGGTATGGGGCTGACGGCGAAGGAAGCGGCGGCGCTGGTGGAAAAGCTGTACGCGGAGGAGGAGAACAAATGAACAGATATTTGTCCACCGTCGGGCTGTATGCCCGGTGGAACCTCTATAAAATACTGACGATCATACTGATAACGGCGCTGGCGGCAGGCTTCCTGGTGTACCGCTATCCGATAGGAACGGTGGTGCTGGATGAAAACCACGTCAGCGCGGAAACGGGAGAGACGACGCAGCTGGTTGCGTCCTATCCCAAGCTGGAGGGCGTAGTCAGCGGCAGCGGCGCGCCGGTGGTATGCGCGGCGGGCTTTGCGGCGATCGTGGCGGTAATGAGCCTGACCGGCTGCGGCTACGGCGCCAAAACGGAGTATACCATCCGGCGGCTGCGGGTGAAGGAGCGGCAGGCAGTGCTCCTGTGGGCGGCCTATCACGCCGTGCTGTTGGTGATCTATTGGGCGGCGCTGGCGGCAGTACTGTACGGCGTGATGCATCTGCGCCTTCAGATGGATGTGCAGGTGGATTACTTCGTGTATATGTATGGCCCGCAGAGTATGCTGCTGCTGTGCTATACCGATACGTTTCTGCACCATCTGCTGCCCTTGCGGGACGTGGCGGCATGGGGCGTGGGGATTGCCTCTGTGCTGGCGGCGGCGTTGAGCACGGTGCTGTCCTCCTATCGCCAGCGCCGCGGAAGCTTCAGCGTGATGGTGCTTCTGGCGCTGGCTGGTACCATCGGCAGCTTCTTCTGCGGCTTGGGCGAAAATGCCAATGCCCTGCTGATGGTGCTTCTGCTGGGCGTGGCGGGCGCTGCCTTCGTCATGCTGATAGGAGGTGACAAGGATGCGGCTTGAACGGAAGCTTTCCTCAATCCTGCCGCCCAATATGGAGACGGATCGGGTACAGGGCTGGATCCTCTGGTCGCTGACGGCCCCGGCCTTTGTATGCGCCATACTGTTCCTTGTCAGATACTATCAGGCGTATGACCAGTTGTGGTGGTCCTCCTATTCGCCGTGGCCCGGGGAGCTGCGGGCGCTGATGGCGCCGTTTGCCCAGTGCGCTGTCTGGACGCTGCTGGTGTATCCGGTGCTGGCGGTGGTGGCGCTGGCCACGGCGGCGGTACTGTACAGCTCCTACTATCAGGGCAGCCGCAGCATCTATCTGATGCGCCGCCTGCCAGATGGCCGCAGCTTGCTGCGGCGGCAGGTGTGGACGGCGCCGGTGTGCTGGGCACTGACGATCCTGCTGAGCGGCGCGGTGCTGCTGGGGCTGTGCTGGCTGCTGTGGCGGTTCAAGACCCCAGCGGAATGTTTGCCCACGCCGGAGAATATCGCGCGGTTGGAGGCTCTGGATCGAACCAGACTCAATTTTTACTACCAGTAATAGGAGGTGTGCCATATGATCGAATTGAAAGGCGTCAGTAAAAAGTACGGAATCACGAAAGCGGTAGAGGATGTGTCCTTTACACTTCCGCAGGGGCAGATCGTGGGCCTGTTCGGTGAAAACGGCGCGGGAAAGACCACGCTGATGAAGTGCATTCTGGGCCTGCTGCCCCATCAGGGCAGCGTCACATTGGACGGCGCGCCCATCACCGAAAAGAACATCGAGCGGCTCAGCTTCGCCACCTGTGAGCACTCCTTCTTTCCGGCGCTGTCGCCGAAAGCCCACCGGGACTTCTATCAGGCCCATTTTCCCCGGTTCAATGAAAAGCGGTTTCAGGCATTGATGGACTTCTTTGAGCTGCCCATGGAGAAGCCGCTGCGGGCCTTCTCCGCCGGTATGAAGAACCAGTTCGAGGTGGTGATGGCCCTGTCGCAGGGCGCGGACTACATTCTGATGGACGAACCCTTTGCCGGGAACGACGTGTTCAACCGGGAGGATTTCTACAAGGTGCTGCTGGGCATTCTGGAGGAGCATGAGACGGTGCTGCTGTCCACCCATTTGCTGGAGGAGGTGCAGAGCTTCATCTCCCGTGCGGTGCTGCTGCGGAAAGGAAAGCTGGTGGGTGACTGCACCATTGACGAGCTGGAGGAGCAGGGCAAGGATCTGATGACCTACGTGAAGGAGACGTATCAGTACCAGAGCGACCGGGTGAGCCGGGTGCTGTGCGATGTGAACGACAAGGAGGAGTGACATGAAACGGCGCATCCTTGTAACGGTGTTGGCGCTGCTGCTGGCGCTGGGCGCGTTGGTCACGCTGAACAGCAGTGTTTCCCGCACGGCGTTACCCATCGAGATGCAGGTGCTGACCTCGCTGGGCGACAGCAGCGCGGCACAGGGACTGACGGTGGACTACCGTATCGCGCTGGATAGCTGTCTGCTGTGGTATACGAAATATGATCCGGCGTCCGGCGCGAACCGCACGGATTTCCATGTGACCAGCCACCGGGAGACCACGACGGTGCTGCCCTATGGCTTGCTTGGAGAGGAATACAATGACTGGTGGATCGTGTCCGGTCTGCTGAAAGGGAGAGATACCCGCGACCCCATTGTTTCCGGTATCCTCAGCGAAGCGGCAAGCGGACAGGGGAGGGCGAACAGCCGCGGCACAAACATCATGAAGCGGCTCTATCCCATCGATTATTACGACAGCTATCCGCTGCGTCTGTCCCAGCAGTCCGTCACGGAGGGCATTTCTCCCGATAACAGTCCGGGTTACTACGAAGACTGGGTGAATATTCCCTTTGACAAGCTGCGGATCCCCGTGACGGAGAACGACTTTTTTGAGCTGGAGTTTCGGGTGGACAGTACGGAAACGGGACAACAGATGAACTATGTCAGCGGTTCGGGGCTACAGTATGTCCAGAACGCCTTTACCCCCTACTGCGCCGCAAGCGAGGGCGGCGTACTGGTGACGGTGGGCTTTCCTGCTGACGTGCAGCCTGAGGCGGACTGGGCGCCGGAGGGCTTTGGCCTGTGGTATATGCCTGTCCGGATGCAGGAGGTGACGGATGAAAGAAGCGGGGCGTCCGGAACAGTCAGCTACAGCTTTCCGGTGGTGGCGGAGTGCCGTCTGGTATATCCGCTGGATATCGGAACGCAGCGGGTCATGCTGCTGCGGCAGAGTGACGACGGCGCCCATATCCTGCTGGTAACGGCGGAGAATGACCGCTATGTGCTGCGGGTGCTGGACAGCGGCGACTATCATCTGGTACGGAAGATCGAGCTGTGCGAAGCGACGGCCCATGAGTATACCGAGACCAGCTATATCTACGAGGATTACGGCCCGTGGCGTGAGCCGGCGGAGTCTGCCCACTACCGTTATAATTATCCCGACGAAAATGACCGCGGTACGGCGGAGCTTCAGGTGACGCGCACTGCCTATCCGGAGGTATCGATGCAGCAGGGAGACAACTTCGTCGCCGTGATAATCGGCAGCCGTCTGGCGCTGCTGACGCCATCGGCAGAGGGGTACGACCTGCAATTTGTCTGCGATACCGTGTCCTATGGCTATGAGATGTGGAAGGACGATCCGGACGATACGTATTGGTATCAGGAGGATTCGGGCTGGTTGTTCACGGAGGATGTGCCCTCAGACCCCAACAGTTCGGTTTATCAGGCCTATACCGTCGCCACCGTGGAGGAGCGCTATGCCATGGCCTACAACGGCACAAGTCTGGCGGTGGCCACCTATTACGGCAATCGGTTGATGCTGAGCGTTTACGGCCCCGATGGCTTTCAATACGCGGCGCTGGTGAAAAACAACGTGCTGGACCAGATCGACAGCACAGGGACTGCCAATCCCGTCTGTCAGGACGAGCTGCGCTCCTATCAGGAGTACTACTATCCCCAGCCGGGACTGAGCTGGTCATAAGAAAAGTGCGTGCCGCTTGCCGCGGCACGCACTTGATTTTTATTGTACAACTGCTTTCTTTGCCTTCCGCCGGGGATGAACGCACTCGGCGAACAGTGCGCCGCCGATGATCAGACACGCGCCGACGATCTGCGGCGGCGTCAGCCGTTCATGCAGCAACAGCGCCGAAAAGATGACGGCGCTCAGCGGCTCCAGATAGCCGCATACCGCCACCGTCTGCACCGGCAGCGAGCCGATGGCGGAGAAGTAGCACCAGCAGCCGAAGCCGGTGTTCACAATGCCCAGCAGTAAGATCCACGGCCAGCTTGCGCCGGTGATGGTCATGGACAGTCCGCCCTGACACAGCAGAAGTACAAACACCGTGGCGGTGGCCGACAGCATTTGCAGCAGAGAATTCTCCATGCCGTCCACGCTTTCCGCCTTCTTGTTGAGGATCAGCATGGCGGCATAGCACACGGCGCTGAGAATGCCGTACAGAAAACCGGAGATGCTGAGACTTCCGCCGCCCCAGCCGTTCACCAGTACGATACCGCCGCAGACGCAGACAAAGCCCGTGATTTTCACCCATGTCAGCGCCTCGTGGAACACCAGCGGCGACAGCGCCATCACGATTACCGGGCAGCAGTAGTACAGCAGCGACGCGGTGGACACGCCGATGGTCTGATAGCCTGCGTACAGGAACATCCAGCTGGCTCCCATTGCTGCGCCGGACAGCAGGACCAGCGTTACATCCCGGCCTCGTCCTGTGAAGGAGAACCGATGACCCAACAGGAAAAAGAACGCCAGCAGACTCACGCTGCCCAGCAGCGTCCGCAGCAGGACGATCTGGCTGCTCTCCAGCGCGATATGGCTGGCCACGATGCCGTTGAAGCCGAACAGCAGCAGTCCGATGAGATAGCGGATGAAGAAACGGCGGTTCTGATACATGGAAGTACCTCCTGAGCACATGGAAAAGCGGCACGGCGTGAGAGAAAACAGAGAGAAAAACGCCGTGCCACTTTTTGGTGGTTGACATGATTCTACATCTGTTTTATCCTTGAGTAAAGCGAAAAAATAGCAAGCTACATTTGAAAAAATATCAAGGATTGGAGGTGCGGACATGGAAAGCGAAAAATGCCGTGTTCTGCTGTGCGCCATCGACAAGGGCTCCATCACAGCGGCGGCGGAAGCCATGGGCTATACCATTTCCGGCGTCAGCCGCATGATGGCGGCGCTGGAAGCGGAGGTAGGCTTTCCACTGCTGCGCCGGAGCCGCGAGGGCGTTACCCCCACCAACGAATGCTGCCGCCTGCTGCCGTCCTTCCGGGAGATGGTGGCGCAGGCGGAGCAATGCCGCCAGATAGCGGGGGAGGTGCGGGGTCTTGTGTCCGGCACGGTGGCCATCGGCACATTTTCCAGCGTGGCCACCCACTGGCTGCCCAATATGATCGGCGCGTTCCAGAAGGACTATCCCAACATTGACTTTGACATTCTTATGGGGACGTATCCGGAGATCGAGCAGTGGGTCATGCAGGGCCGGGCGGACTGCGGCTTCCTGCACCTTCCCACACGGGCCGACTTGAAAACCGTGTGTCTGGCGCAGGACGAGCTGATGGCGGTGCTGCCGGAGGATCATCCGCTGGCGGCGCTGGAAAAAATCCCGGCATCGGCGCTGGCGGAGCAGCCCTTTATCCTGCTGGACAAGGCAGGGGAACGGGACAGGGACGTGATGCAGGTGTTTGAGCGGGCCGGTATCGTGCCGAAGGTGCGGTTCACCACGCTGGACGACTACGCCGTTATGTCCATGGTGGAGCATGGACTGGGTGTCAGCATTCTGCCGAAGCTGATCCTGCGGCGGATCCCCTATCGGGTGGCGCTGCGTCCGCTGGAGCAGCCGGTTTTCCGCCAGATCGGCCTTGCCACACGACCGGGTGAGGAGCTGTCGCCCGCCGCCAAGCGTTTTCTGAGCTATTTGCCCTATCGGGACTGTGATACGTTATCTGAAAAGTAGAATAACGATTTTTACGTATAGTTCTTGCGGGAAACTGAAAAATATTGTATAATATAGAAAAATTTTTAGGTACAGCGGCATGATACGCTTTTGACCGCCCCACGGCGGAAGAGAGGAGCGCAACATATGGCAACATTTATCGTAAACGGCAGCACCGTAACGGTGGAAAAAAATCAGAAGCTGATCCGCTTTCTGCGGGACGAGCTGCATCTGACCTCCGTGAAGGACGGATGCAGCGAGGGCGCCTGCGGCACCTGCCACGTTCTCATTGACGGCAAGCCCACCAAGGCCTGCATTCCCCAGACGGACAAGCTGGAGGGCAAGACCATTATCACGGTGGAGGGCCTCAGCGACTGGGAGAAGGAGGTCTTTACCTTCGCCTTCGGCGAGGCGGGTGCGGTTCAGTGCGGTTTCTGCATCCCCGGCATGGTGATCTCCGCCAAGGGCCTGCTGGATGTAAATCCCGACCCCACCCGCGAGGAGGCGGCCTTTGCCATCCGCAACAACATCTGCCGCTGCACCGGCTATGTGAAGATCATCGACGGCATTCTGCTGGCGGCGAAGATCTTCCGCGAGGGGAAGATCCCCGCTCCCGGCGCCGATGACTGGAAATTGGGCAGCCGCGTTCACCGTCTGGACGTGGCCGAGAAGGTGCTGGGCTACGGCCAGTACCCCGACGATGTGTATGTGGACGGCATGTGCTACGGCGGCGCGGTGCGCAGCCAGTATGCCCGTGCCCGTGTGCTGTCCATTGATACCTCCGCGGCCGAGGCGCTGCCCGGCGTGCTCTGCGTGGCTACCCAGAAGGATATCCCCGGCAAGGTCAACGTGGGTCACCTGAAGAAGGATCAGCCCACCCTGATCGGCGTGGGAGAGCTGGTGCACTATCTGGGCGACAGCGTGGCGTTGATCTGCGCCGTGGATCAGGAGACGGTGGAGAAGGCCAAAAAGCTGGTGAAGGTGGAATACGAGGTATTACACGCCGTCCATAACCCCACCGAGGCTGCCGCTCCCGACGCGCCGCTGGTGTTCGACGAGGAGGAGAGCAACGTGCAGGCCTATAAGCACGTGTCCCGCGGCGATGCGGAAACGGCCATCAAAAATTCCAAATATGTGCTGACCGAGCACTTTTCCACCCCGTGGACGGAGCACGCGTTTCTGGAGCCGGAGTGCTGTGTGGCGCTGCCGCTGGACAACGGCGGCGTGAAGCTGCTGACCACCGACCAGAGCGCCCATACCACCATGCACGAGTGCGCGTCCATGCTGGGCGTGGACTACGACCACTGTCAGGTGCAGAACTGTCTGGTGGGCGGCGGCTTCGGCGGCAAGGAGGATATGTCTGTCCAGCACCACGCCGCGCTGCTGTGCTACCTGACCCGGAAGCCTGTCAAGTTCAAGCTGAGCCGTCAGGAGTCCATTCTGGTACACCCCAAGCGCCACAGCTTCGACATGGATTTCACCATGGGCTGCGACGAAAACGGCATCATTCAGGGCGTCAAGGCCTCTGTTGTGTCCGATACCGGCGCGTTTGCCTCGCTGGGCGGCCCCGTGCTGGAGCGTGCCTGCACCCATGCGGCAGGCCCCTACGCTTACGAGAATTTCGAGATCGAGGGCCACGCCTACTATACCAACAATCCGCCCGCCGGCGCTTTCCGCGGCTTCGGCGTGACGCAGACCTGCTTCTGCACCGAGACGCTGCTGAACCAGATGGCCGATTTGGTGGGCATTTCCCCGTGGGAGATCCGTTATCGCAACGCCATCCGACCCGGCGGCGTGCTGCCCAACGGCCAGATCGTGGACGAGTCCACCGGCCTTGTGGAGACGCTGGAGGCCATCAAGCCCGCCTATGATGAGGCGGTGAAAAACGGCGACCCTGTGGGTATTGCCTGCGCCATGAAGAACGCCGGTGTGGGCGTGGGCATCCCCGACTGGGGCCGCTGCAAGCTGATCGTGGAGGACGACGCCAA
>ERZ773208.2872-NODE-2872-length-11166-cov-2.996310_pt1 | contig 11166 bp, 9 predicted proteins | sample MGYA00581006_ERZ773208 | MGnify/ENA primary metagenome ERZ773208 (study PRJEB29015, sample SAMEA2737793) | human gut metagenome | biome: human gut; feature: human-associated habitat; material: faeces | place: China | collected 2012 ...
CGAGGGCTGGGGTATCACCTGCTCACCACCCTCTGCCAGCAGGCCGAAGCGGCCGGTTACTGGACGCTGCAATCCACGGTCTTGCAGGACAATGCAGCGTCCAAAGGCCTGCACCTGAAATGCGGGTTCCGCCTGGTGGGCCGCCGCGAGCGCATTGCGCGGGACTGCCACGGCCACTGGCTGGACACCTATCTGATGGAGCGCCGCGCCGCCGCAGACGAACCGGAGGGGTTCAAAAAGCTGTAACCAGCCCCACCGGACGCAGAATTATTTTTATTTGCAGAGCGGAAAAATCCGCAGATTTTCCCGCTCTGCTTTTTTCACGACGTATAAGGCAGAAGGAGCCGCTGCAATCAAAAAGTGCAGCGGCTCCTGTTATTTGTGATGATTCAGTTTTACCACTCGTCGTATTCGCCGTTGGCGTTTTTGGCGGCAGCCACACGGCTGTGCTTGAACATACTTTCCACCACAGCGCAGTACTTATCGGCAAGGCAGACGATGATAGCTTCGCGGCAGCTGGGCACATGACGGAAGGTCAGCGGCCACATATGGCTGGAAATGATGCTCTGTTCCTTTTTGGTGATGTGGAACACCTTTTCTGCGTTGACGCAGGCGCAGCCCGGGTGGGAGAAGCCGTGCATCTCGAACAGGCGGCGGATGCCATGGAAGGTACCTTTTTTATGCCAGTCGTACAGATAAAAATCGTGCAGGAAAGCACCGACAGCCAGCGAAGTCTCGTCTGCACCCAAATGCAGCCGATGGTTCAGCCAACAGCTGACCAGCACCACATTCTTGCAGTGCTGATAGGTGGTAACGTCCCCGTGCTGGATGAACTCCCGCATCTGCTGCACCTTGGGGTTTTGATCGTATTTTTCCAAAATGGCATAAAGCCGTTCGCGTTCCGTAACAGAAAGCTGCATGAGCAAAATTTCCTTTCAACTCAATACGTTAACGTTTGTTTCAGGAGCGGAGCTGCACCGGGTTGGAATTGCCGAAGTTTTCAGCCTCGGAAGGGTTTGCCCGCTTGAGGGTCAGATCTACCAGATACTGCTTGCCGTCGCCCAGTTCTTCCAGCTGGGCAAGCTTTGCATTGGCAGAAGCCTCGTCCGGGTACCACTGGATCAGGAAGAAGTTTTCTGCTTCCACCCCGTAGTACAGCCAGAAGCCGTCTGCCCGCAGCAGATCGTCCAGATGATCCACCTCTTCGCCGTCCGGCAGGCCAAGGCCTTCCTCTGCGTAGAGGTTTTCCGGCTCTACCTGAAGCATCTCAATGACCTGAATGGAGCTTTGCAGGTACTCGTCCTGCGAGGTGCTCTTATCGGAGCGCTCCCAGCCGGTGAGAAATGCCTGCATAAGCAGATCGCGCACCTTGATGCGCGGCAGTGTGGGATCCATAACCATTTTTGTTTCCTTCTTTCGTGGTTTTATCCCCGTTGGAGAGTATACGGCATACGCCTGTGCAAGTCAACGGTTTATTTGTGAATTTTTTGTAGGTACGGCCAAAATTCACAAACGCTTTTTCTGTTTCAGTCGGTTATCTCAGGCATGGAAAGAAAAGGTATCGTCCAGCCACTCCACCGCAAGTTTAACCCAGCGGTTGCGGTGGGCGCTGTCGGCGTCCACCTCCGGGGTGGAGATACTGGTGCCGTGGCAGCCTTTTTCAAACAAGTGTGCTTCGCACGGCACACCCACCTTGTGCAGAGCGTTCAGTAACAGCAGGGTGTTTTCCACCGGGACAGTTTCGTCCTCCATGGTATGCCAGACGAACACCGGCGGTGTGGCCGGGGTGATCTTATCCTCCAGCGTAAAGCGCTGGTGGGCAGCAATGTCCTGCGTGCCTGTCAGCTGCACAAAGCTGCCCCGGTGGGCGTATTCCCCGGCGGTGACCACCGGGTAGGCCAGCAGCAGGGCGTTGGGGCGTGGCTGGTCTTCCATGCCGGGGATGTCCCACACTGCACCGGAAAGCGCCAGATGCCCGCCCGCCGAAAAGCCGCACAAAGCGATCTGATCCGGCAAAATATTCCACTGTTCTGCGTACTGCCGCACAAGGCCGATGGCCTGTGCCAGTTGCCGCATGGGCAGCGCATCCCGAGCGCTGTCCCCTACTGCGTAGTGCAGTACCGCCGTGTGGTACCCCGCCGCCGCAAATTGCAGCGCTACGGGGTCACCCTCCCGGGGGCTGACGTGGTTATAGCCGCCGCCGGGCACCACCAGCACCAGCGGACGCTGCCGGAAGTGCGGCATGGCCTCCACGCTCTCCCGCAGGTAGAGCGTCAGCGTACCGCCGCCGGTCAATTCCAGTTGCTCAAGCTGCATTCAGGCATCCTCCCTGTAAAATCCATACCGCCCCTCCGGATGCGCCGCAATAAATTCTGCGCACAGGTCGGCGCAAATGCGGCACAGCTCCGGGCAGGGGCGCTTTTTATAATAGTCTGCAGTGCGTTCCTCTGCCGCCGTGCCCCCAGTAGGAGCAGCGCCCGCCTTTGCCAGCAGTTCCCGGCAAATAATGCTACCGCCGCCGTTGCGGGTGCGGTACTGCTCTGCCGCCTGTTGCACCAGTGCGTACATCCGGGATTTATCCTTGGGGTCTGTGGGGTCGGCATAGACCATGCTCAGCACGGTCACCACACCGCAGAACGCCCCGCACACCTCCCGCATCCGGCCAATACCTGCGCCAAAGCCTGCGGAAAGGCGCAGCGCTGTTTCTTCGGTCAGGCCAAGCTGGGGTGCAAACGCCGCCACCACGCTCTGACTGCAATTATAGCCCTTTAAGAACCATGCGTAGGCGGCATCGCCCTGTTTTGACATTTTCTCACATCCTTCCGGCATACTCGTTTCATTATAGCACAGTCCGCGCAAAAGTGGGAAAGACTTTGCAAGAAATTTTATTTTCCATATAAGAAACGAATCCGGAGCGCCGCTTCGCGCACAGGAGAACAAATTTTAACTTTTTATGAAAAGCCTTGATTTTCCCTGCAAGTCGTTGTATATTAGCACTCAGAAGTTATGAGTGCTAAGTATTCTGGCAGTTTACCGGGTACGGTGCACCAAATATGTGATAAAAGAGGTTTTGTATTATGGCCAAGAAAGAATTTCAGGCAGAGAGCAAAAAACTGATGGACATGATGATCAACTCCATCTATACCAATAAAGAGATCTTCCTGCGGGAACTGATCTCCAATGCTTCGGACGCCATTGATAAGCTGTATTATAAGAGCCTGACCGACGCCTCCGTGGGCATGAACAAGAGCGATTTCCGTATTCTCATCACCCGCGATAAGGAAAACCGCATCCTGACCGTGGAGGATAACGGCATCGGTATGACCAAGGAAGAGCTGGAGCAGAATCTGGGTACCATTGCCCACTCCGGTTCTCTGGATTTCAAAAAGGACAACAAGGACGAGAACATTGATATCATCGGTCAGTTCGGTGTGGGCTTCTACTCTGCCTTTATGGTAGCCGATAAGCTGACGGTTATCTCCAAGGCCTACGGCTCGGACGAGGCATGGCAGTGGGAGTCCTCCGGTGTGGACGGCTACGAGATGACCCCCGCCCAGAAGGATACCGTGGGCACCCAGATCATTCTGCACATCAAGCCGGACACTGACACCGAGCAGTATGACAACTTCCTAGATGAATACGGCATTGTGGCCATCGTGAAGAAGTACAGCGACTATGTGCGCTACCCCATCCAGATGGAGCGCGAAAAGAGCCGTCAGAAGCCGGAACCGGACCCCAAGCCCGAGGATTATAAGCCCGAGTGGGAGACCTACACCGAGCTGGAGACCCTGAACAGCATGATCCCCATCTGGAAGAAGCAGAAGAGCGAAGTGACCGATGAGGAGTACAACAGCTTCTACAAGGATAAGTTCGGTGATTACGCTGACCCCGCCCGGGTCATCGTGAGCCGCACCGAGGGCACTGCCAACTACAACGCCCTGCTGTTCGTGCCCAGCCACCGCCCCTACGACTTCTACACCAAGGACTACGAGAAGGGTCTGGCGCTGTACGCTTCCGGTGTGCTCATTATGGAAAAGTGTGCCGACCTGCTGCCGGATTACTTCAGCTTTGTAAAAGGCATTGTGGACAGTCAGGATCTGAGCCTGAATATCAGCCGTGAGATGCTGCAGAAGGACAGCCAGCTGAAGCTGATCCATAACGCACTGGAAAAGAAGATCAAGAACGAGCTGCACGCCATGCTGAACAACGACCGTGCGAAGTACGAGGAGTTCTGGAAGGAGTTCGGCCGTCAAATCAAGTTTGGTGCTTATTCTGACTACGGAATGCACGCCGAACTGCTGCGCGACCTGCTGCTGTTCTGGTCTGCCAAGGAGCAGAAGATGGTCACCCTGCAGGAGTACATCGACAAGATGCCCGCAGAGCAGAAGTACATCTACTTTGCCGCAGGCGACTCCACCGACCGTCTGGCAAAGCTGCCCTCCGCAGAGCTGGTGCTGGACAAGGGCTTTGACGTGCTGCTGCTGACCGAGGACGTGGACGAGTTCTGCCTGCAGATCCTGCACAGCTACCCCCGCAAGGATGCCGAGGGCAAGGACGGCACCGTGGAGTTCAAGAACGTGAACAGCGGTGATCTGGGTCTGGAGTCCGAGGAGGAGAAGAAAGCCGCCGAGGATGCCACTGCCGAGAACAAGGCACTGTTCGATGCCATGAAGGACGCGCTGAACGGCAAGGTGAAGGAGGTCAAGGTCTCCACCCGCCTGAAGGATCACCCCGTCTGCCTGAGCGCTGACGGCCCGCTGTCCATTGAGATGGAGAAGGTGCTATCCAAGCAGCCCGGCAGCGAGGGCGTGAAGAGCGACAAGGTGCTGGAGCTGAACGTGAACCACCCCGTGTTTGCCGCCCTGAAGGCCGCACAGGAAGCCGGTGACACCGAGAAGCTGAACAAGTACAGCGCCCTGCTGTACGCACAGGCACAGCTGATTGAGGGTCTGCCCGTGGATGACCCCGCCGCTTATGCTGAGGCCGTTTGCAGCCTGATGAAGTAAACTTTTATGGAGAGGCCGCTGTGTTTTGCGCAGCGGCTTCTTTTGTTGCTGATGATTTTTAATTTTGCGCTTGTCGCGGTCTGTGGATCGCTCCAAGCGCATTTTCACGAGAACAGAAATACCCCCTTAACAAAAAGGCCGCGCTCCGCTATAATAGAGTGGAACGCGGTCTTATTTTTATCTTTCTGTGAAAGGAATCCTGTTTCATGGAGCCGAGAAAACATTATTTTGCAAAGATTCCCACCATTGCCATCTTTATCGTCATGGCGATGTCTGGGCCGTTGGGGGTGCTGCTGTTCATCCTGAAGGGCATCGACCAAAAGATGCAGAAGGAGGAGCAGGAGGCTGCCCGTGCCCGGGGCGACTACCGCGCCGACCTTGGGCCGGAGCCCGACCGGAAGAGTGAGCCTGTTTACGGCCACGATGTGCCTACCGAGGCGCAGAAAAGCGCCAAGCAATGGCACAAGAATATTGCCACCCTCTGCACCATCATGGGTGCGGTCTTTCTGCTTGCCGGCGTGACGAATGCGGTGGACGTCCTGGAGATCTGGCGGTTTTACCCGGGCTTCAGCGGCCTGTTCTCGAATATCGCCATGGTCATTGGCGGCGGCGGTGCACTGCTGACCGGTCTGCGCATGAACAGCACCCGCAAGCTGGAGCGGTTGCTGGATAAAGTGGTGGGCGACCGGGACAACATCCCTCTGCCGGAATTATTTGCCGCTGCCGGGGTGGACGCTGCCCGGGGACGCGCTGCGGTGAAAAGCGCCATCGAGCACGGATACTTCGGCGCGGATGCCTACATTGACAACCGCACCGACACGCTGGTGGTGCGGGGTGCGGCACCACAGCCGAAAAAGCCCGCACCCGCTCCAGCACCTAAAGCTCAGCCCGCCGCAGAGGACGAGTACGCCGCCCTGCTGCGCCAGCTGCGAGAAGTGAACGATGCCATCCCAGACCCGGTGATGAGCCAGAAGATCTCCCGGCTGGAAGAAGTCAGCGGGCGCATCTTTGCGCTGGCGCAGAAGGACCCGGACAAAAAAGCACAGCTGCAAAAATTTATGAACTACTATCTACCCACCGCGCTCAAGCTGCTGAACACCTACGCCAGCCTTTCCGGGCAGGCGGTGGAGGGCACGAACATCACCGAGGCCAAGCACAGCATCGAGCGCAGCATGGACCTGCTGGTGACCGCCTTTGAAAACCAGCTGGACAAGCTGTTCCAAGCCGACGCGCTGGACGTGAACGCCGACATTGCCGCATTGGAAGGAATGCTGAACCTCGACGGCCTGACCGGCAGCGAATTTACCCGCTGAACCACACTCCCGCACCCGATGGCTGCATCGGTGCGGGGGCATTTTTTGTGCAAAGTGCAATTTTCCATCCCGTCTTTTTTGGGCGCTGCGCTCAAAATTCCGGGATTTGTGTGCATTTATGCCAAGCATTTCGATTCGTCCGAAAAACTTTTATTTTATTTGTTCGACAGCAGTCGATTGGGCTGCACAGGCGCTTTTTGCAACTTTTCATCGAGATGCAACAATAACACATGGTTTTTTGCGCTGCGTTTGACTATTATAGAAGCAGTTACGGCAGCTGCGAACGGCTGCATCGACTTTTCCGATCATAATAGTAGGAGGAAATTTCCATGATGAAGTCCATTTCCACCTGGAAGCAGGAGCTGACCGAGGGCGCACACGCTGCGCGTCTGGCTGCGCTGTACTGCTGCACCCCCGACAAGACCCCTGCACAGGCAGCCCGTTATACGGCTGTTCTGGACGGGCTGGAGACCACCTTTGGCGCACACACCGAGGCCGGTCTGTATAGTGCCCCCGGCCGCACCGAGATCGGCGGCAACCACACCGACCACCAGCATGGCCGTGTACTGGCTGGCAGCGTAAACATTGATATGATCGCTGCTGCCGCCCCCAACAGCCTGAACCAGCTGCGCGTGCAGAGCGAGGGCTACGACCTGTGCGTCATCGACCTGGCCGACCTGACGGCCCGCAACGCTTTGGTCATGTCGGCCCGCGAGTACCTGCATGTCGATTCCGACGAGGATATTCCCGTGACGCTGGAACGCTGCGCCGTGCGTCTCGATCTGAGCGTCACGCTCGCGGAGAGCTGTCCGGCGGGGCTCGCCCTGCACAGCGTTTCGCTGCGCAACGTGGCCGGATGTATGACACCCTTCGGGGAGAACCGGCCCGACGTCAAAGAATTGCTTTCGCCCTACGGCGGGCTTTCGCTTTCGGGAGAGCGCCGCTTCGAGCGGTGCTACTACCTCTACGAGAACCTCCGGGGCGAGAATCCCGCCATCCGCTCGCAGGCCGAGCGGGACCTTTCCCGCGCACCTAAAGGGGCGACGCTCGTACATATCGAAGCGAGCTACGGAGGCCGTCCGCTGAACTACTACGTCTTTCTGGGCGGCAACACCTTCACGGATTTCAACCTGCGGCGTAACCACCGCTACACGGTCGAGGTGAACATTCTCGGTCCCAGCGACGTCGATACGCGCGTCTCGACTACCGACCTGCTCGTGGACGAAGCTCCGGCGGCGGGGCATAACCTCTCGCAAACCGCCCGGATGATCCTGACCCCCGTGTGCACGAACGATCCGGACGCCGAAATGACCTTGCGCTATACGCTCTTGGAGGGCGCGGGTTCGTTGGCTATCAATGACCTCACGATCTTTCCGGGCGGCTTCCGCACGGTACGTCCCGGCGAGCCGTTGGAGGTTACGTACCTGCAAAGCAAAGAGGGGCGCGTGCGCATCCGCTTTCTGCTGACCGATGCCTACGGCAACAGCGTGAGCCGGGAAGTCTCCACGAGATACAGCCCGCTGGCTATCGCCTACACCGTGGACGAGAGCGACCGGACGGGCGGCAGAGTTGAGATCGTCTTCTCGCTGGAGGCCGACATGATCGGCGAATATCCCTGCTGCTACGATTCCGCCACGACGACCGGTTCGAGCCTCGTGAGCCTCGGCGGCTCGCTGCTCTTTCCGGGCAATGCGTTCACCGTGGGCGACTACTCCGTCATGAGCGCGGAATGCCCGTTGTCGTTCTCCTTTTCGGACAGCTATACGGGCCGCTTCACCTTCGGCGACTGCAACGGCAACACGCGCACCTTCGAAATACACATGGACAAGAGAGGGCCCGTCACGGTGACGGAGCTCGCCTCGTAGCCCTTCCCGCCGTTCCCGCTCGCCCGCATTCATCGTAACCCTTCATTCACGCACACACGTTATGAAACATTTTTTGATTACCGCCCTTTGCGCGGCAGCGCTGCTGCCTTTGAGCCATGCCTGCCTGTCGCAGACGCTCGACGGGGAAGGCCCCGACGAGGCGGTCCCCGCCAGCGCCACCGTTACCTTACGTTTCGATGCTCCGGGCATGGAGGCCGCCACACGCGCCCTCTCCCCGGAGGGCGAGAAAGCCGTCCGCGATCTGAACGTCTGGTTTTTCTCCAAACGCTTCGGGGACGACATCGCCCGCCACGTCTACACGGAGGCGAACACCTCGCAGGTCAGTACCACGCTTTATCCGACCGATTACGAGCTGTACGTGATCGCCAATGCCGGGAGCGATCTGGGAGCACTCCCGCAGGAGCGCATCGCCGCTTATGCGGCCTCGATCAGTTCTCCGGGGGACCTTACCCGCAACGGCACGCTACCGATGGCCGCCCGGCAGGAGGTCGCTGTAACGGGTAATACGACGCTCTCCGTCGCGCTCGAACGCTGCGTCTCGCGCCTCGACGTGTCGATAGAGGTCGCCCCGGCCCTGCGGGGGCATCTGCTCATCCGTTCCGTACAACTGTGCTCCGCACCGCGCTCCTGCTCTTTCTTCGGGGAGAACCGCCCGGCGGCGGGCGGAACGTTCGACTACCCGAAACAGACGCTTTCGGGCGAGACGTTCGAAGGATCGTACTACCTGTGGGAAAACGCACAGGGGACCAACGCCACGATCACCGACCCACGGGCGAGAAACCGCGCGAACGCTCCCGCCGCCGCGACCTGCCTGCACATCGAAGCCTCTTATGACGGGCGCAAGGCCGACTGCTATGTCTATCCCGGCGAGAACACGACCTCGGACTTCAACGTGCGGCGCAACACGCATTACCGGATGCAGGTGCGCATGCTCGGCATGAACGAGACGGACACGCGCATCACGACCACGGAGCTCGACGTGGCCGCCTTCCCGCAGGCGAGTTACGCTCCGGGCGAGACGGCCCACACGACGCTTTCTCTCCGTTCGTCGAACAACCCCGGCGGGCTGTTTTACCTCGCCTATGCGATCCCGCAGGGCGGAGGCACGCTCACCATCGACGGGGTATCGCACTCGCCGGGCGTGCCGTTCCTGTTCGCACAGGGGGAGAGCAAAAGCGCCCGCATCGCCTACACCCAAGCCGCCGAGGGACCGGCCCGGATCGTCTTCACGTTGAGCGACGCCTACGGTTTCCCGCTCGAACGCCAGATCGAGACGACCTACAAGACGCCTTATCGTCCCATCGAGGCTTCGACGACCGATCCGGGGGCCACGCGCATCGGCGTGCCGGTGCAGTTCTACCTGTCGTTCTCCGAGGCGGATTATACGGGATCGTTCCGCGTGCGCTACGAACTCTCCGAGGGGGCGGGTACGCTCTCCACGCCGGAGATGAGCGGATGGAACAGCGGCACGACGCTCGCCTTCGACGTGCGCTCCGAGGAGGAGGTGCGCCGCAACCTCTCTCCGCTCGAAAACATCGACCTGCTGGTCAACAACGCCGGGCTTGCGGCCGGGCTCGAACACATCGACAAGGGGGACACGGCCGACTGGGACGCCATGATCGACACCAACGTCAAGGGGCTGCTCTACGTCTCGCAGATCGTCGCGCGCAAGATGATCGCCGCGGGCGGCGGGCACATCGTCAACATCGGCTCGATCGCCGGCACCGAACCCTACGAGAACGGCGCCGTCTACTGCGCCACCAAGCACGCCGTGCACGCCATTTCGCAGTCGATGCGCGCCGACCTACTTTCGGCCGGGATCAAGGTGACGGAGATCCGCCCGGGAATGGTCGAGACCGAATTTTCCGAAGTGCGTTTCCACGGCGACAAGAAGCGCGCTGACGCGGTTTACGACGGCGTCGAACCGCTCACCGGCGCCGACATTGCGGAAGCAATCGCATGGGCGGCACAATTACCCGCCCATATGAACGTTAATGATATGGTGCTGATGCCCTCGCAGCAGGCGGGAGCGTATTACACGCACCGGAAAACAAAACAGACAACGCTATGACATTTCCTATGATTGCCCTGCTCCAGGCAGGTTACTATGCAGAGCCGCACGCCGCGCGCTACGACGCCGCGACGATGGGCATGTTCGTCCTGATCATCGCCATCGGCGTCATCGGGTTCATCGTGCAGGCGCGCCTGCAATCGGTGTTCAAGAAGTATTCGAAGGTGCAGTTCCCCGGCGGGCTGACCGGCGCCGAGGTCGCCGAGAAGATGCTGCGCGACAACAACATCCACAACGTGAAGGTGACGCACGTGGGCGGACACCTCACCGACCATTTCAACCCGCAGACGATGACCGTCAACCTGAGCGACTCGGTCTACTCGTCGTCGAGCGTCGCCGCCGCGGCCGTGGCGGCCCACGAGTGCGGCCACGCCGTGCAGCACGCCCGCGGTTACGCCCCGCTGACGCTGCGTTCGCAGCTGGTTCCCGTCGTGCAGTTCGCCTCGACGGCCGCCACGTGGGTCATCATCCTGGGTCTCGTCATCCTCGCCTCGACGCAGAACGAACTGCTGTGCTGGATCGGCGTGGGCATGATCGCCATGTCGGCCCTCTTCTCGCTCGTCACGCTGCCCGTCGAGTACAACGCCTCGACCCGCGCCGTGGAGTGGCTCCAGACCAGCCGCACGATGCAGGGAGCACAGCTCGCGCAGGCCAAAGAGGCCCTCTCGTGGGCGGCCCGCACTTACCTCGTAGCGGCGTTGAGCGCCATCGCGTCGGTGCTTTACTACGTCTTCCTGATCCTCGGACGGCGCGACTGACCCACCGATGAACACCCCCGGAAAAGATTACACCCACCACAGCTGGCTGGCGGCCGCAGCGCTCATCGCAGTGCTCGTGGCCGTAAGTTTCATCCCTCCGCAAAGCGTCGGGGGCGTGAAACTCCGCCGCGC
>ERZ773208.2885-NODE-2885-length-11133-cov-7.435187_pt1 | contig 11133 bp, 8 predicted proteins | sample MGYA00581006_ERZ773208 | MGnify/ENA primary metagenome ERZ773208 (study PRJEB29015, sample SAMEA2737793) | human gut metagenome | biome: human gut; feature: human-associated habitat; material: faeces | place: China | collected 2012 ...
GAAAGCTATCACCACACCCAACAATCTTTCGCCCTAAAATCTACCTATTACTGACAAAAACGGCACCGCCATTTCTGACGGTGCCGTAGATTCTTTAGTCTGTCTGTTTATCTTTATTTTTCCTATACTGCCCTTTTATAAAATATGCTGTTTTATATTGAAAGATTGACGCATAGACTATGATATAGAGACTATTCTTCAAGCCACGCGTCTGTACTACAGTCATAAATTTTAAAGCCATAGCTTTGAAGAAGCTTTAAATCCATATTATCAAGTGGAGAACTCGTTGAATTTGGAATTCCCAATGTCAGAAGTTGTTTTGCTCTGGAGAATGCAACATAAGAAAGTCTTGTGGCTTCAGTTGTTCCATGTTCACATCGCGGGAACCAGTTTTTCCAATAGCTTGCAGACGTATTATTTTGTCTTGGTGAAGATACAAACAGGATTGCATCATAGCCTCTTCCTTTGCAGCTATGTATTGTTTCTAGCTCTATGCCACAGTTTTGCATCGCTTTAATTTTCTGATCAAACGACGTTATGACTTTTTGTCTTTTCACACCGTTCCTTAAGCGACCCAAAGCCAATTCACAAACATTATCATCACTAACTGCAGCAAGAGCATGGGACAATTTTACTTTCCATTCACCCCATGTTTGATCCAAATCGAGTACGTCAGCATCTGCAACAAGTGCGTTCTTTATATTCATCAGAATGCTTCTCCATGTTGTTGAATCAAAACATATCGGTCTATACAAATCTTCTGCACTACTATGTTCTTCATTTATAAAATATGCCCGGTGAACAGCCCGTCCTAGATATTGTATGCTATCTTGAAAAGATGTCACCTCCGCACTTTTCTGTAGGTATACAAAATGTGCAAAATCCTCTATCCCGTTCGGGCTTCTTTGGGAATTGTCATATTTTATACCAAGAAGCTTTCGCTTTAGATTTGTATTTCTGACAATTATACGGCATTCTTGTAAAGAGAGTTTCTCTTGTAAGAGTAGTTTTTGATATACCTGCAGAAGTTTTTCTTCATGACCGCTTTTATATAAAAACGCAACAAGGGGATTTTTTACTTTTTGCTTCTTCTTTCCAGCCACTATCTCTTTTCGATTAACTACTCGTCCAGAAACATCTACGATTGCCTGATTGCTTCGAAAATTTTCCGATAAGAGCATCTCTTGAAAGCTGTTCTCTTTAATGAAATTTTCCGTATCAGTCGGTTCAATATCACGGAATCCATATATAGCTTGATTCAAGTCTCCAACAAGATGAATTTTTGTACCCGCTTTATGTAACTCACTCAAAATCGAAAGTTGTACATATGACAAATCTTGACACTCATCAATAACAATAAAAGGAAAACGCCTAGCAATCAATGTTGCGACATCTGTATGCTTTTTTAACAAATAATAGGTTAAATATTCTACATCTTCATACGTGCAAAAGCCGTTTTCTCTAAATCTTTTCTTCGTTTCCCGCAAGTCCTTTTTTATACAATCTATATCTTGAGTGCACTTTTCCAAAAATTCTTTTTTCTCAGCAATCTCATTACTCCCACAATAACAATATTTTTGTGACTTTATATTGTAGAAAAAATGATTGGCCGGAATGTGCCGAAGATTTCCGTAAGTATATTTTGTTTTAAATGCACTAAGGAATTCACTCCTGCAGGATGAATCGACAATTTTTAGCTTTGCATCAGATAGACTTGACCTTCCTTTTACCACAAAAGAGAGAAACGGATTGGCAACATATCCATGTAGCCAACTTGTAAATGTACCAAGAAAATGCGGATATTGAATCTGATGTCTAAGATATGACACCGTTCTTTCCCGGATTTCATCTTCTGCGGAATTAGTAAATGTCAAAACTGCCATTCCACTCGCTTTTGACTTCCAGCGCAACATTTCAAATGCGCATTTTATGGCAACTACTTCTGTTTTTCCGCTTCCTGGACAGGCATTTAAATATATGTCTGCCTTCATATTTGATAAAATATAGGTTACTTGATTGTTTGTAAGATGAAGTAAATCGCAGTGTTGATCAAATCGGCATTTGTCAAATAAGAGTCCATTGCACAGTGAATAGTTTTTTGTATTTATATTGTTGCCACATAGAGCAGAAATAAGAGCTTCTGTATTTTCACTCATTTTTTATCCCTACCATAAAATCAATAGCATCCATTATATATGTTGGAATATCAAACATATCATCAACGGCATCACAAAGTAATTGTGCAAATAGTCCTTTCCCAACATCTGGAGTCTCAATTTGTGTAAGGATGAAAGCTGCCATTTCTGTATCATCAATTTGTGATTCCTCATTAATCATTTTGATGTAATTCTCAATCTTATCACAACCCATTTTAGTTGTAACTAATTGCATGAGCACTTCCAACATCACTTTCGCATTGTGGTGGCTTTCAATTGCAAGGTCATATTCAAAAGTTTTACAGTTTATAAATACTCTACAATTTTCCGTCATTGTTGCCGCTTGCCTTTTGTAATAGAGGAAAGGGTTTTTTCCGGCTAAATGTTCTCCCTTTTGAGGAAAGCCCAACTCTTTTGGCGGATCATTGTCTGTTAATGCCACGCACTTCTGCGGAATGTGCAAGACTTTCGTGTATTCAGTAGCCTGATATGCGCCATCTCTTTTCTTTAATTCTTTTATACGACTATTGTATGCCGACATTGATTCTCCATCATTTTTTTCAGGAATAGCAACTTGATATCCATTATACAACTGCATGAAATGTGTAAAATAGATTCCGTTCATATTTATAACAGATATCCCTGCCTCCTCTAAACTGGACACCTTACACTTTCCCGTTTGCATCATTCTTTTTAAATACACTTGTGCCAATCTTGGAACGACAATGGTTTCCGCTATACCCTCTACTAAAATATTACCTTTTGAAAAAAGCAATGTAGATTTCGTGGCATCCATCCAACGTTCAATAAATTTTTTTGACTTTTCTTCAACACCACAATTGCGCAGTGGAACAACCTCAATGCCTACCGCAGTTTGGTTAAAAGAAATTATACTATCGATTTGTACAGCAGATGCTAGGGAGACAGAATGCGTTGTTATTATCACTTGAATATCGTTTTCCCTTGCCTGCTCTTGCAAATAATTCAACAATTTTATTTGAAGTTGCGGATGAAGATGCGCTTCCAGTTCCTCAACCAACAAAATTCGGGGAGTTGTGTATTTATCTTTTAAGCCCTCAAACTCAGCAAGGATTGTCGCTATGTAGATCAAGTTATTGTAACCCAAACTATTTTCTGAAAGGCTCCTAAACAAGTTAACTGTCGCTGCTGAATTTCCCTTTGGGAAGAATAGTATCTGAAGGGATTCTATAATTCGTTCATATGTCAATTGATTAAATTGAATCGCTGTCTTCTGGCCATATACTGCACCTGCAGATTTTTCTAAGCTTTCATTGATTAACTGACTTGCTCGTATGATTTCGTCATCTTGGGCAGCGGAAGAATTGAATTTCTCGAGTTGTATTTCCAGCTGCATCTTCTTTGATTGGTTTCTGGTTTCTTTTAGTTTATCTTCAGACAGATTTGCAATCAATCTCGCCAGTCTAGAGCCTCTCCCGGATTTCAAGGCATGCTCTGCATCCCTAAGAGGAGGTAAATAGACACACTGAATATCATTTAGTGGTTCCCAATCAAATATACTGCCAGATGACATTCCTCCCCAACGATGTTGCTTATAAATATTTCGAGTGTTAGTCGTATGCTGAATTTCCAAATTAAGCCTCGCATCAAACGTATTTGTAAGCCATGTCAAATATTCGATTTTTTGGTCCTCATTCAAGTTTGAAAATGTTCCCACAATTTCAATACAATCCGTAGATGTTGAAATAGGATTACTGTAGTCTACATAAAAATCTTCTTCTGATATTCCTTTTCTTGAAAAATCCGATTCATTAAGAAGTGCGCGAATAGCATCAATTGTCGCACTTTTTCCACATCCGTTTTCGCCAACGAGCAAATTGAGTCCCTTAGAAAATTCAATTTCTGTTTGATTCGAGAATATTCTGAAATTATGTATAGATAATTTTGAAAGATACATTTAAACCTCCTATATGATTGAAATTTGCGGCAAATAACCTTTTAAATTCATTATATGATTTTCCCCAATATATATCAATCCAGTCCTTTTATTTGTCATATAAAATTTCCATATTTTGTATAGCTTGTGGGAAATCACCATTCAACACTTTTGTACCAACTTTGTTTCTACCAGACCACGCACTTCTGAGCCAACATCGTCACTTTTTTCTTTTCGGTGACGCTGACGCGGACATTGATCCCGACACTGCGTTTTCTCATGCGCCAGCAGCCTCACAGGGGTTCGGGGCTGTCCCCGTAGGCTTTTCGGCGGGTTGCCCTGTGGCAACACTTCGCCCATGCTTGCTTCCCTCAAGCGCTCCGAGTGACGATGGTGACGATGGTGACGGTCTTTCTGGGATACCCCACCCCGATAATTGAGTTATGTCAATATCATCGTCACCACCGTCACCATCGTCACCGTAGAAGTTCAAGAGGCGTACCTTGTTCTTCCGATGAGTTTTATAGTGAATTCCTTTCGGCTCGAACACTTTATCGAAATACTTCGCCATGTTGTAGGTGAACTGGTTCGGCTTAGCATTTTCAATACCTGCCGCTGCAAGCAACTCGGAGGCCGTTCCCTGCCAGTTTCCTACACTTTCGATGTGCTCCGCTGCTTTCCACAAGTAATCTGGCACAGCCTTGATCTCTCGTTCCTCTGCGGTTTCTTCATCTTCCAAAGTCCAGATGCAATTTTCTTCCCGCAAATGCAGCGTTCTATCGTCCATATCGCGTCCGGTAAGCAAAATGTCAGCAGTTTGGCTCATTCGCTTGCGCTGCATGACCCAGCTTGTATCTGCCACACCCATAAGACCTGTAGAGCCTGAAATCTGGTCAAACGGATCAGCCGCACTCTGCTTACGCAAGTGGTGAATCAGCAAAATGCAGATGCCATACTTGTCAGCAAGTTTTTTCAATACACCTGCCTCCTTATAGTCATTCGCATACATCCCGCCGTTTCCATCGCTTACACGCACTTTTTGAAGTGTATCGATGACAATCAAGCCAACATCGCGGTATGTATGAATCAAAGATTCCATCTGTTCCTCTAAACCCTGCCCGATGCTCGGACATTCGGTTTGAAGAATCAATCGCTCCGGGGCATCGCCGCCGTCAATTAGCTGGAAAATGCGGTTTTGCAGACGGTTAAATGTATCTTCCAGCGAGAAATAAACCACGGTGCGTGGCTCTATTTCTCGATTCCAGACAGGATTACCCTGCGCAATCTGCAAACATAGCCACAAGGTCAGCCAACTTTTGCCTGCCTTGCTGGGACCTGCAAACAACGCCAATCCGGCTGGGAGCAGACCGGGAATGATCCACTTAACCGGCGGTAGCGGCGTGGAGAGCAGTTCTTCTGCGGAGATTGCCTTTGGAAGTTTTGTAAAAGTCATTTGCATCATCCTTTCTTGTTTGGTATATATCTATTATCTCATAGTATCGTCATTTTGTGTGTAGTAAGTTTTACTCTCCAGTGTTAAGTTGTACGGCTTACGCCGCCCCGCAGCCCCACAAACGCGCCAAACGGCGGGTTTGCGGGTGATGTCGCGTCCGTGTGCGACGCGGAGTATCTGCCCCACACGGGGCAGATTTAGGCGAGATGTGGGAGTGAATCAGATTTGATTCACTTTTTCGGTTTTGATCCAAGATAGTGAATCAGTTCTGATTCACTTTGGTGGTCCGCGTGCGTATTTCGCACAATCTCTCAGAATTGGTCTAATCATAAGTTCACTACCTTTCCGTGCTGTATCGTTATTCTGTGTAACCCTCTTGAATACACTTTCCGGGGGAGAAAAAAGAGCCCGGAGGACCTTACCGATTTGGTAAGGTCCTCCGAGCTCTTTATATATTATCTCTGTTCTATCCGGGCGTGAGGGTACACTTTCCCCGCAAATCTTGATGTAAATTCAATAAAAAACAAATAATGCGCATAATAGCGTTAATCGCACGGTTATGTAAATAATAAAAGAAACCGTGTACATCAAAATAAATGCTGAAGAAAAATGTCTAATTTGCCGCTTGCCCCCAGACTTGGGAACATAACAGGCAAGCCGCTGACGACGACCGTACACTGACTCTGCAAGGATCTTACTGATTCCAACCCCTGCGCGGTCACCCCATCTGAAGCTGTGGGGCATCTGGAGTATCATTATGTTCTCTCCCTGCCGTGGGTTAGGGTCTGCCTTGACCTTGCTATGCGCCCCACCGGGAAAGTAAAGTACCTGTTATGCTGTGTATTCAGTTGTAAAGGTGCTGGTACAGAATAAATCCGCAAATTTAGCATACTCCAGTTATTATCAGTCGGTCAATAGTAAGTGCTAATTGTTTACGAGGCGTTCACAATTCACGGCGACAATCCACCTATGATGGATTTCATCAATAGGGCTTTCTTGTCGTCCAACATATCACAAACACTTATCAGCAACTCTCTTTGGCGTACTGTCAGCCATCGCTGTTGCAGTCGGCTCGAATCCAGAATGAACACGCCGCCACCTGCGCCCATCCTTGTATAGATTGAATATTTCAATTCCAGTACCCGAATATCGTTGCGGATGGTATGGAAACTTGCATCGAACTCAAAAGCACGGTTTCCAACTATATCATTGTGCCGCTCATAAAGGGTTTCGATCAATACCCTGCGGCGCTCATATAATGAGATTTTTTTTCAGTTATCGTTGTGATGATGTCCCCCGCTGCAAATAGCAAATTCTATCGTTTAAACGTATGATTTCTGGCAGCGCAGCCGTCGGAGCATCTCTTAAGCTATAAGCTGGGAATTGTGCGATGTTGCCTTACTATGCCCTCACAAACTGTTGAAAAGAGAACACACATGATAATCGCTTTCAGGAGCTTCTCCATATAATTTGTCGCGCCTTCTGAATCTGCTGATACAGCGTTATTTTTGCCGTCAAACCGGTGTGTCCTTGGGAAGATACAGTTGCGATTCGCACCGTATTGGGTAAATCACATTCAATCAGCTTACCGTCATTCGATTCAGATAAATTTCTTCTGCCGCAAAACCCTTGACTTTTTGCCGATGTGCAGTATACTTTTATATAGTTAGTTATGCATAACCGCTCAAGCACTTTATGATGCGGGAGCCTCTCTCAGAATCTCCGAAAGTCCCGAAACTTCTTGACAGAGTTAGCAGCAGGGCGTATTATTTGGGCAAACTAGCCGCTGAGCAGCGGCTTTTTGCAGCACTGTAAATTAGCTTTATCTAACTCTTGGCGTTGTCCTGCCCGAAGAAATGTGTTTTTTTCTTACAGGCAGAAACTAAAGGCAATACCGCATAATTCTAAGTGCCGATACAGCGAGCGAGGTGCGGCAGCTGCTAAGCTAAAAGTGCAGATAATACTTTTTGTATTATCGAGTATTTTGGCAACGCAGATGCCGTGCCGCACACCGAGCCGCAGCGAGGCGTTTCGGAGCGCAACCGCCGCTTGCGGCGGCTCTTGGCGCGGAGATCCGCCGGAGCGGTGCTTAAGCCGTTAGGCGGGAATTGTGCGGTGTTGCCTAAAAGCAGAAGGAGCGTATCACGATGAAGATTTACCCATTTGGTGCAAAGGATGTCCCGGTGCTGTTGCTGCTGCCGGGTACCTGTTGCCATTGGAAAAGCAATTTTGGTGCGGTGATTCCACTTCTGGCAGACGGTTTCCGGGTGCTGTGTGTCAGCTACGATGGCTTTGACGAAACCGAGCAGACCGAATTTTCCACCATGCTGGAGGAGACTCAAAAGATTGAAGCCTACCTCAAGACCCACTGTGGTGGTCACATCCGGGCAGCCTACGGCTGCTCTCTGGGCGGCTCCTTCGTAGGGTTGCTGGCGGCACGGCGGAACATCCGCATAGACTACGGCATTCTGGGAAGCTCCGATTTGGATCAGGCGTCGCCGTTGGCGGCAATCTTACAGACAAATCTTCTGCTGCCGCTGATCTACCCCGTGGTTCGTGACGGAAAGTTCAAGGCAAAATTTCTCCAAAAGCGTCTGGACAAGCGTGCCAAGGAGTCGGAGGATTATGTCAAAGCCTTTCTGAAAATGTTCGGCGATGCCCGCCCCTATGTGACCATGCAGAGCTGTAAAAACCAGTTTTATTCCGATCTTATCACCCCGCTGCCGGATAAAATCCATATACTCGGCACCGAGATCCATATCTTCTACGCTTTGAAGATGGGCAAAAAATATCGCGCCCGCTATCAGCGGCATTTTGCGCATCCTGTTCTTCATGAGCAAAACCTGCAACACGAGGAGCTGCTTGCCTGCCACCCGGGGCAGTGGGCGCAGCTTGTGAAAAGCATTGCATTGTGAACGGTAAACAGAAAGAGGGTAAAGTTATGTCCTTTTTTGAAAACACCCGCAAACCTGTAGGTCTTGGCGGGAAGATCATGGTTGCCATGATGAACTTTGGGCACAGTGCAATGGCAGCGTGGGGATTGCATTTTTTGCAGCCTGCCCCGGATGCCATGGTGCTGGACTGCGGCTGCGGCGGTGGAGCGAACATCAAAACGCTGCTGAAGCTGTGCCCCAAGGGCAAGGTGCAGGGCATCGACTATTCGGCAGTCAGTGTAGAAAAAGCGCGAAAGGTCAATGCAGGTGCCATTGCAGCAGGGCAGTGTACTGTGCAGCAGGCAAGTGTAGCAGAGTTGCCGTTCGAAGCGGAGCAGTTTGATGTAGTGACCGCATTTGAAACGGTCTATTTCTGGCCGGATCTTGCGCAAAATTTCAGAGAGGTCTATCGGGTGCTGAAGCCCGGCGGGACTTTTTTCATCTGTAACGAAGCAAACGGCGAAACTGCAAAAGACGACAAATGGACGCAAATCATTAACGGTATGACCATCTATACGGATGCTGATCTGAAAGTGTATCTGGAGCAAGCAGGCTTTGGTAGGGTTCAGAGCCACAAAAACAAAAAGGGGTGGCTGTGCGTTACAGCACAGAAATGAGGTGCGATCATGTCGAAAAAAGCAACGGAATTTCAAAGAAAAGCAATGAGCCGGATGTACCGGGGCAAGGAGATTTTTAAGCCCTTGAACACCGGCTGGATCGATGAAAATGTCGCCTGTGTGCGGGAGTGGGTGGCAAATATCTTCTTCTACCGCAAGGGCGATACCACCATTATGATTGATGCCGGATACAACTATGACCGTCTGGCGGAGAAAATGAGCTGGCTCGGTATCGACCCGCATTCCATCCGGCACATCCTCATCACTCATCAGGACACCGACCATATAGGCGCGGTAGAGGCGGACAGTCCGGGACTGTTTCGGGATGCTGCGCTGTATATTGGCGAGATCGAGAACCGCTATCTGACCGGCGAGGTGCGCCGCAGGGTCATTTACCACCTTTACAAGCTACCGCAGGTGACGATCAACAATGAAAAAGTGCTGCTGCACGATGGAGAGGTCTTTGACATTGACGGCATCAAAATCGAGTGCTTTCTGGTTCCGGGGCATACATGGGGGCACATGGTATACCTTGTGGACGGAAAGTATCTCTTTACCGGCGATACTATCTGGTTCGGTGCGGACGGCGGCTACAGCTTTATTTCTGCGCTGGCAGAGGATAACAAGCTGGCAGTGAAGTCTCTGGCACTGCTGGAGAAAAAGCTGAAAAAACGCGGACTGCATCCGCTGTTTATTACCGGTCACACCGGCTGGACGGACAACATAGAGTTTGCCTTTGCGCACAAAAATGAGCTGTGTTCGCCTTTCAAAAAAAGAGCCCACGCCCCCAATGCGCTTTACGATGCCTATGATGAATCTGACGATACCGAAGAAAAAGCAAAGATCGGGTACTTGAAGGGCGTGGGAAGATAAAAAGGCTGTGAATTTCAGAACAGTTCCGATGCTTTTGCTGCTGCCGGATACTTACTGCCGCGGGGGATATGCAGATGAAATATTTTGAATTTGGACAAGAAAATCCAGAACTGATGGTCATGCTGCCCGGAGGCGGCGTATGCTATCGCGGGGCAATAGAGGAAATAAGGTAGACAACGACCTTGTTCACATAGGTGGAAAGTGAGGAGACAAATACATGAAGGACGATGAACTCCAATTTGACCACAGCTGTCATGTGCTATATTCCAAACCCTGCAAGAAAGAGATACAGTCGAAAATCGCCCTGCATTACCCGGAAGCGGAGCGGGAGATGATATGGGAAAAGGTGCAGCGGCAGTATGTAGATTTCCTTTCGGACTGGCGCAAAGATCTGGGCGGGAAACGGAACTTTCACAACGGCGCAGGCGGCACCTATGACTGCATCGCTATCATGAGTTACTATGTAGTCTGCAAACCGGTTACATCCTTCCGTGAGATCGAGGAAATTGAGGAAAATCTGATCCTGCCGTCCTTCCGCAAACTGAAATTCGTGAACTGTAATAAGCCGTTCTGGAAAAAACTGATGCACATGGCGTTTCTACGGGCAAAAGCGGGCTGTGACAAGTGGCACGATTATGAAATGACGGTGGCTCCTTACGAAAAGAACAAGCCGATCTATTATGAATTTACCGCCTGTCCCGCAGCAGAATTTGCTATCAGAAACGGCCTTACAGAGATCATGCCCGCCCTGTGCAATGTGGATTTTGCAGCGATGGAGCTGCTTCACGCAAGGCTGGTGCGGACGACCACCTGCGTGAATGGCTGTAAGTGCGACTACACCATCTGCGGCGATCAAGACCCGTATGCAAAGGAACATCCCGAATATCGTGACGAGGCAGGATTCAGGAGGAACACGTAATGCTTTTACAAGTGATTTTGGAAGGTCTTGGGCTGGGGGCACTGCTGATTCTGGTCTGCGCTACGGGCATCCGCAAAGGGGCTGTTGGGATGGTGCATCTTTATAGCCCGGCGGTGCAGCAGCGGTGCGTGACGCTGGGACTTACAACACACGAGAAAATCAAGCGCAATTCTCTACTTTTCAAAGCCGTTTGCATTCCCGGCTATATTGGCTATGTGCTGGTCTGTGTCTATGGGATAAACGGTGCGAAAGGCTTTGCGGCGGGCT
>ERZ773208.2909-NODE-2909-length-11028-cov-2.769890_pt1 | contig 11028 bp, 6 predicted proteins | sample MGYA00581006_ERZ773208 | MGnify/ENA primary metagenome ERZ773208 (study PRJEB29015, sample SAMEA2737793) | human gut metagenome | biome: human gut; feature: human-associated habitat; material: faeces | place: China | collected 2012 ...
TCCATACTTGTATCAAGCGCAAGCGCTATTTTTTTGCATTGTTCAAAGGTATAATACCTTTTTCCGTTTTCAATTTTTGAATAGTCGCTTTGGTCAATTCCTGTCAGCATTTGCATTTTGATTTGCGTATATCCACGCATTTTTCTTAATTCTTTAAGTCTTGACATATTATCCACCTCTTAAATATTATGTCATATTGACCTATTGACATTAGGGTGTTATTGACCTATAATTGAATTAACAAAATATAAGGAGATATATTATGAAAAAGAAATTTCTATGCACAATAATTATTGCCACACTTGCAATAATTACAGCAATTTCATTACCAATTTTAACAAATGGGCAACAAAATACACCTATCGCAATATCAAGCGAAAAGGACTTTTCGAAATTAACACAAAATCCTTATGGTGAATTTTATTTAACAAATGACATAACATTTTCCAATAGATATACCATTGAACACAACGATTCTTTTAGCGGTATTATTGACGGCAGAGGTCATACTGTTTTTAACGCAGAAGGTGAATTCTTAATTGCAGAAATAAATGACGGAGAAATTAAAAATTTGCAAATTGAAAACTGTGAATTTTCAAAAGCAGGAATTGCCTATCGCAATTACGGAACCATTTCAAACTGCCGTATAATAAGCACAACAATGTCATCTGGTATTTGTTATTCAAATAGAGGATTAATAGTAAATTGCTATACTGAGGATACAGATGGACCCATGTGCATAATGAATAGCGACAATGGCATAATCAAAGGTTGCATTAATCTCTCTGATGTAAGTACCGGATATAGTGGTCTTTCGGAATCTTCAATGGGAGGTATTGCCGCTAAAAATGTAAGCGTTATTGAAAATTGTATAAACAAAGGTAACATTCGTGGAAGTGATTATATCGGTGGCATTTGCGGACTTGGCGAACAAAAATATGATAGTATATCCAATTGTGCAAATTATGGCTCAATTTCAAGTTCTAACCATGCATATGGAATCGGTCAGGCAAAAGAAGTAAGTAATTGTATAAACTTCGGCAAAGTAAAAGGAAATGGCTCAAATGCACGAGGCATCGGAGGTTATGCATATAATTGTGTTAATATAGGTGAGGTCAACAATGGTTTGGGCTACGCAATAGATTATCTTGGCGTTAAATCACAATCATATGCACTTTTAACAAGCGGAACAAATGACTATTATAATAAAACAATATTAATAAGCAAAAATAATTTCAATAATCAATCAAGTTTCAACAAACTTGATTTTGATTCTGTTTGGAAAATAGATGAAAATGGAATAAATTTGCAAAATCTTGAAACAAAGCCCATCGGCATTTCAATATATGCATTACCTGATAAAACGTCCTATTATTTAGGTGAAGATTTTGACCAAACAGGATTAAAAATAATAAAATTCAATTCTTTTGGTAATTGGGAACTTACAAACAACTATAGTATTTCCGATTTTAAAGGAACTGTAGGGAAAAATACAATCACAGTAACATGCGGTGATTATGCCGAAAAATTCAATGTTTCTGTTAATGAAGACATAACAAATTCAACAGTTACATTTAATACAGGCAATATTCAATATGCAAACGGATACGAAATTTGTCCTGATATAACCGTTATTTCGCCGAGTGGAAGAAATCTTGTAAATGGACGGGATTATACTGTTACATATAAAAACAATATCTCACCCGGCACAGCATCATTATATGTTGAAGGTATCGGCTACAATACCGGAAATATTAGCAAAACATTTGTTATTAAACAAAAACTTACTCAAAATAGCGTCATTTTAAATCAAAGCTCATATATCGAAAACGGCTCACAAATCATTCCCGATTTTTCTGTTTATAATTGCGTGGGCACCAAATTAACACAAGGCGTAGATTATAATGTAACATTCACAAACAACGTTGCACCTGGACAAGCGACATTAACAATTACAGGTATAGGATATTATGAAAACACGCTTTCAAAATCATATACAATTTATGGAAATATAGCTAACTATGGATTAACACTTTCAGGATATGAATTTATTACTAATTCAAATTCCATTTGTCCTACCATAATCATAGTTGATTCTTATGGTAAAATTTTAATTCAAAATGTTGACTATTCAGTAACATATAATTCAAACATTTATCCCGGCATTGCTACAGTATCAATTAACGGCATAGGAAATTACATAGGTACACTTAGCGCAAATTATCGCATTAAACCCTCGCAGGTTTTAGGCGTTTATGCAAAGGGACGCAGTAATAATTCTATAAAGCTGTCTTGGGCTAATCAAATTGGAGTTGACGGATACATCATTCAAAAATATGACAGCAAAAAGAAAAAATGGACAACATATAAAAAGGTAAAAAGCAATAGTATTAAAATCAGTAAGCTTTCATCATCAACCACTTATAAATTTAGAATAAGAAGTTATAAAGGTGGAGATTATGGCACATACAGTAAAACATTAAAAGTAAAAACGTTAAAAGCAAAAAAATCATCTGCTAAAACAACAAACAATAAATCTTCAAAGCCATCCTCAACTTCAAAATATTCGCCCAAAAAAGTAAAAAATGTTAAGGCAATCATTTATACACATCATTCAACAAATCAATTCAAAGTAACTTGGAATAAATCAAGCAAGGTATCAGGTTATCAAATTGAATATTACGGAGAAAACGGTTGGAAACGCCTTGCAAACATAAACAGTTCAAAAAAGAACGGATATGTTTCAAACTGGGCAAATTGGTCACTTTATATGCCAAAAGCAAAGGTTAGAATCAGAGCATTTAAAACAGTAAACAGAAAAAAGTATTACAGCTCGTGGAGCAATGCAAAAATGAGTTTTATAAGCAAATAATTTCGAAAGGGTAAAATATGATTTGCAAAAATTGTAAGGCAAAAATTCCTGAAGAAAGTAAATATTGTGAAAAATGCGGATTAAAAATTGAGCGGGACGAAATTCAAGTTCCTCATGAACTCATCGAATCAACCGCTTCGCAAAAAAATAATAATAAAACTAATTTCCTTTTAATAATTTTAGTATTTATTATAATAATACTAACAATTGTTATAACTGCTTTAATCTGCAAAGATAGAGAAGTAAAAGCCACAACCACTGCACAAACAACAGCAATAACAACACAGGATACAACTGTTGAAACTTCTAACGATGAAGAAAACGACGGTGATGACAACTATGCTTACGAAGATGATTATTTGTTTCCTGCCGTAGATGAATATATCAGTATGATAAACAATTCCGATATAGTCAGATCAGGTGCAACGTATAAAATAAGCTATTTTCCCGATAATTCAAACAGTTTTAATGCATACTTAAAAACCGGAAATGTCAACATTCAAACTGTTACCGCCGAATCGCCTAAATCCGAAGATGACGACAATTTCGGCAGAATAACCGATGTAATGGTAACAACTAAAGATTTTGCTCAAACCTCTGATCTCGATGAAAAATATGCTGTGCTGTTATGCGCTGCAATGACGCCAATAATGCCAATATTAGCACCAAACGAACCTATAACATACTCTCAAACAATTGTTGATAATCGCACACGTGATTTTTGGATATCGTCATCTTTACACTGTTATAGCGGTACCGAAAACGGCATATCTTGGATTGTTATATTTAAAAAAACAGATGGAAGCATCTTATCTGCTTGCGGAGAAACAGCTGTAGATTATATATTAAAATCATTATAATAAACATAGTCTATAAAATATGTAGACTTCCTTTTATACAACTTTACGGCGGGAGTTGAGGTCAAGCACGCTTACAAAGCACCCTGCAACGAGCAAAACGGACAGCGTTACATTCACGCTTGAAAGCTTGACGGGAGTTGAAGCATTGGCAAACACAGACAAATCAACAGGAAAAAAGTACAAAAGTAATTTCATAATAAAATAGGACAAAACACTTGAAATGAGCCTGAAAAGCAGAAATTCAAAATAGCTCATTTTAAATTTTCTCAGCACGCCTGAAATTTGAAGATGAATACAAATTCCGCCGAAGGAGAGAAATGCGGCAGTAAGCGGCAGAGAAAAATCACCGTTACAAACGCCGTTTGTTATCTCAATAATCGGCAAAAGCGGTTTGGGAATTTTGACTGTACTGCTGAGAGCTGAAAACAAAACGATATATGCCGTTATCACTATTACGCTTTGTGCCGCCTTGGGTGTGGCAAGGGTGAGTGCGTCGCCAAGAGAGGTGAAAGAAAAAAGAGGGTATTCGCTTTTTTCAAGCCTTTTTTCCTTAAATGAAAGAACGAAACCGATTAAAATTGACGACAAAGCGTTTGACAAAAAGAGCATTACGCCGACTCTTGTACTGTTAAAGGTGACTGTGCCGACAGCGGTGATTATAAAGCCGCAGCCGCCGCAAAAATTAAAGCACATTAAGCGTTTTGCTTGATTCGAATCTATCTCCCCTGCCTCAAAAAGCTCCTCACTCAACAGTGCGCCTGTGGGATATCCGCCGACAAGACCGAAAAGAATTGCCGAAAAAGCCGCCTTTGGCAGATTAAAAAATACTCTTGAAAAATTTCCGCAAAGTTTTATCAAAATATTATTTGCGCTCGATTTCATAAAGGTTAAAAATATTATCAAAAGCGGCAAAAGCGACGGCACAACTGTATTCATTGCAAGAGTTAAGCCGTCATAAGCCCCCTTGCGTGTATCTTTTGAAAAAATGATAAACAAAGCGGCAAGAAAAATCAAGCAAAGCGTTTGAAAAAAGGAATATGTAACATTTTTTATCTTCATTTATACCACCACTAATACTATGGCTAAAATTTACATTTTATACAATATAATATATATTGATTAAATAAGTAAATTATAGTATAATAATTAAACTATCTTAGATTGGAGATAAAATATGGACAACAAAATTCCAAATATGGATTATGATGCCGATGAGGTTATCAACGAATTTAAGGAAAAAATCAAATGGCCGAAAAGCGACGAGGTAACGGCAGTAGTTAAGCCGACAAAAATTCCGCTTCGCTTGCTCATTTCTTTCCTTATCACGGCAGTAGTGGGCGGCATTGCTTACTATATGATGCTCCCGGCATTAAACTTTAAAGACACGCAGATGTATCTTTTCTTAATTCTTCTTGTAGTTGTATTTATGCTTTCATTTGCACTTGTTTGCAGAGCTAACAAGAAAATCGAAAGAAAAGAATATGTTAAGAAAAAATCGTTAGTACCCGTAATAATTGTGGGTGTGCTCGTGGTTGTTATGGCTGTCGGATATCTTACAGGTGTAACCCTTTTCCGTGCAAAATCGTACAGCAACCTTCTTACAATCAGCGACGGCAACTTTGAAAATGACTTTGAAGATATCAGCTATGACAAAGTGCCCCGTCTTGACTCTAACCGTGCAATTGCGCTTGCCGACCAGCAGTTAGGCTCTCTTGAAGAATACAAGAGCCAGTATGTTGTAAGCGACAATTCAACACAGATTAACTACAAAAACACCCCTTGCAGAGTTGCATATCTTCAATATGCCGACTTCTTCAAATATGAAAACGAAAAGGATAAAGAAATGATCTTCTCGCTCCAGTTCAGCGAAGAAACCGGTTATTGTGATAACATTCAGCAAATGACCGGTGCCCGCGATACGTATGATGGCTGGACGGAAATAAAACCTTCCGCAGACTTTGTAGATTACTATAAGAACGCAGACGGATCGGACTTCAAATGGTCGGAAGTAGACGGCTTGGAAGATTGGGACTTACTGACTCCGCAACAACGTGAAATCTTTTTCTGCCGTGACGGATTGGAATCCATGTCCTCACAAAAAAATGCCCTTATCAAACGGGTAGGCGAAGATATCTATCAGAAATATTACCTCAACAGTGGTAATGAAGCCCGTATCAAAAAGGCGTATGACAACCGTGACCCGCGTCTGCAACAGACCGTCGTCACTCCTTATGTGCCGGTGGACTGCTACAAGCCTAATTATGCAGGAGATGCCAACCAGATCGGTAAACAACTCCGTTGGCCGTTGAAGGAACAGGGAACGAATGGCGGAGACTTCTGGCTCGATAAACGTACTTCTGCTTTCTACTGCTATCGCAAGTACAATGAGTTTGAGAAAGGCCGTTTGATTAGCCGGAGCCGTTGCCATACCGACTGGCCGTTGATTCGCTATACCGATGTACTGTTGCAGTATGCCGAAGCATTGGCGCAGACCGATCAGTTGGGAGAAGCCATCCGTTTGGTGAATAAAGTACGTACCCGTGCCCACATGCCCGCACTGACAGAGGGCGGAAGCGGTCCGTGCGCAGTGAACGGAAAGGAAGACATGCTCGAAAGGATACGCTATGAACGTCGCGTGGAATTCTGTCTGGAAGGAATCAACTTCTTCGATGAAGTACGTTGGGGAACCTACAAAGAAACCAAATTCCAGGGAAAAGACGTGAATGGCGGCAAGTCCTGGTGGGGCGATATGGTAGAGTATAACTGGTATTATGCCGATTATATGTGGCCGTGGACTGCTCCTATCGTTGAAACGCAAAAGAACCCGAACCTGACTAAACGAAGCGGTTGGGCGTATTAATCATAAAGATTTGAATAAGGATGAAGAAAATACTTTTACTATTACTCATTTTTGTATCCGGTTGCACGGGTGTAGTTGCGCAACAGTTTGATTATGGCAAGATAGCGCCTCATCCCCGGTTGTTACTGCCGGAGGGAGGAGAAGAAGCCATCAGGAAAGCCATTGCGGAGTATCCCCCGTTGGCCACTGTTCACCAGCGGATCATGGAACTTTGCGACCGGACACTTACGGAACCACCTGTGGAACGTATCAAAGAGGGTAAACGCCTGCTGGCGATTTCGCGCATTGCGCTGAAGCGTATCTATTACCTGTCCTACGCTTACCGTATGACGGGAGATCAGAAATACGCTCTCCGTGCGGAACAGGAGATGCTGGCCGTTAGTCATTTCACCGACTGGAACCCTACTCATTTCCTGGATGTGGGTGAGATGGTAATGGCATTGGCTATCGGTTATGACTGGCTGTATGACTCTTTGCAGCCCGACACTCGCCGGGTGGTGCGCGAAGCAATCATCGCCAAAGGCTTCGATGCGGCAAAGAACACCCGTCATGCCTGGTTCTATACAGCCAAGAACAACTGGAATTCCGTATGTAATAGTGGATTGGCGTATGGCGCGCTGGCTCTTTTTGAAGAGATTCCGGAGGTATCGAAAGGCATCATAGAGAAATGCATGGAGACAAATCCGAAAGCGATGGTAGGTTATGGCCCCGACGGAGGTTATCCCGAAGGGTTCGGATATTGGGGGTACGGGACAAGTTTTCAGGTAATGCTCATTGCTGCGCTCGAAAGTGCTTTCGGCACAGACAATGGGCTCTCCCAAGCCCCCGGCTTCATGGAATCTGCCCGTTTCATGCAGTATATGACGGCTCCGAGCGGAGACTGTTTCTGTTTCTCGGACTCTCCGGTAGAGGCAGAGTGTAATATGATGATGTTCTGGTTTGCAGGCAAGGCGAAAGACCTTTCCCTGTTGTGGATTGAACGTCAGTATCTCGACCGCCCGGATATGCAGTTTGCCGAAGACCGTTTACTGCCCAGCCTGCTGGTGTTCTGTTCACAGCTCGACCTGAACCGGATCGGAAAGCCGAAGAAAAACTTCTGGTTTAACCGTGGAGATACGCCTGTGTTTATCTACCGTGGCGGATGGGACAGCAAGAAAGATACCTATCTGGGAGTGAAAGGAGGTTCGCCCTCTACCTCTCATGCACACATGGATGCCGGGTCGTTTATCTTCGAGAGAGACGGAGTGCGTTGGGCGATGGACTTGGGGATGCAGAGTTATATCACACTCGAAAGTAAGGGAGTGGACCTGTGGAATATGTCGCAGAACGGACAACGCTGGGAAGTATTCCGGCTAAGCAATATCGCTCACAATACGTTGACGATTAACGGAGAACGCCATTTGGTAGAGAGCAATGCTCCGATCACCCGTACTTTCGAATCGAAGAAACAGAAAGGGGCGGAAGTAGACCTGTCGAGTGTGTTTGCCAACAGCGTGAAGAAAGCCGTCCGCACCGTGATATTGGATCAGAAAGACCATCTGGAAGTGACCGACCGCTTGGAGACGGGTGACAAGGAAGCTACCGTATCCTGGATTATGGTCACTCCGGCGGAAGCCAAAATAACGGGCAAGAACCGGATGGAATTGACCAAAGACGGCCAACGGATGCTGCTGACGGTAGATGCCGATACGGAAGTAGAAATGAAAACCTGGTCGAACGTGCCCCCGCATGAATATGATTTCCGCAATCCGGGAACCATTCGCGTGGGCTTTGAGACGGTGATTCCTGCCAATCGTGCCGCGCAACTGAAAGTACGACTTATTCCTTTGAAGTAGTAATACAAATAAATTCATTGAACCATGAAAACGATTCTTTTTAAAACAATCATCATAGCTTTCTTTGTGGGAACAGCCGTTAGTTGTTCCGATGAGGATGAGAACAGATTCCGTCCGGGATCTACCCATGAGAAACCGAATCCCACGGAGCCGGAGGGCGGACTGGATTATTCCAAACTGACCGCGGATAATCATCCCCGCCTGTTGATGAACGCCGAGGCTTTCACTGCATTGAAAGCCAAAGTGGATGCCAATTCGAGTGCCAATCTGACCTTGCTCCATAATACCATTATGGGAGTGTGCAACAGCAAAGGGATGAACGCCACGGCACTGACTTATAAATTGGATGCCAGCAACAAACGTATCCTCGATGTGTCTCGCGATGCGTTACTGCGTATTTTCACCTGCGCTTATGCCTACCGGATGACCGGCGATGCCAAATACCTGACTAAAGCGGAAACGGATATCAACGCTGTCTGCAACTTTCCCGACTGGAACTCGAAACGCCACTTTCTCGATGTAGGCGAAATGGCTACGGCTGTTGCGTTCGGCTACGACTGGCTCTACAACGAATTAAGCGTAGCCACCCGTACGAAAGCGGCCAACGCATTGTTGAAGTTTGCCTTCCAGCAGGCACAAGATAAGAACTGGAACCTCAACTTCTACGAAGCCACCAACAACTGGAATCAGGTTTGTAATGGCGGACTGGTCTGTGCGGCACTGGCTTCTTATGAAAACAATCCTTCCGAAGCAAAGGACATGATTGAAAAGGCGTTAGAATCCAACAAACCTGCATTGGAAGTGATGTATTCTCCCGACGGCAACTATCCGGAGGGCAGCGGTTACTGGTGTTACGGCACGCTCTATCAGGTATTGATGCTTGCCGCCCTCAACAGTACGCTTGGCACGGATAACGGGCTTTCCGATACACCGGGATTCTCTAAAACGGCAGAATATATGCTGTATATGACAGGCCTGAACAGTAAGTTCTTTAATTATTCTGATTGTGCCCCCTCTTCTACCGCGGCATTGGCTTCGTGGTGGTTTGCCGATAAATACAGTAATCCGTCCTTATTATATAATGAGCTGAAAATGCTGAAGAACGGCGAATACGCTTCTTGTGCCGAAAACCGCCTGTTGCCGATGATTATGGCGTTTGCCAATAATCTGAATCTGGACGCAATCTCCGCTCCTTCCAATAAACTATGGAGTGGAAAAGGGGAAACGCCCGTGGTGATGGTACATACCGACTGGACATACACCGATACGGACAAATACCTCGGAATCAAAGGCGGCAAGGCAGGTTCGAGCCACGGACACATGGATGCCGGTTCATTTGTATACGATGCGTATGGAGTGCGTTGGTCGATGGATTTCGGTCTGCAAAGTTATACAACGCTCGAGTCGGTATTAGCCGGCTTAGGCGGTAATCTTTGGGATATGGGACAGAACTCGATGCGTTGGGATGTATTTCGTTTGAATAACTTGAATCATAGCACGATTTCAATCAATGACGCCCGTCACCGGGTAAATGGGGCGGCTACGCTGACTACTACTATCAATACCGCTACGGAATTGGGAGCCACTTTCGATCTGACAGAAGTAGTGTCCGATCAGGCTGCGTCCGCTACCCGTACCGTGAAAATCGTGAACGATAAAGATTTAGTGGTCATGGATGAGATCAAGGCAAGAACGGATAAATCCGCCAAAGTGCGTTGGTGCATGGTGACGCCTGCCGTTCCGACGGTGGAAAGTAACCGCATCGTACTAACGAACGGAAGCAAAGTGATGTATCTCACAGCCAGCGGAAGCGTGAAGCCTACCTACAAGCAATGGAGTACCACCAGTGAGAACTTTTATGACCAGGCTAATCCGGGCACCTATATGGTCGGCTTTGAAGCAACGGTCACCGCCAATCAGACCGCCACATTTACCACAACCCTGTCCCCTAAATAAAAAGAATCGAACGTATGAGAATCCTATTAATATCTATACTCGGACTTTTGACATTGGCCTCCTGCACGAAGCAGGAGCCGATGGAGGAGTTGATTGACCGTGTATTTACCGTTGCGGAGCAACAATACACGGCTATGGACACCCACCTGACAGAAAAGACACTTCCCCGCACGCTCTCTGCCGACGGTGAGTTTGTTCCCTCGAATATCTATTGGTGGTGCAGCGGCTTCTATCCCGGTTCCCTTTGGTATATCTACGAATATACCCGGAAGGACGCAGTGAAAACACTGGCCGAGAAGAACACGCTGAAACTCGACTCTATACAATACGTGACCAGAGATCATGATGTCGGTTTCCAGTTGAATTGCAGTTACGGCAATGCTTTCCGGCTGACAGGTAATGAGGCTTATAAACAAGTGCTCTATCAGGGCGCCAAATCCTTGTCAACCCGCTTCAATCCTGCTGCCGGTGTGATTCGTAGCTGGGACTTTGTGCGCAAAGGCTGTGACTGGAAGTTCCCGGTGATTATTGACAATATGATGAACCTTGAATTGCTGTTGTCCATGTCGAAAGCCTACGCCGACGACTCTTTGCAGAACATTGCCTGTACGCATGCCAATACCACTATCCAGCATCACTTCCGGG
>ERZ773208.2913-NODE-2913-length-11011-cov-4.549471_pt1 | contig 11011 bp, 10 predicted proteins | sample MGYA00581006_ERZ773208 | MGnify/ENA primary metagenome ERZ773208 (study PRJEB29015, sample SAMEA2737793) | human gut metagenome | biome: human gut; feature: human-associated habitat; material: faeces | place: China | collected 2012 ...
ATTGTGGAGAGCAACCGCACCCGCAAGGATTTCATCGCCGACCGCGTGCTGAACATGGCTGGCTACTACGATTATGCCAACCAGAACAACTTCAGCGAGGAGGAAGAGAAGCCTTGCACCATCGGCGTATACCGCCTCACGATGAAGAGCAACAGCGACAACTTCCGCCAGAGCAGCATACAGGGCGTGATGAAGCGCATCAAGGCAAAGGGCGCGCAGGTTATCATCTACGAACCTACGCTGAAAGACGGAACCACCTTCTTCGGAAGCCGCATCGTAAACAACCTGGATGCCTTCAAGCAGCAGAGCCAGGCCATCATCGCCAACCGGTATGACAAATGTCTGGATGATGTGGAAGAGAAGGTTTACACCCGCGATATTTTCAGAAGAGACTGATTTGAGTTGAAAGTTAAAAGTTGGAAGTTAATAGTGAAAAGCTGAAGACGGAATATAGGAAAACAATAATATTTATAATAAAGAGAAAAATAAGAAATGGCAAAATTAGTAATCAATTCCTACGAGGAATTTGCATCTCACCTCGGTGAGAAGTTAGGAGAATCAGACTGGTTGCAGATTGACCAGGACCGTATCAACAAGTTCGCAGACGCTACACTCGACCCACAGTGGATCCACGTAGACGTAGAGCGCGCCAAGGTAGAGAGCCCTTACCACAGCACCATTGCTCACGGTTACCTCACCCTCTCAGTACTCCCATACCTCTGGCAGCAGATTATCGAGGTAAACAACCTCAAGATGCTCGTAAACTACGGCATGGACAAGATGAAGTTCGGTCAGCCAGTCATCACCGGTTCACGCGTGCGCCTGGTAGCCACTCTCCACGACATCCAGAACATCCGTGGCATCTGCAAGACCAGCATCAAGTTTGACATCGAAATAGAAGGTCAGCGCAAGCCAGCCCTCTCAGGCATCGCTTCTTTCCTCTACTATTTCAACAACTAAAAGATGGCAGCAGGTAAATGGATTGGTGGTGTGCTCGGTTTCATCACAGCCGGTCCGCTGGGAGCCCTGGCAGGTTATGCCCTCGGTTCCCTCTTTGAGCACGGGCTGGATGCGGTAAACCGCGACGGCGACCACCATTACAACAACGCCTACGATGCCTACAGCGGCCAGCAGCACAACGGCCGCCAGGGTTTCGGCAACCAGGGCTACAGCCGCCAGCAGAGCTATGAGGGAGAGCGAAACTCCTTCATGTTCTCGCTGCTGGTGCTCAGTTCCTACATCATCAATGCAGATGGCAAAATCATGCATTCCGAGATGGAGATGGTGCGCCGCTTCCTGCGTCAGAATTTCGGCGAGGCAGCCAGTCAGCAGGGCGAGGAAATTCTCCTCAAACTCTTCGAACAGCAGAAGCAGATGGGCATGCAGCAGTACCGTTCGGTGATACAGGACAGCTGTCATCAGATACGTGCCAACATGATGTATGAGCAGCGCCTGCAGTTGCTCAATTTCCTCGTCATGATTGCCCAGGCCGATGGAATTGTGAATCCTCAGGAGATTCAGGCGCTCAAGGAGACGGCCATCCACATGGGGCTTTCTGCCGAGGATGTAGACCAGATGCTGAACCTGGAGAGCGGGGCTTCTTCAACAGGCAGTCTGGATAATGCCTACCGTGTTCTGGGCATCAGTCCTGACGCCTCAAACGATGAGGTTAAGGCCGCTTACCGCAAGATGGCGCTCAAGCATCATCCTGACAAGGTAGCAGCACTGGGCGAAGATGTGCGCCGTGCAGCCGAGAAGAAATTTCAGGAAATCAACGACGCCAAAGACCGCATTTACAAGGCTAGAGGACTCTAGGTTCCAGATTAGGAAAAGTTCCAGATTAGGATTAAAGGAGTTAAGACAGATTGGCCTAGCAGCCTGAAAACGAAAAAAAAATAAAGGCTCGCCAAGCAATTTTGGCGAGCCTTCATTGTATCTTATCGTATCTTTATCAGAAGATTATCATCCGAAAAGAGCGGAGAGAGGAGTAAGATTAATCCTCATCCTCAGTCTTTCTTCTGCGGATAGCGCGCTTGCGCTTTGGCTTCTCCTCTGTCTTAGGAGCCTCAATCTTAACACCAGCCAATTCCGGGTCGATGAGGATACGGCCGCAATACTCACAAGGGATAATCTTCTTGTGCATCTTGATGTCGAGCTGGCGCTGAGGTGGAATCTTGTTGAAGCAACCGCCACATGCGTCACGCTGCACGTAAACGATACCCAAACCGTTGCGGGCACCATTACGGATGCGCTTGAAACTCTGGAGCAAACGTGGCTCAATCTTCTTCTCGAGCTCGAATGCCTTCTCCTTCAAATTCTCCTCTTCCTCACGGGTTTCAGCCATGATTGACTCGAGCTCAGAACGCTTCATTACCAAGCCCTTCTCGCGGTCTGCCTTCTGGTCCTCAGCCTTGTGAAGGTCGTACAGGCGCTCGTTGATTGTCTGCTGCGCCTCGCGGATCTTCTTGCTACAAAGTTCGATTTCCAGCTCCTGGAACTCGATTTCCTTGCTCAAAGTATCATACTCGCGGTTGTTGCTAACCATTTCGAGCTGCTTCTTATAACGCTCCACGCTAGCCTGAGCCTCCTCAATCTCGTGCTGCTTCTGATCGATGGCGCGGTCAAACTGCTCAATATCGGTCTGGATTTTCTCGATACGGGTGGTAAGACCAGCAATATCGTCTTCCAAATCCTGAACTTCGAGAGGCAACTCACCTCTCAACGCACGCTTTTCATCAATTGCAGACAAAGTGGTCTGAAGCTGATAGAGAGCCTTCAACTTCTCTTCCACTGTCAAATCTGTAGGATCTTTCTTTGCCATAATTCCTTATTTAAATATTAAATGTTTAATGTTAAATGTTAAATTGGGCTTGCGCCCTTCCAGCCATCTTATAAACTGAAGTTATAAATACAATATCGGATTCGTATTTATCTCCGAGATGCAGCATTTGGCATCAGGGAAATTCTCCTGGATGATGCTGCGGAAGATTTCGCCCGTAAACTGCTCACTCTGATAGTGGCCGATGACGCAGATCTGAATCTCCTGTTCGTGACCGAAATACTCGTGATAGCTCATCTCGCCCGTGATGAAGGCATCGGCACCTGCCTTGATGGCTGCGTCTAGCAAGAAAGCACCTGCTCCACCGCAGAGCGCCACCTTCCTGATAGGACGTCGAAGCAACTGGTTGCACTGCACGCACTCCACGCCAAACCGCTCCTTGAGCATCAGCACCAAGTCATCGGCTGCCAGGTCCTCAGCCACCTCTCCGATGACGCCCTCGCCGCCCTTCACGCCGTCCACTTCCTTCTCGCCAGCAAAGAACTGCACGTTTCGCAGCCCCAGTTTCTCGGCAATCTTGAAGTTCACGCCGCCCGCAGCCGCATCCATGTTGGTATGCATCGCCACGATGGTAATATCATTCTTAATCGCCTTGCGCACGGTACGCTGCACGTAGTTCTCGTCCGAAATTCTCGCCAGTTTGCGGAATATCAGCGGATGATGGCTCACGATGAGGTTACAGCCCTTCTGGATAGCCTCGTCTACCACGGCTTCAGTAACGTCAAGACACAACAATGCCCCTGACATTTCTACCGCCTCTGTCAATCCAACTTGCAAGCCGGCATTATCATATCCTTCCTGCAAGGGCAGAGGCGCGTAATGTTCAAGGGCATCAACTACCTGTTTTATTTTCACGCTCCTATTCAATATTTTATTTTTAGACTGCAAAGTTACTCATTTTTCCCCGATTTTATCTCCATACAGCCCTCTGTTTAAACTTTTTTAATACAAAGTTTCGCTTTTGCGCAAAATATTTCACAAAAACAGCCGATAGTTGTAGATTTTTTATTAATTTTGCAAGCATACTTCATAAAGCAGAACGGAGCCCGTCCCCAAGGAAAGGTTCCCGATGAAGAACAGAGTATAATAAATTGGTATAGAACATCGTATCATAAAAATAGTATAGCTTATGCATCAATCTACATTACCCTGCGATTTCGCACTCCCTGCCGAATGGGAGCCACAGAGCGCCATCATGCTCACCTGGCCACATGCCGGCACCGACTGGAAGCCGTATCTGCCTGAAATAACAGATACTTATCTCGAACTGGCAGATATCATCACGCGCTACGAGCAGCTGCTTGTGGCTACACCCGATGTGCCCGCCACCCGATACCAGCTCAAGAAAAAGCTCTCTGCCGAACAGATAAGCCGCGTGCTGCTCTACGAGGTAGAAAGCAATGATACCTGGGTGCGCGACCACGGACCCCTCACGATGGTGCTGCGCAGAAAGCAGAACACCTGGATGGTGCCTTACCGCATACTCGACTTCAAGTTCAACGGCTGGGGCGAAAAGTTCAGATGGGAGAAGGATAATGCCATCACCCTGCAACTATACTATCAGGCAGCCTTCAATGCCGATATAGAGAACCACCAGGGCTTCGTGCTCGAAGGAGGCAGCATCGAGAGTGACGGAAAGGGTACACTCTTCACCACTTCACAGTGCCTGCTGGCGCCTCACCGCAACCAGCCGCTCGACCACGACAGCATCGACCATCTGCTGCAGACTTTCTTCCAGCTCAAGAGAGTCGTCTGGCTGGATCACGGCAATCTGATAGGCGATGATACCGACGGCCATATCGACACCATCGTGAGAGTGGCTCCACACGACACCTTATTATATGTAGGCTGCGATAATCCGGAAGATGAGCAGTATGAAGACTTCCAGGCGCTGGAGAAGCAGCTCAAGGGCCTCTTCACCTGGGAGGGATACCCTTACCGCTTGCTCAAACTGCCGATGCCCGACCCTATCTATGATGAGGGCGACTGCCTCACCACCAACCCGGAGAGCGAGGGCGACCGCCTGCCTGCCACCTATGCCAACTTCCTGATACTCAACAAGGCTGTGATTTATCCCACCTACAATCAGCCGGAAAAGGACGAGGAGGCACGCAAGCAGATTCAGCTCGCCTTCCCCGACCGCGAAATCATCGGTGTAGATTCGCAGACCATCATCCGCCAGCATGGCAGCATCCACTGCATCACCATGCAGTTGCCCGAGGGAGCCCTCAGAGACTCAACATTCCACATTTAACATTAAACATTTAACATTAAAAGTAAAAAATGAACGTCGGTTTATTACAACTTCATAATACGGCAGATATCGCCAACAACAAGCAGCGCCTGGCAGAAGGCATCATCGACCTCGCCCATCGCGGCGCAGAGCTCATCGTGCTTCAGGAGCTTCATAACTCCCTCTATTTCTGTCAGGTAGAGGATGTTGACCTCTTCGACCTGGCAGAGCCTATTCCGGGCCCTTCGACCGATTTCTACGGCAAGCTTGCCAAGGATCTCGGCGTCGTCATCGTCACCTCCCTCTTCGAGCGCCGCGCTCCGGGCCTCTACCACAATACAGCGGTAGTGATGGAGAAGGATGGAAGCATAGCCGGAAAATACCGCAAGATGCACATCCCCGACGATCCTGCCTACTACGAGAAATTCTATTTCACTCCGGGCGACCTCGGTTTCCACCCTATCCAGACCTCTGTAGGCAAGCTCGGCGTGCTGGTTTGCTGGGACCAGTGGTATCCCGAAGCAGCCCGTCTGATGGCGCTGCAGGGAGCCGAAATGCTCATCTATCCTACCGCCATCGGCTACGCTACCTATGATACCGAGGAGGAGCAGCAGCGCCAGCGCGAGGCGTGGACTACCGTGATGCGTGGCCATGCCGTAGCCAACGGATTGCCAGTCATCGCCGTAAACCGAGTAGGTTTCGAGCCTGATCCTAGCGGTCAGACCGAGGGCATCCAGTTCTGGGGCAGCAGTTTCATTGCCGGTCCTCAGGGCGAGCTCTACTACCGTGCCAGCGATCAGGAAGAAGAGAGCCTGGTGGTAGATATCGACCTGAAGCACAGCGAGAATGTGCGCCGCTGGTGGCCATTCCTCCGCGACCGCCGCATCGAGAACTACGGAGATATTACCAAGCGATTTATCGATTAACCCATTTTTGCCGGAAATTCCGAGAGAATATCGGGATTCCGGCATACATATATATATAAGGTATAGATTTTCAGGATAAATGGAGAATTTGGAAGTGATGGTGATACTTTTCATCATCGTGATTTTAGGTTACGTCGCCTGCAAGTTGGGATATATGGGCGACAAGTTTGACAAGAAGCTATCCAGCATGGTGGTAGATATCACCTGTCCCCTGCTGGTGCTCTCGTCAGTAATGGGCGATGAGCTGCCCGACCGCACGCTCATCCTTCCCCTCCTGGGCGTAGGTTTTCTTACCTACATCCTTTTGCTGGTATTCGGTTTCTGGGTGCCGCGTCTCATCACGCGCAATCATGATGACCAGGGCATGATAGGTTTTGCGCTGATGTTTGCCAACGTAGGTTTCATCGGCTACCCTATCGTTTCAAGCATATTCGGTCCGAAGGCCATTTTTTATGCCGCGCTGCTCAACATGCCGAACACCTTTTTTATTTTTACGGCAGGTGTCATGCTCATCAAGGGCGAGTACAGCGTCAAGCAGTTCAATCCTAAGGTGCTGTTTTCTCCGGCTCTTCTGGGTGCCTTTGTTGCCGCCCTCCTGGTAGCTTTCGGGGTTCATACGCCTGATATCATTGCGCGTCCGGTAACGATGGTGGGCAACATAACGGTTCCGGCAGCCCTGATGATTATTGGTTCCTCGATGGCTAAGTTGCCGGTGAAGGAGATTATTGGCAGTCCTAAGGTATACCTCTCCTCGTTCTTGCGTCTTGTGGTAGTACCTCTGAGCATTTATTTTCTGTTCAAGGTATGTGGTGTAAGCGATCAGGTCAACGACATCAATACGGTTGTCATTGCGATGCCCGTAGCGAGTTTCGGCACGATGTTCTGTCTGAAATACGGCCGCAATCCTTCGCTCATCACCGAGATGACGTTCATCACCACAGTTGGCAGCATCATCACCATCCCGCTCATCACCCTCCTCTTTTCGTAATGCAGGAAGGGTGAAATGCCTGGCGTACTTGCGTATCTTACTGCAATGACATCTTTTTTACGCATTGAACGATAAAAAAATCTCCATTTTTTCGTTATTACCCGTTTTTTGCTTATCTTTGCAAATAAATTTGGCACGAAGAAATCCTTTTTACCAATAATATAAATTAGGAAAAAAATGAAGATAAACAACAGTACGAAGAAAAGCCTGCTCATCATCGCACTCGCGATGGCCAGCACTACTTACCAGACACAGGCCGCTCCGATAGAACATATCGGCGACAGATACATCATGCATATTCCAGAAATGGAACTCACAGGCGAAGAATCACTCCTCGATGTACTCATGATGTGCCCGGAAGTCATCTCACTCGACGGCAACAACATCATCGGCGGAGATCCATTCGCCAACCTCTACGGCAAGTTCGTCATCCGTATCGACAACCAGGAATACGGACTCGATTACGCCACCTTCCTCCACCATTTCAAGGCGCGCGAGATAGAAACCATCAAGGTGTGCCAGAACGCCGAAGTGATGAAGGGATGCAGTAGTCTGAAGAAAGTCATCGACATCACACTGCGCAAGAAGGAGAACGGAACCACCGGCAGATGGGGACTCTTCGGTGATACCTACGGCGGCGCAAAAGGCATCGTCAGCGTCATCAGCCAGCAGGATAAGCTCCGCGTGCTCAGTCATGTAGAAGGCAACTTCCAGCGCAACTCCAGCAGCGATAAGGACGCCTACCAGGGCATCTCAGGCACCACCGTGAACCACTACTCCCACGAGGGCGCCAAGCTCAATCTGCTCTGGACGCCTACCGCGAAGGATGTGCTCGAAATAGATGCGATGCAAACCTACACCCGCAACCATTTCACCCACACCCCGGCCGATTACGTGCGTGCCTATCATCTGCAGGCCGACTATACCCGCACGCTCGCCGACAACGGCTCCAGCATCCTCTTTACCCTCGGTGCCGAGCATATCAGCGACAACGGACGTACGCTGGAAGAAACCCATACTGCGCCCTACCAGAACCACTCTACCTACCCCTTCATGGTGGTAGAATACGCCACTCCGGTCATCACCCCTGATCTCTGGATTACGGCAGGTTTCGAGGGCGGACTCTCCATCGAGAAGAACTGCGTCGCCGGTTACACCAACCATTCCAACTATCAGGATTTCTACGCCCAGCTGGATTACAACATCGGCAAGTGGGGATTCATGGCAGGCGACCGTTTCCGCATCATCAACTTCCGTCCTAAGCAGATTGCGCCGGAAGAGCACTGGAAGCATACCACGCGCAACCATATCTACTCGGCGAGCGCCTATTACCGCTTCACGCCGGGTCATACCCTGCAGGCCACCTACTGCCGCCGCATCTTCAATCCCGAGTTTGGCGATTTCGTAACCGCGGGCGATATGGAGGGCTCCTGGCAGCCGGTTTATACCGCCGATATCGGCAACAGCATGGCGAATGTGGTAGAGCTCAAGCATACCTACAGCCGCCCAGCCTTCGTGCTCAGCACCTCGGTGAAGAACATTCACCAGCACCTGTTCAGTGCCATCCACGACAATACGCTCGGCATCGGCTCCACCGCCTTCTGGCACAAGGGCATCCTTCGCCTCACAGCCGGAGTCAACTACTTCTGGCAGCGCAGCGAAACCCCTTCAGAGGAGGCTCAGCAGCGCAATGCGGAGTATAATCATTTTGCCGTGTTCAAGTTGGCACCGCAGCTCACAATGGCCGATGGCTGGCGCTTTACGGGCAACCTCATCTGGTGTACCCGTCGCTGCAGCGATGCCTACACCCCGGCTAATCTCTATGCCGAGGTAGGGGTATACAAGAATCTGGGCAAGCACTGGACGCTCGAGGGTCGCTTCCACGATATGGCGAGCCAGCACTTCGGCAACCGCGCTGCCACCATCGGCTGCACGTATTATTTTTAACTTGAGCTTTAACAATCTTTTTCTAAATCAGAAGCAAGATTTCTGTTCCTTTCTTATTTTCTTATCAGAAAGAAGAAAAATTTTAAAAAGAAAGGAACAGTATATATGAGAAAAATTGATTTCAAGAAGATCGGGCTGGCAGCGATGATGCTCCTGTCGGCCCTCACATTCCAGTCGTGCGATAACGATAACGATACCGATTGGGACCGCGTTTTTCCTAACGCACTGGTAACCGTGAAGAAGAGTGGCGATGCCTGCTATCTGCAGCTCGACGACAACACCACGCTGCTCGCCAAGAACCTGAAACCAACCATCTTTGACGGTAAGGAGGTTCGCGCCCTGGCCAACTACTCCCAGACCTCGGAGAAGAGCGAGAAGTATAACCAGGTGATTCACGTCAACTGGATAGACAGCATCCTGACCAAGAAGCCAGTTCCTTCGCTCGGTTCTGATACCGAGAACCGCGAGAAGTATGGCGACGACATGGTCGACATCGTTCGCGACTGGGTAACGGTAGCCGAGGATGGCTATCTCACCCTCCGTTTCCGTGCTCTCTGGGGCGGTCAGAAGGTGCATTACATCAACCTCGTTACGGGTGTGAATCCAGATAATCCTTACGAGGTAGAGCTGCGCCACAATGCCAATGGCGACCCTCAGAACTACTGGCGCGATGCCCTCGTAGCGTTCAATCTGAACGATGCCGTGCCTGATACAGAAGGCAAGACGGTGAAGCTCACCATCCGCTGGCGTTCCAGCCAGGGCTACAAGAAGGTAGATTTCGACTACTGTTCGCGCAAGCCTATCAGCAGCCCGAAGATGCTCGAAGGATACAGCCAGGAAGGAAGAGATATCCGATAAACGAAGAAAAAGCAGATAAAGCAAAAGCCCCGATGCGTGACGCATCGGGGCTTTTTTTACCTTTTTACTTTTTTACCTTTAAAAGCTGCTGCAGCTTGTTACACCGAGGGTGGTAGCGATGGCTGTAAGGAAGGAGATTGCAATTTGCAAAATTGTTTTCCAGGTACTTGCTTTCATAATCTTTAATTTTTAAATGTTAAATATTAAATGTTGACTTGGCTGGGGGGAGCCTCAGGCGAGGGCTTTATTCAAGCCCGTCGCCGCCTTCCTGAGAGCCGCCGCCTTCCTGCGTACCGCCGCCTTGTTCAGTGCCGCCTGAGGTACCACCAGAGGTGCCACCCTCGTCGGTGCCGGTATAGCCGCCGTACTCCTGAATCTTGCACTTCTTGCGCAGCTCAGAGTTGCTCCAGCTTTTTGTGTTTCTCACAATCAGGTGTACACCCTCTACGCTGGCAGCCGTTACCTTCTCCTTGGTATCCTCCGCCTTCGAAGTCATACCGATGGAGAACAGGCCGAGGTCAGAGAGACGCACACTCTTACCGTCGAGAATCAACTCCTGCAGATGGTCGAGTGCATCCATCAGCACACCGTGGATAGTACCTCGGGAGTAAGGCGAACCGTGGTCAGAGATGTGGGATACGAATCCCTCGAAATCCACCTCGCGGTCGGTTACCGCAGTGGCATACCACTTTTTCTTACCAGCGTTCTCGCCGCTCTGTGGTGTACGCTGCAACTTACGATACTTCAATGTTCCTTTCTGTTCCATGATATTAAAATATTAAAGGGTTAATATAAATGTTACTTGAATTAATGTTAATTGTCTACTTGCTGGTTGGGGGTGCAGCCTTTCTTGAATCACGATGCAAAGGTACGGCAATTTTCTGATACAACCAAATTTCACCCTGCAGAGTTATGTTAAACGAATTTAGCACTTCGGACGCATCCGGTTAATCTTGCCAACTCATAATTTATCGTGCGAGAAAACTATGTGATGTAAAAAGTTTCTCTATGCTTTCTCATCCCGAAAACAGCAGGAAGCAAGAAATCATCCATCAATGCTTCCACCTTCCTCAACCTCCAAAGCGTGACAGTTGTGACAGTTGTGACAGTTTTCAGCGCCTACCCCACCTTCCTCTCTTTAGAGGTAACTTATAATATATATAAATATATATAATAAGTTAAATATAATAATAACAATTTGAAAGCAGCCCGAATTCATA